>Ga0316204_10012069_pt1 | contig 10638 bp, 12 predicted proteins | sample 6monrhotite_MG_2_FD_205661 | JGI IMG/M metagenome (GOLD analysis project Ga0316204, IMG submission 205661) | Microbial mat bacterial communities from mineral coupon in-situ incubated in ocean water Damariscotta River, Maine, United States -... | ecosystem: Environmental > Aquatic > Marine >... | reverse complement strand
TGTGCTGCTGGAGAAAGTACATATTTTACCATTATTTAAGAAGCTCATTCATAAATGATTCGCCATCTAAACCTTCGCCATTGTCCAACTGGTTTTCGCCAATAGTTAATTTCTTCCTAAGTAGGTCAAGTTGGGCTTCTTGTTGTTCAAGCAAGCGTAGACCTGCCCGAACCGCTTCACTAGTTGATTCAAAACGACCACATTGGATTTTATGATCAATAAAATCTGAAAAATGGTTACCTATAGTCACGCTTGTATTTCTTGGCATAATATTAAATCCAGAAAGCTAATATGTATTAAATATTAATACATATTAGCGAGTTAAGAAAGTACTTTGTTGAGCTCAAAATGAGCTATGAGTTGACGTAACTTAATGGAACAAACGTATAAAAGAGAAAGCTCAATCATTTAATCCCATTCAGACCATTTTTCTCAATGACTATAATAGCCATACCTAAACCGTAAAAATCCTGTAAACGGTTTCCTATGGTTCCGCCCAAAAAAAACACGCTATAGTCCCTTTCAGAAGCGCGCTATTAATGATTTTACGACCAGTAACTTTAGCATTAAGAATTTAACTTAGCGCCCACCCAAACTCTATAAACTCTCAACGGTGATTGCCTGTGTATTTCATTGAGAAGCTTGCGCTTTTCGTCGCACTATTTTTATTAACAGCATCAAACTTTTCTGTCGCGGGAACTGAAGATGCCGAAAGGGCAGCACTGGCAAGAATTATTCATGAAGTAAATCTTATTGAACAAATGGTCACAGATGCCGAGCGTAATAAGTCAAATATTTCACAGTATACGTTTCAGTATCTGTCTCTTAAGTCTGACCTGAAAGCAATTGTAGAGGGTATTCAGGCCCATTTATCTCGTCCATCTAGAATGCCTAAACCCGTTGCTCCGTTAATCAAGGACTACAGCGAGTAATGGTGACACTTGCGCAGCAAAATGCGTTTACCAGTGGCGCTGGAGGCGTTGTGACTATGAATGATTTTAGTCTGACTTTTGCGCTGATTGCCTCGTCATTAATCCTCGTGTTTGCGGGGTGGGTCGTTGTTTCATCTTTTAAAGCCTGGAACAGGAAAAAAATAGATTTGTACGATTTTATGTGGGTGGTCGTGCGGGTCTTAATGGTAGTAATCATGTTTGCTTACTACGTTCGCCCATGACTACGTTATTTCAAGGAGAGTGTTAATGGAAAAAATAGGAAGTTTGGCTCGCCAAGCTCGGATGAGGGCCGTCATGTGTGTGACGGCCATGTTTGCATTTATGCAGACACCAATGGCCAGTGCCGCACTACCCACTGCGGTTGATCCGTCGAGTGGTGCTTCAGGGGGTAACTTTGTTATTTGGTTGCAAGGCTGGTTTGGTGACAGTGCTGAGACCATGTCGTTAATGATTTCAACGGCGGGCTTTCTTTGGGCCGCTTGGATTGTCCTTTCGAAGTTCAACGAGACCAGAAGTTCAAACGAGCCAGATTGGGGATCTTTTGGCTTAACGGCAATTGTTGCGGGCGTTGTCATGGTTGCCTGTACGTTCTTGTTAACCGAAGCGGTGGCAGTCATTTAATGGACAGCCGCGAAGACAGTGAGTTACTGCCGACGCGGCTTAATGCAGAGCCCCCCGTCTTTAAGGGGTGCTCTATTTCTGAGCTTATTGTTTTAGCCGGGTTATCCGCCGCCATTTTTATTCCTCTATCCGTAATTCTTTTGAGTTTCGTCGGTTACGCCATGATGGGTATCGGTATTGGCTCATTACTGTCAATTGCTGGGATTGTCGCCGGAGCGACTCAATTACAAAAAATGAAACGGGGTCGGCCACTTGGTTATTACCAGCTCCAAATTGCCCTTTTATTTGATAATGCAGGCATCAAGAAGTTAGGCGTTATTAAACAGAGTGGGCATTGGAGAATAGGAAGAACGAACAATGATCGGAAAATTTAGAAGCAAGCTCAAGCAAACGGATTCGCATATCGTGACGCTGCAAATGGCATTAGCGGGCGCGTTTGTTGTGATCCTATTTTTAATGCTGCTTTACTCGAATGCTAAAGAAGAGCAACTGTTTCGAGTGCCGCCCGATTTGCGCCAAGGAGTGGTTATGCGAGCAAATGATATCGCTCCCCCCACGGTTTACAGTTACACCTATTACATTATGCAGCAACTAAATAATTGGCCAAAAAGTGGCGATGTCGACTTTGCAGAACGTATCTACTATTTGCAGGCATTTCTAACGCCGAGTTTTCGTCAAACCCTAACAAATGAACTGAATGGAAAGTCGGCAAAAGGGGAACTTCGCTTAAGAGTAAGAAAAATTCAAGAGCTTGTCGGGCATAACTATTCTGAGCAGAGAGTGTTAATTGAGAGTGAAAATAGTTGGGTAGTTTGGCTGGATTTAGAGATCAACGAGACTGTATATGGCAAGCCGGTGAAGACGGTCTATGTCCAATATGCCTTAAGAGTCGTTCGGTATGACGTAGACCCAGAAACCAACCCTTGGGGACTCGCGATTTCAGAATATGCAAGCACGCCTAAAAAGCTTTTGGAATCTGATATAGACGCTCCCTTTAAGAGGCTACTGTAATGTTTAAAGTACTGTTAACACTGCTATTAATTATCGCCACACCTTTAGCGATGGCCTATGAAGGTAAAGAGCGCATTGTGTGGGCTCAAAAACCGATCAATATTACTCTGAATGTAGGTGAAGAACGCATTATTCATTTCCCCAATCCGGTGGAGCACTGGAAGCCTGATGCGGTTAAACAAATTGTCGTCTCGCAAACGGTAGCCGATGCCTTTTATGTGCGCGCGACGGATGAGTTTCCATACACCAGATTCCGTATCAGAGACATTGCCTCGAATGAGATTTATTTATTCGATATTGAAGCCGTCATTGATGCCCAAGTACCTGATGAATTAGTCGTTATTAATGAACGCCAGTTGCATGGTGAATCAAAAAAGCAAGCCGAAACCATCGCGAGAATGGAAGAAGATTGGAGAATACGCTTAACACGATTTTCTTCACAGCAGCTTTATGCTCCCGCAAGAATTTCCGCTGAAGACTATTCAATTAGTAGAACCCCCCTTAATTCTGATCTTAATATTCAGTTGGTGAGAGGCGGAAAAGTCAAAGCCGAAACCGTCGCTTCATGGCAAGGAGGCGGTTGGTATGTACATGCGGTGAAGTTAATAAATACTTCGGATGATGTCGTTGAACTAGACCCTAGAAAAGACTTCCGAGGCGATTGGAGCACAACAACGCTACAACACGCTTGGTTATCGCCAAAAGGAACTGACGAATCTATTACGGCAGTGTACTTCACTTCAAGGAGAACATTTAGTGAATCCTTCCGCTTTCGAGGGCTAACAGATGACCAAAAAAAGTAATAAATGGTTATTAATATTTGTTGTCGCCGCGGTCGTGGTATGCGTCCCCATTATCCTAAAGTCAAAAGGTGAAAAGCACGTAGCGCTTAATGCCATCCCTATTGTGAACCCTACGGGTGATACCACAGCAGATACCCTTGCTACCGTACAGGCTGAAGTGGAGAAGGTTGAAGAATCTAATCAACAAATAATCGGTATCAACTCAGAATTAACGCGCACGAGGTTACAGAGTGCCAAGGATGTTGGGCAGATAAAAAACACCCAAGGAAAGGTCGATAAGAACCTACGGGATCTCAACGCTAAAACGCAAAATAGTGCGATTCAGGTCGAAGGGTTAGTGCGACAAATTGATCTTTTAAAAAGAAGTTTATCGCAATTGAAATCAGAGCGCCGGGACCTTAGTGCGAATGGCTTACCGGTCGGATTTGGGTTTGACGAAAAAGGCGCAAGAATAGCAAACGTGACCACAGGAAATTGGGAAAAACCCTTAGATGCTATCGAAGATTCAGGGAAAAGAAGCGGCTTGTCTGGTTTTCTAAATCGAGATAAGCCTAAGTCTTCTTCCGAGGTCGTTGTGAGCGTCCCTAAGAAAAAGAATGAAACACTTAGGGTGTTGACGATAGCCAACAACACGACTGGCTTAAATAGTATTGCACTCACTGCCATGGTCGGGCGTATACCCGTTAAAGGCACTATCCCAGACCCCTATCCATTCAAGCTCATTATGGGCAAAGATAATATTGTCGCCAACGGCTTAGAGCTGCCTGAAGTTTCGGGAATGATCTGGTCAGGCGTGGCAAAAGGCGACTGGAATTTGAGCTGTGTCGCCGGAGACCTTTATTCCGTCACCTTCGTATTTCAAGATGGCACCATTGTCACTCATGAAGCCGATGTGGGGGATGCACCGCTTGGGTGGATCTCAGATGAGAATGGTTTCCCCTGTATTAGCGGGGAATTTATTACCAATGCCCCACAGTTTTTAGGGCAGAAAGTGGGTCTTACCGCTTTAGGGGTTGCAGGCGAAGCCTATGCTGAAGCGCAGAGAACCAGACAATCCAGTTTATTAGGCTCGGAATCATTCGTCTCAGGATCAACGGGAAAATTTGTGCTGGGCGAGTCGGCTAGCGGGGCCACAAAAGAAATAAGCGAATGGCTTTTAGAGCGACAACAACAATCATTTGATGCGGTTGTCGCTTTTGCGGGAGTGAACGTAGGGATACACATCACGGAAGAGCTGAATATTGATTACAAACTAAATGGGAGAAAACTTCGCCATGAACAATTGCAAATATCTCGTCGTAACTTGCTTGATTAGCCTATTTCTTGCCGGGTGCTCAACCAAAGAAAGACTGTTTGAAAATACAAAAATGCATCCAATGGGTGAAATTTATAATGAAACCTTTGGCTCGATGAAAGCAGTGGATGAAACACTAAAAAATAGAAAGATTAAGAACGATGAGGACGACCTAAGTTCTTACACCAGAACGGCGACGACAGAGCTAACAACCTTATTTCCTGAACTTCCAAATCCTAAATTATCGATGTATGTCCATCCACATATTTCGCGTTCGAATATGCCCATCCCCGGGTATTCAACGAACTTTTTTATGTACAAAACAGACCATTTTGCAATGCCTGGCGAATTACGGAAGGGAGAAAGGTAAGTGACTATTTTTGAAAAAATATTTAAAAGCGCCAAGCCTGATGAAACCGGCGCGACCGAAACGGAAGTAAAACAAATATATGAAAATTTATCGTCTTTTACCGATCTATTGCCGTGGGTTGAATATCTTCCAGCAACTAATACATTTTTATTAGAAGATGCGGTCTCTGTCGGTGCTATGTTTGAAATAGTGACAGTGGGAACAGAAGGGAAGACCGAAAAATACCTTCATGATATTGAGGAAAATATTAAAAGCGTTCTGACGCATTCGATTCCTCAATATGACGACCCCTTTGTGCTGCAATTTTATGTGCAGGATCAACAAAGTCTTAAAGATTTTCGCTCGGATTATGAAGACTATATTCCCGATGACATACGAGAAACTGAGTTTACACAAAACTTTATTCGTCATTTTAATGAACATTTAAATCGAGTAGAAAACCCAAAAGGGTATTTCGAAGACACCGGTGTAACCGGAGGGCTTTGGAGCGGTAAACGACGCAGGGTAAGAGCATTTTTGTACAGGCGCGTCACCGAAGAGAATAAAGGTACTAAAAAGGGCGGTATCGTGAGTGAAGAGGAGTTACTAAATGATGTCTGCGACAAGTTTACCGCACAACTTAGAGCAAGTGGGATAGGGGTCAAACGCTGTAATGGTGAAGATTTCTATTACTGGATGCTGGCTTGGCTTAACCCAAAGCCCGCATTAGCCGGTGGCAGTGTTGATCAGTTAAAAGAAATAATTCCTTACCCTGGAAATGAAGATTTACCTTACGGCGCTGATTTTGCGAAGTTGCTTACTATCACTCAGCCTGTTAGCGATCACGAGACAGGGTGCTGGATCTTTGATGAACTGCTTCATAAATCTATCACTATAGAGAATTTAATTCGAGTTCCCACCGCAGGTCATTTAACCGGAGAACGAAAAATAGGTGAAAACCTTTTTGCCGTGTTTGACCGAATGCCCGCAGGCACAATCTTGGGCTTTACCATTGTTATTCAACCTCAGGATGTGGTGACAAATCATATTACCGCCGTCAAAAATGCCTCTAAAGGTGAGGAGGCTGAGGCCATTAATACCTTGGCAGATGCAACCAAAGCATTAAGTATTATGTCTCGGGGTGACAATTTATATCCGGTCATCATGACCGCTTTTGTTCAGGGAGAGGACGCCTTAGATATCCGCAAAAAAGTGAATACGGTTAACTCGCTTTTGTTGTCTAACGGCATTCACGCCATAGATGAAAGCAACAATCAAGTGCCCTTAGATAGCTACATTCGACTAATGCCAATGAACTACGAGCCTAAAAGAGAAAAAGTAGTCAACGCTAGCCGCTATATGTGGGCCGGTCACTTAGCAAGACTTCTCCCCTTGTATGGACGGGGGACAGGTACTGGGAATCCAGGTCTGGTTTTTTTTAATCGAGGAGCTGAGCCTTTAGTCTTCGATCCACTCAATAAAAATGATAGGTCGAAAAATGCCTTTGGACTCGTTCTAGGACCACCGGGATCAGGTAAGTCGGCATTAATGGTTTATATTTTGATGCTATTTATTGCCAGATACAGGCCTCGTATTTTCATTATTGAAAAAGGCGGTTCATTCAGTTTGTTTGGTGAACACTGCAAAGCCTTGGGCCTCACCGTTAATCAAAAAGCTCTTCATCCTAAGAATGATGTCAGCCTGCCACCCTTTGCAGAAGCGATTACGATGCTTGAAAGAGAAGAAAAAAAAGAGCGGGAGATTCAATCCGAGAGAGAAGTAGACGAATTTGTCGCAGAGCATGTTGATGATATCGAAACAGTGCCTCAATCTCTTGATGAAGACGAGGATGATGAAGAAGAGCGAGATTATCTTGGCGAAATGGAATTGTCAGCCCGCGTCATGATAACGGGGGGAGACCCAAAAGAAGAAGAGAAACTGGGTCGTTCAGATAGACTTCTTATCCGTAAAGCCATCGTGAACGCCTCCATCAAAGTGCGCGAGATAAATCGCGCCAATCCCAATAGAAAAACATTGCAGGTCTTAACGGAAAATGTCGCCGAGGCACTAAAAGAAATTGGTGATGAACCTAACCGACGTGAAAAAAGCGCAGAGCGAGCTTGGGACATGGCTGAATCCATGGAGCTATTCTGTTCAGGAACAAATGGGCATTTTTTTAATCGGCCAGGTGAAATGTGGCCTGAATGTGACGTCACTATTATGGAGATGGGCATATTAGCCGGAGAAGGCTATGAGGATGGTATGGCGCTAGGATTTATGTCTCTTATGAATATTATTACCGCCATCGTTGAGCGAGACCAATTTGATAAAAGGCCGACCATTATTTTAGGCGACGAAGCACATTTATTTACCACCAACCCGCTACTTGCGCCCTTCATCGTTAAAATTGTGAAGATGTACCGTAAATTAGGTGCTTGGCTATGGCTCGCCACCCAGAACCTTGAAGATTTCCCGAAAGAATCCAGAAAAATGCTGTCGATGTTCGAGTGGTTTATTGCCATGACATGCCCGAAGGAACAAGTCGAATTAATCGCAGAATTTCGTGACCTCTCGATAGAACAAAAATCCATGTTACTTGCTGCGCACAAGGAACCCCAAAAATATACCGAAGGGGTGGTTTGTGCAGAAAAAATAACCGCGTTATTTAGAAATGTTCCGCCCCCCATTGCGCTTGCATTAGCCATGACAGAAAAAGACGAAAAAACAGAGCGTGCCCAGATAATGAAGAAATTGAATTGTACCGAATTGGAGGCGGCTTATTCAATCGCGGCTAAAATCGGTGCTGCAAAAGAAAGTGGGGTCATGCACTAATGAGGGTTAATAAAATAAGTGAAATTGCATTATTTATGTTGTTTTTACCAACCATCGTCTTGGCTGAATCGCTCGCGAGTCAGGCCATCGAAATTGAAGTATTTACGAATAATAACGGTGCCATTAAACAATTAATTGAACAACAAAAACTACGCCGAAGCTATCGGTTGACGCTGCATAACTTGAACAGTGTAGAAAATTGGGAAAAGACGTTTAGTGAAAATTTACCCGGTGATGAGGTGAAGGCTAAGGCAGAAGTTGATCGACGAATTGAGAAAATGGGAGGGTTGCCCGAGTTCAATAATCGGGTGATGTCGGCTTATGCTCCCTTAGCAAGAGCAGTTGAGTTAGGGCTCATGGAATATCCCGCAGTGGTGATAAATGAGGGCTTCGTAGTGTATGGAACAGACAGTGTTGTCATTGCAATGGAAAGGTATAAGACATGGCTAAAAAACAACGAACAACGATAATCTTTCTCTTGTTAATTCTTATTTGCCAAAAAGCGCTATCGGGAGCAATACCAACTGTTGTGACTACCCCGCAAATACTTGCGCAGGGGTCTTTAAGCTTGGCAAGTTCAAGCTGTCTTAGTTGGTGTTTTACCGGGGTTTGTGTGTGGCTTAAATGTGCACTCTTTTTCTGCTCGGTAGATACCTCCCCGAGATACAAACACAATAATCCCGATCTTGTGGTCACCGTTTACGATGAACTAGGGTTTGATCCTTGGGTAGAGATGAATGCGATCTATGCGCCATTTCAGTTAACCTTAGCCAATACCATTTTAAGCTGGGTGACGCCGGTGCCGCTTGTAGGTGGCGGACATCAAACAGAAGGAACGCCACCGGGTGGTTTAATGGAAGATAAATCTTTGAGATTTAAAGAGGCCAGCGCATACGGTCATCCTATGTCAATTCTTTCTAGCTTCTCAGCCGGGCTCGCATTCTGTCCAAGTGAAGCAACGCCTTTATTTCCCTATTTTTTATCGGGTACCGACGCGCTTGAATGGCGTTTTGGCTTATTAGAAATGCTGCAACCCGCCTCATTAATCCCCGGAGCAAGAACCGTAGGATTAGGCGGCTTCTTCCAACAGTGGGGGCCTGTTTTTCCTAGAACGGGGTTTGTAAAACAGAAAAATGATCCCTTGGCGAGTGCGGTTGTAGCTCAAAGAGTGGGGAATATAGTGACCGGTAATTCCGGTCTGCATGTCAGCGGTCATCTCAAAGGAAGTGGATTTAGCTGGACGGTTCTACCGGGAGAATTGATCGAAAACGTTCCATGGACGGGGGTGTGGCAGATGATAGCGCCGATCCCCGATCCGGTTTGTTATTCCTTTGGCTCGCCCTTGCCTTGGGAGCTTGGACGGTCAACGGATGACAATGGCTATGCGTATGCTCTTTGGCGACGCTACGAATGCTGTGCAGCTAAAGGCAGTTTAATCACCATTGTTCCCGCGATGGCTTGTTTACCCTAACCCAGCTCAAGGATGCGATGTTATGAAACAGAGAATAAAATTAGTGCTAATGCTGCTTGTGATGTTTTCACCGCTCACTTTCGCCATAGAGCAAACCTCTAAATTTGACGGGTTATTTTACTATCAGATCGGCGGGGCGAATCCTATATCAATTCCTCCGGCGCCGATATTGACGACAATTAATCTAAACTTTTCGATCAGCCCAACAGGCTTAGCCTGCGGGAATTTTGATCCAAAACTCGCCATTAAAGGATTTTTTAATGACCTGAAAAACGGCGTGGATGACATGATGGTGGCGATGCAAAATGCAGCAACGGCAGCAATAGCCTCATTGCCAGGGTATCTCTTGCAGAAAGCAAATCCCGGCCTTTATGATCTTTTCCAAAATGGCTTATTGAGAGGGATAGGGAAAATCACCCTAGCAACGAAATCATGCGAACAAATGATGTCAGAAATCTCGCGCGGGGTTGATCCGTATGAGAAATGGGTAACGGCCAGTGCAGGGGATGAATGGAAAATTAGTGCCGGTACCGGTGGCACCAGTATTGTCAATACGCGCAAAGAGATTGAAAAAAATAAAGGCAATTCGGGTAAGCGCTGGATGGGCGGAGTGTCGTGTGGTGGCGTCAATCAAAAACCCTGTCGACCTTTGCGAGATGCTGTCCAAGCAGGTTTCAATATTTCAACAGGTAGAGGCGTGTTGGATACCACCGCACTTCCTGCCGCCACATCAGAATTGACCAAAATTTGGAATGATCCTGATGATGTTAGAGATTGGGTATTGGATGTACTCGGTGATGAAGAAATTGTGATGTGCCAAGGTTGTACACCTGGATCACAACCTGGGCGTGGGCTTATTCCACTAATAGCGGAACGGCAGGCGGTGGTGTATCAAAATCTGGAATTAATTGTAAGAGGTAGTAATGGTGGGGGAATTGACCCAACTCGGATGAATCTGGATTTAATATCCGCCCCCGGTGTGGGAATTAGCGTTCATGTTATTGAATCTATTCGTAGGCTATCTGACGATACCGACAGGGGAATTGTGATGTCCAGACTTGCGTCAGAAATAGCAGGCGCTCAGGTGATGCAAGAAGCCACGCTAGTAAGACGACTATTACTCACGGGTAGAAAAGAAGGAAATATTGGCGGCGTTGGCATGGCTCAAGACGCTATCTCTAAGGCCATAGAAGAATTGGAACAAGAAATCAAAAATGTTGTTTTTGAGAATGATATTCGTAAATCCATGGTCAGTGGCACCGTAAAAGTGGTTCTAGAAGAGTCAAGAGCATTACAAAATGCCT
>Ga0316204_10012068_pt1 | contig 10639 bp, 7 predicted proteins | sample 6monrhotite_MG_2_FD_205661 | JGI IMG/M metagenome (GOLD analysis project Ga0316204, IMG submission 205661) | Microbial mat bacterial communities from mineral coupon in-situ incubated in ocean water Damariscotta River, Maine, United States -... | ecosystem: Environmental > Aquatic > Marine >... | reverse complement strand
GCGGCCAGGCGCGCCGCCTCGGTGTTCGCCTTCTCCTCCGTGACCTTCGACAGGTTCGACTGCTGCAGGTAGATGAACAGCACGATGCTGACGAGCATCAGCGCGGGGATCGTGAGGAGCGCGCCGGCCAAGGCCCGGTTGCGCGCGATCCACTTGCGCATCTGGTACAGCGCCCCCGTGGTGTAGGCGCGGACGCCGCGGCCCTCCACCCAGTTCCGGAGATCCTCGCCGAGCGCCATCATGCTCTCGTAGCGGGCGGACGGCTCGCGCGACATCGCCTTCTCGCAGATCGCGGCGAGCTCGCCGTCGACGTCCGGCTCCAGTTCGCGAAGCGGCCACGGCGGTCCCTTGCGCACGGCGTCGAGGATGACGTGCGCGGCGACCTTCTCCCCGAGCGGCTCGTACGGCGCATGCCCGGTGATGAGGTGGTACAGCATCGCACCGACCGAGTAGATGTCGGAGTGCGAGCCGACCTCCTCGAGTTTGCCGCGAGCCTGTTCGGGCGCCATGTAGGCCGGCGTCCCGACGATGTCGCCGTCGAGGGTCCGCAGGACGTCGTCCGCCGGCGAGTCGCTGTCACTGCGGTCCGTCGCGACGCGAGCGCTGCGGCGCGCGGAGTCGGAGTCGGGCTCGTCGCCACCCCCCTCTCCTTCATCGGCGCTGCGCGCGCGCGACGGAGGCTCCTCGCTTCCGAGGACCTTCGCGAGACCCCAGTCCATGACGTAGACCTCACCGAAGGCCCCGACCATGATGTTCGCGGGCTTGAGGTCCCGGTGCACGACCGCCTTCGAGTGCGCGTAGGCCATCGCCTCGCAAACACGCACGAGGAGCGAGACGACGCGCCGCTCGTTCCAGCCCTCCTTCCGCAGCCGCGCGAGCCCGAAGACCTTCCGCAGGTCCGAGCCGTCGATCAGCTGCATGGTGAAGAACACCCGCGCGTCGTCGTCGAGCCCGATGTCGTGGACCGGGACGATGCCCGGGTGGTCGAGCTGACCTGTGATCTGCGCCTCCTCGAGGAAGCGCGACAGCCGCCGCTCCGCAACCTCCTCGCTCGACTGGGAGCTGTCGGCGTGCGTCTTCGAGCCGAGGACGACCTTCATGGCCAGCGTCCTGCGCAGCTCCTTGTCCCAGACCTCCATGATCGCGCCCATGCCGCCGCGCGCGATCTCGCGTCGCAGGTCGTAGCGCGTCGTGCTCGGGTTCTGGGCCGCGAGCCGGGAGAGCATGCGGTCCGAGGGTCGCGAGCCCGTGCCGGTGCTCGGTTTGGGACGCTGCCCACCCCCCTCTCCGCTCAGAGAGATGCCCGGGTCGACACCTTCGCCGTAGTGCTGGCGGAGTCGGGCCGAGAACGAGGCCGTCGGCGTCAGCTGCTCGAGGATGCCGCTGACCCGCTCGTACTCGGTCAAGAGCCGCGTCAGGTCGGCCGAGTGCGCCGCGTTCTCTCCGCGGAAGCTCTCGAAGTCCGAGTCGGGATCGATCTCGAGGCGCCGCAGGTAGTCCGTGAAGAGGTGGACCGCCGCCGCCGAAGGGACCGCGTCGGCGGGAACTTCGCCGACGGGCTTCTCGTGTTCCGGGGGCGTTTCGCGGGTCATCTGCGCTCTTCCGGACCACGCCGGAGCCCCGTCAAGCTACCACACGGGGGAGTCGCGCGTCGCCGCCCGAGCCCCCGTAGTGTGCGGCGGAGAGCAGAGCCTACGGCCTCCCCCTCCACCCGTGAGCGCCGCATCGCCTCAGCTCGCCGAGTCCGGGCTCGGCGCGGCTCCGGGAGCCTCTCCCGAGACCCGCGTCTCCTGGAATCGACCGCGGCCCGCACCCGAGGATCGGGTGCGGGCCGCGTGTTCGAAGCAAGTCTCGGCTCAGAGCCTGTGAAGGAATCGCTCGCGCTTCTCGGTGCGCCGCGATCGTGTCCCGACAAGGCGCACTGATGACGCAACGCGGGCCGTTCCGGAGGAGGGCCAACGCAGCTCGGGGCGCGAGCGAGGCGTGGCGAGGAGTGCGATGGATTTCTTCACAGGCGCTCAGGCGCCCAGGGCTCCCTCGAGCAGGCCGGCGCCCCGCAGGGCCTCTTCCATCGCCGCGCCGATGCGCGCCGGGCTCTCGATCATGTGGACGCCGGCGTCGGTGAGGGCCGCGACCTTCTCCTTCGCCGTGCCCTTGCCGCCCGCGATGATCGCGCCGGCGTGGCCCATGCGCTTGCCGGGGGGCGCGGTCTGACCCGCGATGAAGCCGACCATCGGCTTCTTGACGTTCGCCTTGATGTACTCGGCGCCGGCCTCTTCCGCGGTGCCGCCGATCTCGCCGATCATCACGATCGCGTCGGTCTCGGGGTCCTCGTTGAACGCCTTGACCACGTCGACGAAGTTCGTGCCGTTGACCGGGTCACCGCCGATGCCGACACAGGTCGACTGGCCGATGCCGCGGGTCGTCAGCTGGTAGACGGCCTCGTAGGTCAACGTGCCCGAGCGCGAGACGACGCCCACGCGCCCCTTCTTGTGGATGTAGCCCGGCATGATGCCGATCTTGCACTCGTCCGGCGTGATGACGCCGGGGCAGTTGGGGCCGATCAGGCGCGAGCCCGAGCCCTGGAGGCGCTCCACGACCTCGACCATGTCGAGCACCGGGATGCCCTCGGTGATCGCGACGATGAGCTCGATGCCCGCGTCGATGGCCTCGAGGATCGCGGCCCCGGCGAACGGCGGCGGCACGTAGACGACGCTGGCGTTGCAGCCGGTCGCTTCACGCGCGTCGGCGCAGGTGCCGTACACCGGCAGGCCGAGGTGCTCGGTCCCCGGCTTCTTGGGGTTCACGCCGCCGACCAGCTGCGTGCCGTATTCCAGCGCCTGCTCCGAGTGGAACGTACCGGTCTTGCCGGTGAAGCCCTGGGTGATGACCTTGGTGTCCTTGTTGACGAAAATGCTCATGGTTCCGTGCCTCCTTCAGCTGACGGTCGCGCAGACCTTTTGAGCGGCGTCGTCGAGATCGTCCGCAGAGATGATCGGAAGCCCGGACTCGTCGAGCAGCTTCTTACCGAGCTCCACGTTGGTCCCCTCGAGGCGCACGACGAGCGGCACGCTGAGCTCGATCTGCTTGACGGCCTCGATGACGCCCTGGGCGATGACGTCACACTTCATGATGCCGCCGAAGATGTTGACGAGCACGGCCTTGACGTTGTCGTCGGAGAGCAGGATGCGGAAGGCCGCGGCGACCTTCTCGGTCGTGGCGCCGCCGCCGACGTCGAGGAAGTTCGCCGGCGAGCCGCCGTAGAGCTGGATGACGTCCATGGTCGACATCGCCAAACCGGCGCCGTTGACCATGCAGCCGATGTTGCCGTCGAGCGCGATGTACGAGAGGTCGTACTTCGAGGCCTCGATCTCCTTCGGGTCCTCCTCGTCGAGGTCGCGCAGCTCCAGCACGTCGGGGTGACGGAACAGCGCGTTGTCGTCGAAGTTGAGCTTGGCGTCGAGCGCCATCACGCTGCCGTCCGTCGTCGTGACGAGCGGGTTGATCTCCGCGAGCGAGCAGTCGAGCTCACAGAACAGGGTCGCGAGGCTCTGCAGGAACAGCACGGCCTCGGGGATCGACTCGGCGGGGATGCCGATGCCCTTCGCGAGGCGCTCGGCGTCGGCGGCGTCGAGGCCGGCCTTCGGCGAGTAGGCCGCCTTGAGGATCAGGTCCGGCGTGTTCGCCGCGACCTCTTCGATCTCGGTGCCGCCCTCGGAGCTCGCCATCATGACCGGCTGTTGCAGCTCGCGGTCGACGACGATGCCGATGTAGTACTCCTTCGCGATCGAGGAACCCTCCTCGACCCAGAGGCGGCGGACCTCTTGGCCCTCCGCTCCGGTCTGGTGGGTGACGAGCGTCTTGCCGAGGATCTCCGACGCAGCCGCGCGGGCCTCGTCGGCGCTCTTGACGAGCTTGACGCCGCCAGCCTTGCCGCGGCCGCCCGCGTGGATCTGGGCCTTGACGACGCAGAGGTCGGTGCTGAGCGCCTCGTAGGCGGCGACGGCCTCGTCGACCGTCTTGCACTCGTGCCCTTCCGGCACCACCAGGCCGTAGCGCTTGAACAGCTGCTTGCCCTGGAATTCGTGGATGTTCATGGAGGTACGGGGGTCCGTTGCGAGGGGCCGGGGAGCCGGGATTCGGCGCGAAAGGCCGTCCGCTCCGCCGGAGATTTCGCGAAGAGTCTAGCCACTGCTCCGTGGGCGAACCAGGCGCCGCGGCCCGCCTCTTGCCCGATCGCATAGAATTCCCGCCATGCCCACCGACCCCCCCGGCGAGCTCCTCGTCGACCACGAGCTGGAGGCGCTGTTCGGCCGCGCCATCCTCGCCGGATCCGCGGACCTCCCCCTCTCGAACGCGCAGGTCCAGCCCGCCAGCCTCGACCTGCGCCTCGGCCGCGTCGCCTACCGCATGCGTGCCGGCTTCCTGCCCGGTGACGTGCCCCTGGAGACGCGCCTGGAGCGGCTCGCCATCGGCGAGATCCCCCTGGACGGGGCCGGCGGCGTGCTCGAGCGCGGCCTCGTCTACCTGGTGCCCCTCGAAGAGGAGCTCGATCTCCCCGCCGGGATCCGCGGCCGCTTCAATCCCCGTTCGTCCACCGGACGCTGCGACGTCTTCACGCGCGTGCTCGCGAGCGGCCACCCCCGCTTCGACGAGACGCCCGAGGGCTACCGCGGCAAGCTCTGGCTCGAGGTCTCGCCCCTCTCCTTCCCCGTCCACCTCGCGCGCGGCGATCGGCTGGCTCAGCTGCGCCTGCAGCGCGGGCGCCCGGCGCTGCCCAAGGACGAGCTCGAGGCGCTCTGGGAGCGCACGCCGCTCTGCTTCGACGGCGAGCGGCCGCTGGGCCTGGACGAGGTCCGCATCGACGGCGACGGCTGCCTCGAGCTGTGCGTCGGGCTCACCGGCCGCGACCCCGCCGGCTGGCGCGCCGCCGCGCACACCGATGTGCTGCACTTCGCCGCCGAGGGGCGTCACCCGCGCCACGACTTCTGGGAGGCGGTGCACGCGCCCGAGGGCCGCTGCATCCTCGCGCCGGAGTCGTTCTACATCTTCGCGTCCCGCGAGCGCCTGCGCATTCCGCCCCACCTCGCCGCGGAGATGCTGCCGGTCGACATCGGGATCGGTGAGCTGCGCAACAACTACGCGGGCTTCTTCGACAACGGCTTCGGCTGGCGCGACGACGGCGAGCCCGGACCGCAGGGGACGCCCGCGGTGCTCGAAGTGCGCGCGCACGACGTTCCGTTCCTCGTCGAGGACGGCCAGGCCTTCTGTCGCCTGCAGTTCTTCCGGACATCGAGCCAGCCGGCGCGCCTCTACTCGCGCGGGCGCAGCGGCGCCTCCTATCAAGACCAGGACCTGACCCTGGCGCGCGCCTTCCGCTAGCGATGGAAGTCGAAATCCTACGCGCGCTCGACGTGCAGCTCGTACGCGAACTGTCCCTGGTGCTCAACTCCGTCGGCATCCAGCACCGGGTCGTCGGCAACCAGCACCAGCAGTGGATCCTCACGAGCGAGGAGAACGCGCGCGCCGCGCTCGAAGAGCTCGCGAACTACCAGCGCGAGAACACCAGCGCGCGCCGGCGCGAGCCTCGGCTCCTGCCGAAGCCCGGCGGCTGGACGCAGGCCCTCCTGTGGTTCGCCGTCCTCTCGTTGACGCACGTCCTCGCGCAGGCCGGCAGCTTCGGCGTGAACTGGAAGGCGGTCGGCGCGGTCGACGGCGTGAAGGTGTTCGCCGGCGAGCTGTGGCGACCGATCACCGCGCTCACGCTGCACGCGGACTTCGAGCACCTCGCGGGCAACCTCGCCTTCGGGGCGCTCTTCGTCGTGCTGCTGCACCAGGTGCTCGGCGCTCCGATCACCTGGGCGCTGGTCATCGCGGGTGGCGCCACGGGCAACCTCTTGAACGTGGCCTTCCGCGGTGAGGAGCTGCGCTCGCTCGGCGCGTCCACGGCCGTCTTCGCCGCGCTCGGCAGCCTCACGGCCGTCCAGTGGTCGCGCAAGGCGGCGACCCCGGGCGCGAAGGCCAAGCGCTGGATCCCGCTGATCATGGGGGTCCTCCTGCTCGGCTGGAACGGCATGGGCCGCACCCACCACGACCCGTGGCTGGGCATCCAGCGACCGCTCGACGACAACACCGACGTCGGCGCGCACATCGCTGGGTTCCTGTGCGGGCTCGCGCTCGGTGCGCTCGTCTGGCGCCTGCGCGGGAAGGGCAAGTTCACGCCTCGCGTCGAGCAGGTGCTGGCCATCGCCGCCCCCCTCGTGGTCGTTCTGGCCTGGGGACTGGCGATCCAGCTGGGGTGAGAGACGCGCGGCGCGGGGCGGCTTTGCGCGGCTCGAACGCGCGCGCGCATCCGAGGAGGGCCTGGAGCCGAAATCACCGGCAACCGCTCTTCCAGGAACCCTGACTCGGAGACCTCTCCATGAAGCTCACCCTCGCCCTCTGCGCGCTCACGCTCGCTGCCCATACCCCCGCCGACCCCACGATCGCCGAGCTCGCCGCCGGGAAGCAGTTCTCCACGCTGCGCGCCGCCCTCGAGGCCGCGGATCTGACCGACGCCCTCGCCGCGAAGGACGCCAACCTGACCGTCTTCGCGCCGACCAACGCCGCCTTCGCGAAGCTCGGGGAGCACGAGCTCCAGCGCCTCCTCCAACCGGAGAACAAGTCCGAGCTGCAGAGCATCCTGCTCTACCACGTCGCCAGCTCGCGCCTGGACGCCGCGACGATCTCGCGCCGTGCCGGGGTCACGACGCTCGACGGCCAGCGCATCGACGTCGACCTCGAAGACGGCGCCGTGCTGCTCGACGGCACCCAGCGCCTGCAGTCGGTCGACCTGGCCGCCTCGAACGGCATCGTGCACACCATCGATGCTGTGCTGCTCCCCGAGCGCCAGAACGTGGTCGAGCTCGCGGCCGGCGAGGGGACCTTCAACTACCTGATCGCCGCGGCGAAGGCCGCAGGCCTCGCCGACGTGCTGCAGGGCGACGGACCGTTCACGGTCCTCGCTCCGACCGACGCCGCCTTCGAGGCGCTCGGCGAGGAGACGATCAACGCGCTGCTGCAGCCCGAGGCGAAGGAGCAGCTCCAACGCATCCTGCTCAACCACGTGATCCCGGGCCGGGTCTACGCGGATCAGGCCGCCGGCGCCGCGACGGCGGATACGCTCGCTCGCACCTCCTTGAGCTTCCGGATCGAGGACGGTGGCCTGACCGCCGGCGGCGCCAAGGTGCTCGCGAACGACCTCGAGGCCTCGAACGGCGTCGTTCACGTGATCGATCGCGTGCTGGTCCCCGCTGCCCCGCGCGGCCGCCTGATGTTCGGCTACCAGAGCGAGCGCCCGAGTGCGTCGCTGGCCGCGCAGCTCGGCGTCGACGCCGACGCCTCGGTCGTGATCACCGAGGTCACGCGCAAGGGCAACGGCCTGCAGCCGTTCGACCTCATCGTCGCGGTGGAGGGCCAGCCGTACTCGGCAGAGCTCGTCGCCCAGGTCAAGGAGCGCAAGGGCTTCGGCGGCGCGGCCACGATGGAGATCTTCCGCGGCGGCAAGCGCCAGAAGGTGAAGGTCTCGATCGGCGCCGACCCGCACTGAGCTTCCTCCCCCAACCACGAGCGCGCCCGCCGCTGCCCCGCTTCCAGCGGGGCGCCGGCGGGCGCGCGATCGTTCGGGGCCTCATCCCTCGGGCGCAACCGTTGGCCCGCCGGGCGAATCGACGGAGGAGCGCCGCCCTGGTCGTCACGCGCCGAGGACCCGTCGATTCGGGCGCCTACCTACGCGGCGAGCCCTCCGCCCCGCCGAGCCGAAGGGCTGGGCGGGGCGGAGGGCTCGGCGGAGGGAGCCCGAAGGCTCTGAGCCGATGACCTAGCTCTGAGCCGACGACTTAGCTCTGAGCCGACGACCTAGATGGCGCCGTGACGAGCGCGCTGGCGCTTGTTCATCTTGCGCCCACCGGCCGTTTTCTGGCGGGTGAGGAAGCCGGTCTTCTTGGCCTTTTTCGTCTTGCTGTTACGGATCTTGACCTTCATGGCAGCGCTGGCTGGAGGGGTCCCGGGGTCGGATGAGCCGAGCAGCATAGCGGCCACCCCTCGGAACGCCAGGCCCTTTCGAGGAGTTCCCTGGGGCCGCCCCGGGTAGACTCCCGCCCCCATGAGCGACGACGCCACCCTCCCCGAGACCCCCGCCGCGGCCCCGCCGAATGCCGGCAAGGCCGGCCTGAAGCTCCTGCTGGAGCTGGGCCCCCTCGTCCTGTTCTTCTGGCTGACCAAGAGCCAGGACATCCTCGTGGCCACCCAGGCGTTCCTGATCGCCATCGTGGTGACCTTCCCCATCGCCTGGTGGCTCGAGAAGAAGCTGCCCGTGATGTCCCTCGTGACGGCCGTGCTGGTCGGGGTCTTCGGCGGCCTGACGATCTGGTTCGGGGACTCGACCTTCATCAAGCTCAAGCCCACGGTGGCGAGCGCCTTCATGGCCCTCGTGATCGCCGGTGGGCTCGTGCGCGGGAAGTACGTGCTGCGGACCCTGCTGGGCTCGACCCTGCGAATGGACGACGAAGGGTGGCGGATCCTGAGCTGGCGCTGGGTGGGCCTGTTCACCGCGATCGCCGTCGGGAACGAGATCGTCTGGCGCACGCAGACCGAGGAGTTCTGGGCCGGCTACAAGCTCAGCCTCTTCTTCGTCACCATGGTCTTCATGATGCTCCAGGTGGGCCTCATGAAGCGCCACGAGCTGCCGGACGAGCCCGCGCCGAGCCCCGAGCCGGTCGACTAGCGCCGACCGTTGGCGACGGCGCCTACGAGGCCGACACTACTCCGTGGGGTTGCTGCCCGCAGCGGTGCCCGACTCGCCCGAGGCGTCGCCTTCGCCCTTGCGCCGGCCCAGCCACCAGATCACCAGGCCGACGATCGAGATCTCCAGCCACGGGTGGACGTCGACCCGATCGAAGCGCCCCCGCCAGACGATGAGGGCCCGGTAGAGGTAGACGAGCACCGGCGCGATGACGAGGAACAGGCCGATGTGCGATTGGCTGTCGCGGTACGGAACGTGGCCCTCGTCGACCGGGCCGAGGCCCTCCGCAGCCCGGTTGAGATCCTCCGCAGCGAGCGTCTCGCGCGTCTCGTCCAGGAGCGCCTCGACGGTCCGCAGCGCGCGGTACTCCCGCGGAAGCGCGAGGAGCGTGATCACCGCAGCCCCGATCCCGACGAGCAGGTGCACCTCCGGCGGAATCGAGAAGGCTCGCTCCGCATAGCCGAGCACGCCGGCCGCCACGATCGAGAGCGCACCGCCGATGGTCAGGAACAGTCCCGAGACGCTCTTGAAGTAGGCGTTGTTGCGCGCGAGGAAGCCGGGGTCCAGGCCACAGTTGTTGATCGCCTCCCGCAGGAGCCGCCCGCCGATCAAGACGAACAGGATGACGAGGCTGTGCAGACCCACGACGACGATGGCCGTCGGCAGCGCGATCCACAGGTGCAGGTCCCAGCCTGCGACGCCCGCCAGAGCCGTGGCGAGCAAACCTCCCACCGCCAGGACGGCGAGGGAGAGGAAGTAGTGGGACATCCTCATGGCGTTCGGGGGGGGTCGTCTACAGCGCCCCTGGGACGCGCGCCGAGCGCGGCGCGGGAATCTTGCGGATCGCGGAGTATGGGATTCCGGACCGCTTGGTCGGGGACAATCATTGGAATACCGGGCGATTCCCTTCCGGGGAATCCCACCGGTGGACGATCCACGGTTTAGAGTGTGGAAGAGGTCCTAGGACCGCCGAAGACGGAGATGGACCGCATTCGGCCTCGCTCAGCCACTTCCCACCCGCAATCGCAGTGAAAGTCCTCCACATCTCGCGCACGCTCCCGCAGGAAGCGCTCGGTCCCATGTATCTGTCGCGAGCCGCGAAGGACGCCGGGCACGAGATGGAAGCTCTCTTCCTGCCGGACCCCCACTGGCTGAAGAAGATCGAGGAGTTCAAGCCGGACGTCGTCACGTGGTCGCTGATGACGGGCAACCACCGCCCGATCTTCGATCTCAATCGTCTGCTCAAGGCCAAGTTCGACTTCTTCTCGCTCATGGGCGGTCCGCACGTGACCTTCGTCCCCGAGAGCGTTCAGGATCCGGACATCGACGCGATTTGCCTCGGCGAAGGCGAGCTCGCCATCGTCGAGTTGCTCGACCGCCTCGAGAAAGGTGAGGACTGGCACGACATCCAGAACCTCGCCTACGCCGACGAGAACGGCGAGGTCGTCAAGAACCCGCTGCGCCCGCTGATCCAGGACCTCGACGCGCTCGGTCAACCCGATCGCTCGGTCATCTACGACGCGCAGCCGCTCTACGCGAACAGCCCGCGCAAGGTCATCGTCACGCAGCGCGGCTGCCCGATGAGCTGCACGTTCTGCTTCCACCACGCGATGCGAGGCAAGATCTACGGCGCGCGCAACTCCCAGTACGTCCGCAAGCGCTCGGTCGATCACGTGATCGCCGAGGCCCTGCAGATCCAGGAGAAGTACCCGCTGCGCTTCGTCCACTTTCTGGACGACATCTTCAACCTGCGCACGGACTGGCTCGACGAGTTCTGCGAGCGCTGGCCCAAGGAGGTCGGCCTGCCGTTCGACGTGATCCTCATGGCCAACATGACCAAAGAGGACCACATCAAGA
>Ga0316204_10012066_pt1 | contig 10640 bp, 5 predicted proteins | sample 6monrhotite_MG_2_FD_205661 | JGI IMG/M metagenome (GOLD analysis project Ga0316204, IMG submission 205661) | Microbial mat bacterial communities from mineral coupon in-situ incubated in ocean water Damariscotta River, Maine, United States -... | ecosystem: Environmental > Aquatic > Marine >... | reverse complement strand
TGTTGTGATAGACGAGGATGCCATTGTCCTTGGTCGTCTCTTTGAAAATGTGGTTGAACACGCTGAACTTGGAGATGAAGCTCATGAAATTCTCGCGAATGTACTTGAGCACCGCCTCGTTCTTGATGTCCATCATGACCATGTAGTCGAGGTTGTCGCGAAGCGCCTTGGGAAGCTGCATGATTCGCTGGCACATCACAAACACGGTCGTATAGATGTGGCGGCCATTCGCAAACAGCCAGTTGAGGTGCGTGTCATTCATGATCGACTTGCTCGTACCGACGTCCTCAAAGATGAGAAAGAGACGCGGCGGCTCGGTTTCCGATGGATCCATCTTGTACCGCATCACGCGCTCGCTTTGAAGCTCAATTAGGTGCTCAATGTAACTCGTGTCGTAGCCGTCCATGATATTGTGAATGTAGAGCAGCGGAACGTACGGATAGTCGTCCGTGTCGACGCCGCGAAGCACGAGTCCCTTGTGAAACCGCTTGCCGATAAAGCTCATAAAGTAGCGGAGCGCCGTGCTCTTGCCCGTGCCGCGCTGCCCGAGAAACATGCACGTCGTGTCGAGCTTCATCGTCGGAATTGGGAACGGTTCGAGCGACACGACGGAAGCACCGCGATGGTGCGGCTGCCGCACAGTCATGCCGTCTGCCTGTTACGTACACTGCCTTGTGCCTTGCGCCTTGCGCCTGGCGCCTTGCGTGTTCGCGCTTGCTTCTTTGCTTCTTTGCGTGTTCGCGTTTTCGCGTTTTTGCGTCTTGTTATGCATGCAATATATATAAATTTTGTGACTGGCGCCAATCCGTCACGAGGGTCAGGCGCACACAAAGACAGAGGGAGAGGGCGGGCGCGTGCTCGTGCGAATGAGGAATAAATATGCGCTCCGTTTAAAACGGAAACGGTAGAGCCAACAGTGAGCAAGCGGCGAGCCACCGGGCGTGCGACGCAACGGGTGGAGCAGCAAGCGGTGTGCAATAAATGTCGAGTGTTCCGCCGACGATCAGGCAGAACGATAACGTAGGTGGCGAGCAGATGATGAACTTTCGCGTCGCCCAGTTCAACACGTTTACGACGCTACCCGAGCCGATTCGCTTTCTTGGGCAGCGCGAGAGGCTGCGTCGAATGGCCGAGCCACTCGCCGAGCTCGACGCCGACGTCATTGTTCTCAACGAGTGCATCATCAAGGACGCGCACACGATTCTGCTGCCCGCGCTCGCGCGCTACGGATACCGTTTTTGCACACGACAGCTCATCAGCGACGCACCATTACCGAGCATCGTGAATGGCGGCGTGTTTGTCGTCAGCCGCTGGCCCATCGTGCAGGAATACGGTCACGTGTTTTCGGCCAGGTGCGGGTCAGACGCGCTGGCGGCCAAGGGCGTAGTGTACGCACGCATCGCCAAGCACGGCAAGATGTTCAACGTGCTTGGAACGCACATGCAAGCGTGGGACTCGGCGGAAGCCGTTCGCGTGCGTGTCGAGCAGTCGCTCGAGATTCGCGGCGTCATCGACTTCCTGCGCGTGCCCGCCGACGAGCCGCTGCTACTCGCCGGCGACCTGAACATTGACCGTGAGCACCAGTGGTCTGAGCTACAGCACTTTCTACACTCGACGCGCATGAACGTACCGCCCGTCGTCGGGCCGGAACGCTTCACGCTCTCGAATCACAACCAGCTGTACGGAAACGACGTCCCGTCCATGTACAAGAACGACGAGTGGCCCGACGGTTGCATGGACGTATACCTACAAACGCTTCGCTGCGTGTGTTGCAAGAACCTATGGTGCGACTATGTGTTGCACAGTCGAGCCCATCAGCACCCCGCGGACGGCCGCGTGCACGCTGCGTCGCGCGTTGTCCCCCGCCCATCATCGAGATCTGATCGCGAGGAGTGCGAAAGTGAGTCTGGAAGTGAAACTTTGGAAAGTACATCGCCGAACACGGCGCCCGACAATTGCCAGTTGCGGGCGGTCCCAATCCGAACGGACGAACCGTACCGCGTGCGTCTGAACCTAACGACGTGGCGAATGACGCGCGACCTGTCGGATCACTATGCCGTCGTTGCGTCGCTCGCGTTTGCTTGCGCCACGCCCGTGACACCGCCGCCCGAGGAAAGTGGCGGGACGTTTGGGACGCTCGTCTTTTTGCCAGACTTACCCGTGTGCGCGCCGTTCCAAACGCTCGCCGCCGAATCTCCGCGCGCGTCCGCTGTGCAGCTCGAACGTGCGCTCTTTGTGCACCGTGACGCGGAACTCGAGTGCAGCACAGACCATAGCCGCCGTCTATCGAATGTGCGTAGAGTGTGTGGCGACATTTGCGTGGATTTGTGCGGCGAAAGCGTCGGTGAATGGTTTGAGGATTGGTATCGCGAATTGTTTGCATTCATCGTTTTAATCATACTGGTGAGTGCGCTCATCATAGTAAGTCGTCGTCGAGCGCGGCGCCGGAAACCCACACAATAGAATAATTCATGCGTACGAATCGAGACGCTTGTCCCGTTCCCTCATTCTCTCCGCTCGCACTCGCTCGCGCTCCCTTTCCCGCACTCGCTCCCGATCCCTGGAAGCTACCATGAGGCGCGCGCACTGACGCGAACACTTGCGGGCGTACTTGCGCGCATACTGCGCAACGCTCTGTGCACACTCGCGGATCCGACTGCCGACAGATTGCAAACACGGAATGCACGACTGCGCACACGAGTCGAAAACCGAGCGGCGTTCGTCGTCGTCACCGCCATCACTGTCGCCACCACACTCGCGGGCGAGTTGTCGGAGATGCGAGTGATAGCCGTGCCCAACGCTCAGCGATCCGTGGTGGGCCTGGTGCATCGTGTCGAGGAACGTGTCGAGTAGGCGAGCGAGGGCCGCTACCGTCGTCGGATACGCGCCCGCCGAACCCGCCGAACCCGCCGAACCCGGCGAGCTCCCAGTGTGCCCCGCGTGAGCTTCCGAAATTGCAAATCGTTCTTCCGTGAGCGCAAACAAGATGGTGCGCTGGTCGTGCCAGTACACGTCGGTATTCTGAGACATGTAGTTCAGGCATCGAGCCGCATTATTGAGCAAAACGTCGGAGCTGATCGGGCATCCGCCAACATCGTCTTCGCAAAAGATGCCCGTCAACTGCCACAGTTGATTCGGTCCGAGAGCCATGCGTCGCTTCGACACGCGCGCAAACAGAGTGGCCTGGAGTCCAGTTGGGCTGGTCAAGAGCGGCGGCGCAACCGGTGGCACAACAGGATGTGGCACACTCGCACTCTGGAGCGCACATGTACTTGTGTACTCGCCAACGTCGTGGTGAATCGTAATGCCAGTCGACGGACACGAACCCGCGTCATCATCAACGAGGAAATCTTGCCCGGGCAAATCGCAACCCTTGTCGACGTCTCGATCGCTCCCCAGCTGCTCCTGCTGATCCGGCGAGGCCGAGCAGGGCGAGCGGGCTACGCACCAAACGTTAGGAACGCTGGAACTCGAGCTGGACGCAGTCGTCGTCGACTGCTCGCTTTCCGAACAAGTTCCCGATTCGCTGCCGCTGCCGCTGCCGCTGTCGCTTCCGCTTCCGCTGCCGCCGCCGCTGTCGCTTCCGCTTCCGATGCCGCCGCCGCTGTCGCTTCCGCTTCCGCTGCCGCCGATATATGACCACTCTTCGTCGTCACTGAATGTTGAATTTGGCTCAGGCACGCTATCGTCAGACCTCGCCGCATGGCTTAGCAAGTTCATTTTGCGTTTTGCTTGCGCGTTTTTTGCGTTTTGCTTGCGCGTTTTTGCGTATGCGTTTTGCAGCCCGTCGACTTTGATAAAACGTACGCAAAGTTTTTGAACCAGGTGGTCGAGCGACTCAAACGCGCGCGCGTACTCTGTAACCGTTTCACAATGGCATCCAAAATTGTAGCCGTCAGTGTAACCAATGCCTCGAGTCGTCGTGAGTATCGAATGCAAGTCCAGCTGTCGAGAAAGAGGCGCCACGCCGATGCCTGCCAGACAGCAACGACGACGATGCGACCAGCGGCGGCGGCTACACTCCCACCGCTAGTTAGCGCGCCGTTGGCGCCCGCTTCGCCGCCGATTCTGTATGCGCACCTACGGCACTGCAGCAAGATTCTGCGCTGCCTCGAAACCACGTACATTTACTCGTCGCAGTGTCGCATCTCGTTCTACGCAAACTGCGTAAAAGTGCAGGCCCTACCGCCTTCGCTGCTCACGTGCTGTGAAGTAGTCATTCAGCGCGACGCGTTCGAAACGTTCAACGTACAGAGCGTGCTCAATCATAACTCCGCCGCTGCGGCCGCTGCCGATGGTTCCGATAGCGGCGGCGCGGTTGTCGACCACGTCGACTTTCACATTCCACTCATTGACCTCGAGGAGCACATCAAGGGCAACGACAATCACACGAGCCTGCGCTTCTGGTCGACAAAGCCAGACGAACTCTTTGTCGAGGTTACATTTCGCCGAAACCTCAAGACGCAGCTGGCGCAATCGCTCATTGGCGACAGCGCGCCACAGTCGTCGATGGGAGCGCACAATATCGAGCTGACCGTCGCCACGAACCACGGCAACACGGTGACGACGACGTCGGCCATTGTCCAGGGTTCGGCGCTCCGACACAGTCGAGACATTAGCGAGTTCATGGACACGCTACAGCGCGAAAAGTCCCTCGCACTTTCGCCCGTCGTCGCTGCATTCGAAAGCGCGAATAACGCGGTGGCGCCGGCTGCTGGGCGAGCGATCAACGCCAGCAGACGAGGAGCCGCGGGCGCACACTCAAATTCAAATTCAAATTCAAATTCAACGTGCGTCCCGAGTGCACCGTCGAATGCGCCGTCGAATGGCGGAGGCGGTGGCGGTGGCGGGCGCAAGCGACAAAAGACGGAAAGCAGCCAGTACATTCGAATCGTGCGAACTCAGATTCGTCTGCGCAGCGAGGGTCCGGGCGGACCCTGTCCCGACGAGTCGAGCACGCGACTCGTCAACTCGTACTTTGCGCTCCCCGAAGTCGTTGCGACGTTCGACTACTGCGTGTGGATGGACGCCGCCGAACTCTGCAACATCTTTCGCGAAGTGTCCATTGTCGGCAACGTCGTGCACGTGTCGGCAAACACGGCCACTCGCCAAATTGGCTTTCACAGCCGCGGTGAGCTGGGCTGCATCGATTTCCGCTGCGTGTGCGTGCCGCCCGCAGCGCCGCGCACCACCATCCGCAATATCGGTGGCACTCTCGGTAGCAGTGGCGGAGCGAGTGGCGGCGCGAGTGGCGGCGCGAGTCGCGCGAACGTCGTGCTACGCACACAACGGGGAGTCGAGCGCGGCGTGCAGTCCGAGACGGCGCTCGTCGACGAACGCTTCAGCAACAAGTTTGTCAAGTTCTTTTGCAAGGTGCTACAAAAGCCACTGATGGTCGCCATGTACGTGACGCGCGGACGCCCACTCGTGCTCCAAGTGCCCGTGCAGTCGGGCACAAACTTTGCAAGCATTACGTCACACATTATTCCGTTTGGGCCGAGGTGACACGACAGAGGACGCGCGGCACGCACAAATATCGCCATAAACGAGTAAAGTAGAACGCCTAACAATCAGAACAAAACGCATGTCGTGTCAACAGTTGGCGAAGCACGCGGGGTTTGCGAGGTTTGCTCGCCACGTGGACGCTGTGCTGTACATCAATCTCGAGCACCGCACCGACCGGCAGAAGCAAGTGCTCGCGTTCCTCGACCGCATCTCGTTTCCGCGCGAAAAGACGCACCGGATCGACGCCGTCTACTGGCCGCAAAACGGACACAAGGGCTGCTGCCTGAGCCACATCCGCGCGCTCGAGTTCGCACGCGACCGCAACTTTCGCAACGTGTGGATCATCGAAGACGACACAAGCTGGCGATCGGCTCCGCCGAACGCCGAGCGCGACGCCGCTCTCTCTGCTCAGCTCGACGACATTGTTCGATTCTGCACGACGCGTGCGTGGGACGTCATCCTCCTAAGCTCGACGACGATTGCGAGCGAGCCGCTCGATATCGAGTCTTCTCGAGAATTCGGCGCGCGCTGGCAACACATAACATGCGCGCAGACGGCGGACAACTACCTGGTGAATTGCGAGCGAATGCTCGACGCGCTGCTGCGCAACTTTCGCGAGTGCAGCGAGCGCGCGCCCGACGACGTGTTTGGAACGATGGTGACGCGCTGGGCGCTGGACCAGACGTGGAAGACGCTACAGCGCCGCGCAAACGCGCGCTGGTTCGGCTTTCGACCGACGCTGACGCGGCAGCGCGGCTCGTTCAGCGACATTATGAACTACAAGAGTGGCAGCAGCGTACCGCCGCAGCTCACGCTACCCGCGCCCCGCATGACACCTGCATCCGCCGGCAAGAGTGACAGGCGCATCTGGATGATCTGGGTCGGCCCGAATCCACTGCCCGCGTGGCTGCGACTTTGTTACGACTCGTTTGTGCAGCGAAGCGGCGTCCGCGTCGAGCTCGTCACTGATGCGAATCTCGCCGAGTGGGAAGCGCGATCCGGCGGCCGCCTACATCCGAACCTGCGAAACCTCTCGTACGTCCACCAGGCCGACTATCTGCGCTGCTATCTGCTGCACTTTTTCGGAGGTTTGTATGCCGACGTCGATTCGGTTTGCCTGCGGAACCTCGAGCACGCCTGGGACCGACTCCGCGGCGGCGACAATCACAAAATCGATATTGGGGGCTACGATGGCGCGCGCTGGGGTGAGGTGATTGGCGTGAGTGCCATCGGTCCGGCTCGTGCGCACTCGCCAATCACGCGAGACTGGTTCGCCGCGGTCGAGAAGAGCATGGAGCGCGCGTCATCGAACGATCCGTTCGAGTGGTCCGAACTTTTGCGCGACATACTGCAGCCAGTGTGCCGGAAGCACGTTCGACGCGTGGCCGTCGACACGTTTCGCATCGAAAACCCGCAGGAACACGACCTGCTCGACGACGCGCGACACTGGCGTCCGCGACACGACACGGACGTCCTGATTCTTAACAATGCACTCTACGGCTCAAAACTAGAAAATATTTGCGCTGACGCGGTGCTCGCGGCCAAGCACAGCTTGGCGTCGATCCTGCGACAGTACGCCGCCCAGGCGCCGCGAATTGCGCCGATTGCGCCGATTGCGCCCGCCTCCATCGGATCGCCTCGTGCACACACACGAGAAACTCGCACGAGCAACACGCGCAAACACAAGACGCGAAATCGACGTCTCTGCTCGGGTCTTGTACTGGGCGCACTGGCGATTGTCGCACTCGTCGTCGCTGCAATCACGATTGTGCACCATCGTATGCGACCTCACAGCTAAACTAAATAAAACACTGGGTATTTATTTACACGGAACATTCATTTAAAAGATGCGTTCGACGGGCGCTGTTCCGAGGCGTCGTTCGAGCACCGTCGAGCCAAAGTCGAGCTTGTCGAGCGCGCTCGCGAGTTCGACGATTTCGTCTGAAAAGCACTCGGGCACATACTCTTTGTTTTGGTTTGTGTTTGAGCCGCCGCCAGTTTGTTGCTCGGACTTGGATTTCGACTTGGACTTGGACTTGGACTTTGCGGCGTTTGACTTGGGAAGCTGAATGCGAATGCCCGCGCTCCCATCGGCGCCCCCACCCGTTGCCTCATGAGAGTGTGTCTGCTTGTCGTGCACTGAACGAATCGTGCGCTCGTTCAGCGTGACGGGCGCGCGAATGAACCGAAAGACGAGGTCGACGATCGCCTGCATCTCGGCGGACAGACCGATCGCGGTGCGCACAATGTACCGCTGTCGCAAGTCCTGGTGCGTTAGGTAGTTGGCGTCGTCTGCTGACAGCAACGGCGTCGCTGTGCTCTGCGTCAAGATGCGCCGACGCAACTGCTGCCGGCGCGTGGGCATGAATCGGCGAGGGCGAGGAGTTGTTTTTCTGCCACCATTCGAGCTAGCAGCGCGTGCGCAAGATCCCGAGTTGGTGCTTTGTGCGGCGGACAGCTTGGCGAGCTCACGGTTCCTGATTAGTTCAGCGTTGCGCTTGTGAAAGTGAAACGCCTGTCCAAATCGCTGCTTAACCTCCTTCATCGCCGACACGTCACGTTGTTGCCCGCGATAGCAAGACGTGAGTTCGGACTTGGAAATGTCAAACGCGAGCTCGGCGGGAAGCTGGCCTTCGGGGCAGCTCTCATTGACAATGACGACGCGATTGAGCGCCTTGACCTGCTTGGGCGTCATTTCGAACGGATTGACGAGCTTCTTGCGCTCGCCATTCACGCTCACCACCGTTCGGTCGGCGAGCAGCGACCGCTCAATGTCGGTGAGAGGCTGCAGAAACGCGTGTGCCTTGGCCAACATGTCGCCCGCCAACTGCTCGTCCTTCCCGCGCTTCTTGCTCTTGCCGCCACGACCGCCGTCGTGAAGGCGAGTGTCTGACTGCTGCTGCTGCTGCTGTGGAGTCGCGCCAGATTCGTCCATCGACACGTCGGCATTCTCATCGTCGTCGTCGTCGTCGCTTCCGGAACCGAGTTCGACTGCCTGGCTCCATAGTTTTGCAGCACCCTGAGTGGCGCATGCACTTGATTTGCGTCCGAGCGTAACTCTACTCGCTCTACTCGACGCGGCCTTGCTCTTCGACTCGCCCTCACCGTCCTTGTTCTGCTTCGGCTGCTTCTTCTGCTTCGGCTGCTTCTTCTGCGTGGAGCTCTTAGGGCGCGGGCGTGTCACTTGCTCGGGAGCGGACGCGGGACACTTGGTCAAGGCATCTTTCCGTGCAGACTGCTGAGCGTCCGATGCATAGTCGGTGGCTGTGGAAGCAGCTGGCGAAGTGCGAGCAGACGACACCACGGCAGACACGGAGGACGTATTCGATGTAGATTTCGCAGGTATTGTAGTTCGGGTGAATTGCTTCATGCCACGCGCACGTATCATCTCCAGACGCTGGGACGGCGCGTCGTGATTACACGTGCTCGACGGCACGACCGCCGTCGAAAACATGAGGCACGTCTCGACGAGCGCGCTCATGAGGCGCTGCAGATCGGACGCATTCATGACGATGTCTCCCCAAAACTCAGAGTCGGCGTGCAGGCACCCCGCAAAGTCGCTGGCGTGCTTCTGGATGGCCTTGTGGCACGCGTCATTTGCCGCAAACAACCCGCTGGCGACGAGATTGCCGGCGGCGTTCTTCTTGAGCGCCATCTGTTGCGAAAATGTAAGTGCGCGGCTGATGAATTCAATGGCGTACAAGTCGACGACGTGCAAGCGCGTCTGCAGTTGCGCGTAGTTTTCCTCGACCTTGAGCTTGTTCGACTGATGCCACACGACGCGGTGCGAGAGTTGGCATTTGGCGCGTGGGTCGCGCACGAACGCGCGCTCGTGCTTGCACTCGTACACGTGCAGGATGAGGTCGACGATGGCGGTGAGCCGAACCATTTGCGCGTGCTCAAACTTGTTGCGAAAGTGCTTGTCTTCGATCAGGCGCTTGGATGACCACAAGCCCAGGGCACTTCCGGGCACGAGCGTCAACGGCTCGGGTCCATTGAAGCGGCGCCGCGACCGGCGGGGTAAAGGTTTTGCTATCGGTTTTTCTATCGACTCTCGTCTCTCGACCTCGGGGTCGTTTTTTGCTTGCGCATCTCGACGCAATAGCGACGATAGAAAGGCATGATCACACCCCTGCTGCGGTTGCGCGAGTGCTGTACTCGTCATTTTCGTTCTTCGTTTTTCGTGTTTCGTTTTTCGATCTTTGATTCTTGATGTTCGATGTTCGATTTTCGATTTTGCAATTACGATTTTCGATTTTGCAATTACGATTTTTTAGCCAACTCGTCGTTGAAAACTCGCTAAATGTAGGAACAATATTTCAAACATTCTCATCTCCAAAAATGTTCATTTCGAACGCAAAAAAGGCGGCGGCGCACGACGCTAATAATTCTCAATGGCGACGCAGTCAGTTTCTTTCGTTTGCCAATCTATCCAGAGATGTGCGACGCGTGTCCACAGAAACTCTCGCAAACTTGTGCTCCTTGTTTCACTGGGAAACTGGCCTCGTACAAGCGTTTGTTCGCCGACGCGAAACCTCGCGAGTGACCTGCTTGATCATAAACCGGATAGTATGCACTATTTCTCGACGTGTGGCGAGTGACTCCTCGTTTCTATGCGACGGTGTTTTCGTGCAGTCGTTTGGCAGCAGACACCCAGTCTCTTACCGAGCATGCGCGTTGAGCGCTGACTCTTGCTATCTGTATGTTCTTGCTCAAAATCAGAATTGTGTGTGTGTGTTTGACGCGTCCTCTTTTACGTACCGCCACTCGTTCGAAATTAAGGAAAATGGTAAGAACGATTGTTTTTCGACTGGTGTTTCGTCAAGCGACGCAGGTCAGATCTTCGTGAGTGACTGGGTAAACCAGCTCGTGCGAGTTCTGGACGGCGAGACGGGCGCCCACGTTCGAACAATCAAAACGAGTGCTGTACATTGCGCGTCTGGTGAACAAAACGGAACTTATCCAGATGCTATTGTCGTCAGTCGAGGACGCGTGTATGTTGGTGATTCGGGTCGTTATCGCGTGCATGTTTTCAACGAGTTGGATGGTGTATTTCTTTATTCGTTTGGCGGTCCCGAGTTCTTCAATGTTTTCATCGGAATAGCAGTGAGCGATCTTACAGGCGATATCTACAT
>Ga0316204_10012065_pt1 | contig 10640 bp, 12 predicted proteins | sample 6monrhotite_MG_2_FD_205661 | JGI IMG/M metagenome (GOLD analysis project Ga0316204, IMG submission 205661) | Microbial mat bacterial communities from mineral coupon in-situ incubated in ocean water Damariscotta River, Maine, United States -... | ecosystem: Environmental > Aquatic > Marine >... | reverse complement strand
GGCGCCCCCCCGAACTCCTCGCAGTGAGGTTTCCGCCCGCCCCCGGCACCGATCTATCCCCTCTCGGTGCCAGCGCAGAGTAAGCGCATGAACGCCCCGCCAGCCCCCCTTAGGCGGGGCGTTTTCATGTCCGCCGCAAGCCAACCCCGCCGCCAAAGCGCTTTCAGGCAAAGTGCCGAATCTGACTCAGGGGTTTGCCGCCCGGAAAGCGCGTCAAAGAAACTGCCGGAGCTTTTTCATGTCCAGCCTCCAAAGTGCACCCCTCACGCTTAAACCCTTTGGGCAGCTATCAGACCGCGATATAAGGGGCCCATGAGCATGGACTATTCCGGCGGGGGCGAACCCCTATCCGACGCTGAACTAGAAGAGCTGGCGCTTGAAATGCCGGCACTGGCCCTGTTGCGCGACTTCGGTCGCCAGGTTGCAGAGATCCCCTGGTTTACAGAACTGGGCACGCCGCTCCGCGGCGACAGCAAAACCGTGGGGCAGGCCTATCTCGACGCCCTGGGCTTCCCCGATGCGCGGCCTGCCCGCATTTCCAATTGGGACGATGCCATCATCGCCGCTGAGAGTGGTGACTGGAACGGCGGCGCCTGGGAGGCCGAAGAAGGCCTGCGCGCCTCACTCTCTACAGACCTGCTCGACGTATTGAGTGAAGAAGCCTTTGAAATCGGCTTCACCTACGCAGCGTCTGAAGCAGAGCCTGCGGTGCGCACCGCGGCAGAGACCGCCGCCAACATCTGGGGCGTGGAAGATATGGAAATCGCCATCGCTGCAGCCGGCGCTGCGATGCAGGCGGTACATGGGGCAGCCCTGGCGACAGCCATTGGCGCCGACGAAGATCACCCCTTCCTGCTGCGCCTTAAACTTTTCGAACAAGGGCGCTGGCCCATCGGCGTTGCAGGCCTTACCTTCAACATCTTCTGATCACCGGTCTCTTCGTTTCCAGCTTAGACTTACGATCTGTCGCACTCTATTTTCGCGAGGCTCCCACCTGTGCCAAAACTAAAAACACTTAAAGTCGCCACCTGGAACATCAACTCGGTGCGCCTGCGCATTGAGAGCGTCGAGAAATTTCTGAAGGAACAGAAGCCCGACGTGCTCTGCCTGCAGGAGATCAAGTGCCACAATGATGTGTTTCCGGAGAAAGCATTCAAGAAAGCTGGCTACGAACACATCGCGCTCAATGGACAAAAAGCCTATCACGGCGTTGCAACGGTCAGCCGTGTGCCCCTCACCAATATCGAAGCCCGCGAGTTTTGCAACAAAGGCGACGCGCGCCATGTCGCTGCAACCGTGCCCGACGCTGGTGATGTGCGCATCCATAATTATTATGTGCCCGCGGGTGGCGACGAACCTGACGTGGACAAGAACGATAAGTTCGCCCACAAGCTCGACTTCCTGAACGAGATGGAAGCCTGGTACAAAAACCACAAGAACAAGAAGACATCGAAGATGGTGCTCGTGGGCGACCTCAACATCGCACCGTTTGAACATGACGTCTGGTCCCACAAGCAACTTCTGAAAGTCGTGAGCCACACACCGATCGAGGTGGAACATCTTGAGCGCGTGCAGAAGTCTCATTCCTGGATCGATGTCATGCGCGAATTCGTCCCCCATGATGAGAAACTCTATTCCTGGTGGAGCTACCGCGCGAAAGACTGGAAGGCCGCGAACAAAGGCCGCCGCCTTGACCATATCTGGGTGACACCGGCCCTGGAGGGCGCAGCAAAATCAATGGAAGTCGTGACCGATGCACGCGGCTGGGAAAAACCCTCTGACCACGCACCCGTCGTCGCCACCTTCAAAGTCTAACCCCACTGCTCACCTGACAGCACGAGACACATAATGTTCGAAACACCGCTGACACTCTCCGGCCCCCTCCGCAAACCCCGCCAAATGCTGGCGGATCAGGAATATGGCGGCCACACATCGATCCATGATGACGAGATGGCAGAGAAGCTCGGCTTTCAAGCAGGGCCCATTGAGGGACCGACCCACTTCTCTCAATTTGATCCGCTACTGGTGCAGATCTGGGGTCCTGAATGGTTCGAACGCGGCTGCATTTCTTCCCACTTCAAGAACATGGTCGTGGAAGGCGAGGAAGTTCGTGCCTTTGTGGAAACACCCCGCCAGGGAGAAACATCCGTGCGTGCCTGGGCAGAAAAGGCCGACGGCACACCCGTGCTTGAGGCAACCGCAAGCCTCGGGCCCGATCACGGCGAAACCCTGCTGGAGGCACGCCGCGCCAAACTCACACCGCCGGGCAAACTGGTGATCCTTGAAGACCTGGAGGTCGGCATGAAAGGCGCGAAAGATGAACATGTGTGCATGGACGCCGATCAGCATATGGGAGCGCTCTACCCTTTCTCGCTGACGCAGAAGCTCGCCGCCATCACGGAGAACTCTCCCTGGTATGCGGATGCTTCCGGCTCGCCCTGGGGACGGGCCATCATTCCCACAGAAATGGTGAGTGTGCTGGCCGAATATTCAAACCGGGAAGCGGGCTTTCCCACGAAGGGTCCCGCAGTTGGCCTCTTTGCCGATCTGGAAATCCGCATGATTGATGGCCCACTCTTTGTCGGAGAAGACTATCTGCTCCGCCGCGACATTGCCGCGATTGCAGAAAGCAAACGCACAGAATCCTACTGGGTCCGCACCCGTGTCTTCGACAAGACCGGGGAAAGACAGGTCGCCGAAGTCATGCTCAACCACGCAGTCGTCAAAAACTCGTTTGAGAGTTACGACGAGTTGCGTGCCGCACGAGAGGCATAGAGAAGAGGCTGACATTTGGACGCCACTACGCACTAGCAATCATCAAGCTATTTGCCAAAAATTTTCCTTGAATATTCCGACGTCGGCCCCCAAATTGGAGCTAGGCAGCCTCGCCGGACTATCTACCGAGTCAAAGCGGGCAGGGTACAGTTCTTTCAGCAATCATGTAAATCTCATGTGACCTGTGTAATGGGTAGACGGCGTCACCAAGGAGATAGAGCATGAGTGCTATTGTGATTACAGACGCCAATTTGCGCGTTTTGAAGCGGTCCATTTCCCAGGTAATTCCAGCCGCAATATCGTCCCATGTTACCGAGAGCATAGCTGCCGGATTTGGGTTTTCGTCGAATGCTGCGATCCGTAGTCGGATGAAACAGATGAATGATGATCCAGATATTTTGTGCTTTCAACCCAGATCATTCGCAACACGACTCAATGAATTGAGCGAAAACAGAGTAAGGGTCAAACCCAACCTTCTCAATCAGGTGACCACAGCACTTCCGTCTGACCAGATAATACCAACCGCTCCCTACGAACGGAAGGGTTACAAATGGATATCAATGCGCAGCAGGGCGTGGCGGTCAGCAATGGTCGCAGGTATTAATGAGGGCATTCGTCGACGACATTTTACAGTCCGCCCAGGCGACAATCGGTGGGTCAAGACCTCCAAGGAACACCAAGAAAAGAAAAACTCCGATAGGTCGGTCGATGAGGGTATTGGATATCGGTTTTCAATTGGAGATATTCCAGCCCACGCACACGTGGCCGACATTGGGTTTGACGAACTATCGCTAAAGGTGACCTTATGGCCATCAAATGACGATACGCGTCTAAGTGGAGCCTACGCTATGAGTAGAAATGCAGCCCTCCATTCCGGCGACCTAAAGGCACAAGGCTATTTTGAGCGGAAGGATGGCGCTTGGCTTCAAGTTTCCCGCTTGGGTCCAGATGTCTTTGTCAGGCGGCATCGATTGGCGCAAGCTGCGGACCTCGTGATAGAACCTCTTGGATATAGTGACTGCGGCCCCTTCAAGATGTAGAGGGGGGGGAGCAGTGCAATCAACGCTGGTTCGTCAGTCCTTCTTTTTGAGCGTCACAAAAGTTGCTGTCGAGGAACCCGTCGCCAAAAGGGTTCCGTTCGCATCCTTCAGCTCGCTTTCAATAAACCCAACCGACTTTCCCCGTTTGATGACGGTGCCGCTCGCATAAAGGCGGCCTGGTCGCGCTGGAGCTAGCATCGAGACCTTAATTTCGAGCGTCGGCGAAATCTGGCCCCAATCAAGATCAAGCCCAACCGCAAAGCTCATGACATCATCAAGCATGGCCGCCACCATGCCACCCTGAATGCCGCCCCACATATTGCAGAGCTCTTCGGACGCATTAAACGCAACCTGAACAGTAAGCGTCTCCATATCCACATCAAGAATTTCCAGCCCCAGATAACGGCTGGCAGGCGACATCCGTTTGAACGCCGCTTGAATATTAGGCGGCCAGCCTTTGTCTTTGGCCTGCTCCAAAGTTGTAACAGTCGCACTCTCACTCATTAATTCTGCTCACTTAGGTAAGGGGTCGTGTGTTGGGGTTTTGCTCGTCTGCCTTTTGCGGGCATCACGGGCAATCTTCATGGCTTGCCGCGTGTCGCGCGCACGGGTCAGTCGGCGATCAAGATCACGCAGATCATCGGCCAGTGCGTTCACTTGGGCGTTCGCACTACGCAGGCACCCCGATGCAATTTCCGGAAACTCGTCAACCAGGCGCAAGAAAACCTCACGCTCCAGCTTCAGCACCTCAACAGGCTGAGCCGCCCGAATGGTCGCCGACCAGGTAACTGACTGCATCAATGCCTGTTCACCCGCCAGACCACCCCGGTCGAGACGCGCCGCACTTCCTCGCCCGTCTGAGCCCGTTGCCAGCATAATCGCTTCGCCAGACAGCATCAGAAAAGCGCCATCGGCTTGCGTACCCTCCTCCACCAGGGTTTCCCCAGCGTCAAACGCCAGGTGGGTCCCGGTAAAAGCCAGCACCTCCAAGCGCACAGGGTCGACCCCCTCAAACAGGGGGGTTGCAGCCAAAAGAGAAACAGCGTCGCGTAAACTCATAGGCGAAAACTAAGCGGTTCTGACGCCTGCGTCGAGTACCTGGGTCGAGTACCTGGGTCGAGTGCCAACGGGGTCGTGCCAATGAACGCCGGTGCTGCGCCTGCCCCTTGGCAGCTTCGCCCAAAACCCCTAAAGAGACTGTCTGTAGTGTGCCAAGGTCATGAGGACGGGTTATGCCAGAGAGTAAATTGCCAGCCGATACCTGGGATTATCCAGACCCCTTTATTGTAACGGTCACTGTCAAACCTGATTACATCGACGACTTTCAGCACACGAATAATGTGGTTTATCTCACCTGGATGGCCAAAATCGCCTGGGAGCACTCCAAAGCGCTCGGCCTTGACTTCGAGGCCTATGCCAGGATCGGAAAAGGCATGGTCGTGCGTGCCCATGAGATGGAGTATCTGGGCCCTTCCCACGAAGGGGAAAAGATCGACATCGCAACCTGGATTACCGGAAATGATGGTAAACTCCGGTTGCGCCGCCGCTTTCAGATGGTCAATGCCGAAACGGGAAAAACACTGCTCAGGGGTCGGTCTGATTTTGTCTGCATCGACATAAAGTCCGGCAAGCCAAAGCGCATGCCTCAAAGCTTTGTTGATGCCTATGCGCTCACCGCACATGTACCCCACGATCAACCGAGCAACCAAAAATGACGCGCGGCGGTTTGCCACGTTGAGAGCAGGCAACGAAAAAGCGATATCTCTCACGCAATCCCGTGCGCTAGGCTAAAGCGCTATCAGCGTGTCCTTTGAGGAGAAATCATGTCGGCCGATCCCGTAACCACCCCTGACCCTGATCGGGAAAAGGGGTTCCGCGCCCTCGCCTTTTTAGCGGTCGTTGTGCTGCTCTTGGTTCTTGGAACCTATTTCTTCGGCCTTGGCGCCCTGCTCATGATCGCAATCGTCGGATCATTTGTCATGCTGGGCGTCCTGATCTACCTGTCAGCCCCCACGCATAGGGTCTGACAGGCTCTTAATCTTGAGGCTCAGGGAACGAGCTTGTAGCCGCCCGCTTCCGTCACCAGCAATTCTGCATTGGACGGATCGCGTTCGATTTTCTGGCGCAACCGGTAGATGTGGGTTTCCAGCGTGTGAGTCGTTACACCAGAATTGTAACCCCAGACTTCATGCAGCAAAACATCACGGCCCACGGTTTTCACACCAGTGCGGTAGAGGAACTTGAGGATCGCTGTTTCTTTTTCTGTCAGGCGAACCTTTTTGTCCCCATCATCAACCAGCATTTTGGCAGATGGTTTGAACGTATACGGACCAATTTTGAAGACGGCGTCTTCGCTTTGTTCGTGTTGACGAAGGTGCGCACGGATACGGGCCAGCAGCACGCCAAAACGGAACGGCTTGGTGACATAATCATTGGCACCCGCTTCCAGACCGAGGATCGTATCGCTGTCGCTATCGGCACCCGTCAGCATGATCACCGGCGCCTTGAGGCCGCCCTTGCGCATCAGACGACAGGCTTCACGCCCGTCCATGTCCGGTAACCCAACATCTAACAGAACAATGTCAACGTGATTGCCACGGACATGTTCGATACCTTCGGTAGCGCAGGTGGTTGCGGTAGAGGTGAATTCTTCATGCAATGCCAACTGCTCAACAAGGGATTCACGCAGCGCATCATCATCATCAACAATTAGGATTTTTTTGATCGTGCTCATCTTAGGGTCAGCTCCCAGTCCTACCATCTTAACACCCGGGACAAGCGTACCCCGCCCCCTTCGTTGCTGGTCATGTAGCTGTCATACCCCCGCTTGCCAAGCACCTCACGGAACGCCTCACGGCCATTTGAGCGTTCCGTGATCAGGTTAATCATACCCGAACTCACCAACAAACGGTGCCAACCGGGGCAGAATACCATCTAAATGCGTTTCATACCGCCGCCATCGGTCTGCGGCCCGGTCATAAAGAGGCTGTGTCACCTGACCGTAAGACGGTGTCCGTATGGAACCACGCGCTTGTGCATGGGCCACATGATCGCTTTGGCCCTCCTCCCAGGTGAGCTCAAGTAAGGACATCGCATCGGCGAGCGCTGCCTTCGGTTCCGCGATTAGGTTTTCGTATCGAACCTCAGCGACATTTAGAGACAGTAAGTCTCTGTACTGACCCCAAAGCGACATGACGGCGTCATAAAGCGCCGCACTATCTTTGAGAGTGAGAAAATGCGCCATCGATGCGTTCAACTGGAAGTCCTGCATGAAACAGGAAAGCACCGCATCCGCCGGATGACGAAGAGCCAAAACGAACTTCGCCTCGGGGAACACCCGCGCGATCAGTCCCACATGAATGATGTTGAGCGGCAGCTTATTGATCACTGTTTTCGCTGAAGTGTCGAAGCCAGCATGTTCGAGCTCAGACATGTAGAGACGACGAAGCTCATTGATCTTCTCGACAGACAGTTCCGCCAGCCCTTCAGGATATCCGCCGTTGGCTTTCACAGCGTCACGGACGGGCAGAAGAACCGGTAGCTCCTCGACCACGTCGATCTGACTGTGAGCATCAAGAAACTGATCCAGCAGGGTTGTGCCAGACCGCGGAAAGCCGACGAGAAAAACCGGAGCAGCGACAGGGTCGAGATCACCCGGCTCGATCTGCGTCCAGGACCGAACCCAGTCTGATGTGAACGCCTCTTTGAGATCCGTCACCTGGGTCATGTACGAAGCTTTGTCGATGCCACTTTCAGCCAACTGTTCAGCGGCCGCATCATTCTGAGCAACGAAATGATCGAACGCATCAGCTGCATCGTTAAGGCGGTCATAAACCTGGGCCAACTCACCATGAATGAGCCGGCGGCCACCCGGCGGCAGCTTCCCAACCGACACCCGTTCAAGGCGGTCCCGCGCTTCTTCCGCAGAGCCCTGGCGGCGCTTAACACTCGACCAGATCCGCATCGCACCAGGCAGGTCCGGCATTATCTGGAGAACCTTTTCCGCAGCACCCAGGGCGCCGTCCAGATCCCCGAGACGTTCCAACGAATTCGCCAACCCAAGCAGGAGCATGGGGCCATCTGGGCGTTTTTCGAGGCCCGCTTCATAAGTAGCGCGGGCTTCTGCAAAATCCCCCTGCGCCAAGCGAAACTGGCCCAGATTCAAATAGCCCTGCGGGTCATTTGGCGTCAGACGAATAACCGCCTCGAAGTCTTTGACGCAGGCTTCAGCCTCGCCTTCTTCGGCGTTCAGCGTTCCTCGATTGATGTATGTCCCGGCAAAGTCAGGATCGAGGGCCTCTGCTTTGTCATAGGCCGCCCGGGCTTCTGCAGACTTTCCCTGCTGTCGAAGCGCATTCGCCAAATTGACCCTCAAAAAGGCTTTGTCCGGCAGAATGGAGATTGCCAACCCAATCAGCTTTTCCGCATCTTTGGGGTTGCCGGTTTTAAGACATATAAGTCCCATTAGATGCAACACATCGGGATGGTTGGGGGCCTGCTGGCGCAAAGCTTCCGCAAGCTTGGCCGCCTCGTGAATTTTGCCTTGATCGAAGAGTTGAAAGGCCTCGCGCAACATGTCCTGAGGAGTTGCGGCGGCAGTCTTTTGTGTCATGAGATCCTGAAATGTAGGGGTGGCTGCCGCAGGGTGCGGCCAGACCAAATATTTGCTTGAGTTTGCCACAGGCGAGCGCAAATGCCCAACCGGCGGATGCTGCCCTTCATACACTCTCCAACTCGGCAATTTCTGCCGCACCAAACCGACCACGGCTCACTAAGTCTCTGAAAAATAAGCACAATATCTCGGTCTCAGACTTGCATCGAAAGGCAGAGGATTAATCGGAGAACCGCCAGCATGGAAGCCGTCGCCGCAGAGCTGCCGCTTTACCTTCAGATGAGCCGCTACACCAAAGGCTCAAAGGCCGTGATGGAGCTGCGGACAGAGCGCTATCTGGCAGATCAGGCCGCTGCGACAGCGAAGACAGAATCAAATGACGACAATCTGATAACCGGGTCACTTCAGACGGTGGGTGCCGGAAATGAGACTCCAGCTGAAACTGACGATGATGGTTTCTCCTTCGATGATTTCCTGGACATGATCAATCCACTGCAACACCTGCCAGTTATCTCAACTCTCTATCGAGAGATGACAGGAGACGAGATGGAGCCTGCGGCTCGCATTGTGGGCGGCGCTATTTATGGAGGGCCAATTGGCGCCGGGATTTCGGTTGCAGAAGCAGTGCTGGAACAGGCAACCGGCGATGATCTGGGTGGACATGTTATGTCCCTGCTTCAAGGCTCAGACACGCCACCGACAATGACAGCAGCAACCACCCGCGAGAGCGCCCGTCCAACTGCTCAGTCTACCGCAATCAGCGCCGACACTCCGGCAGCCCTGGCAAGTGCGCCGCTGCCGAGCCTTAGCGCTGAAGCCTTCAATGCACTGCTGACCAGCCCGGAAGAACCTAATCCCGCCAGGCCCGCACAAATGCATGCGACGACAGAGTATGAACAAAGCGGTGTCGCAGCCGCCATGGCAATGGCCCTGGACCAGTACAACACTCTGAAACTCGTCGAAGAGCCAACCTACTAATTCCCGGCTTCAGCTTGCAGCACTCTCCCTCACTTTTTAAGCTCACCCTATGAACATCCTCGTGCGCGGAAAACCGGGTGCCTCAACCGGAACACTTACTTTTGATGGCGAGACCATTCCATGCGCTTTGGGGCGGAGCGGAATCATACCCAATGACAAAAAGAAAGAGGGCGACGGTGCAACACCGGCAGGCACCTGGCCGCTCCGCCGGGCTCTCTATCGGCCCGACAGGCTGAGCGAACCCGCAACGAGCCTGGTCACCAAACCCATTGCACCCGCAGATGGCTGGTGCGACGACCCGTCAGACCCGCTTTACAATAGACCAACACAACTGCCCTATCCCGCCAGTGCTGAAAAGCTATGGCGAGAGGACGAGCTGTACAATGTTTGCGTGATCCTGGGACATAACGATGATCCCGTCGTACCCCATAAGGGAAGCGCCATTTTCTTTCATGTTGCCAAGGAGAAAGAAGGCAGGCTGTGTCCGACAGAGGGGTGTGTAGCGTTGCCACAAGACACAATAGTCCGCATTCTGATGAACTGTGGGCCTTATACAAGCTTGAAAGTTGAGCTGGACGGCTAAATCAGGCCGGTGCCCGCGCACCAAAAATGGCACTGCCAACACGAATATGGGTCGCCCCAAATTCAATCGCCGTTTCATAATCACTGCTCATGCCCATGCTAAGCTGGGAGAGCCCGTTTCGATTGGCTATCTTCTCGAGCAACGCAAAGTGAAGCGCCGGCTCTTCATCAACTGGCGGAATGCACATGAGCCCAACAACAGGTAAGTCCAATTTCTCTCGGCAGAGCGCGATAAACGCATCTGCATCTTGAGGCAGGACACCCGCTTTTTGCGCCTCAGCGCCTGTATTCACCTGAACAAAGAGATCCGGGAGGGCGTGACCTTTTTCCCGTTCAGCTGCCAGCGCCCGTGCGAGTTTCTCTCGATCCAGCGTTTCAATAACATCAAAAAGAGAAACAGCCTCTCCCACTTTATTGCTTTGCAACGGACCGATAAGATGCAGCTCGACACCTGCATATTGCTCCTGCAACTCGGGCCACTTCCCATGGGCTTCCTGAACACGGTTTTCGCCAAAGACACGCTGCCCGGCATCAAGCACGGCGCGAATATCCTCTGCTGGGAAAGTCTTGGAGACGGCCACAAGCGTCACGTCGCCCGCCGGTCGGCCCGCGTCTTTTTCGGCTTTAACAATGCTCTGTTCAACCGACGCAAG
>Ga0316204_10012064_pt1 | contig 10640 bp, 10 predicted proteins | sample 6monrhotite_MG_2_FD_205661 | JGI IMG/M metagenome (GOLD analysis project Ga0316204, IMG submission 205661) | Microbial mat bacterial communities from mineral coupon in-situ incubated in ocean water Damariscotta River, Maine, United States -... | ecosystem: Environmental > Aquatic > Marine >... | reverse complement strand
TAGAGACCTTCAAACATAAGGACTGCTATTCTACCCCTCTTAACGATCACGAAAAAACCCACCAAATAAGCATTTTAGGAAAAAAACCTTGCCCAGACAGGAAGAAGGCCGCTTAAGTCGCTCTGAACGCCGCGCTGAACGCGAAGCCCACCAAAAACAAATCGAACAGCGTTATCGCAAACAGCGTCAACGTAATGTTGCAGCAATACCCGGCGTGCACACACTTGCTCTGGTGCTCGACAACCTGAAAGCCGGCTTTAATGTACCCAAGATTTTTCGCAGTGCACAGGCATTTGGTGCAGCCCAGGTCCATTTAGTCGATATTGGCGTCTTCGATCCCGCTCCTGCCAAAGGAGCCTTTCGCAAGGTTCCAGCCAAGTTTCATGAAACCTATGACCAGGCACATGCAGACCTGCTCGAGCAAGGCTATACAATTTACGCCCTAGCGCCGAATGCAGAAAAGAAACTCACGGAAACCGTACTGGCAGAAAAAAGTGCCTTTGTAATCGGTCATGAAGAAGTCGGCCTGAGTTTTGATGTAACCGATTTTGTTGAGATAAAAAGCCTTTCCATCCCCCATTTCAGCGAAATGGAAAGCCTCAATGCCAGTGTTGCCGCCTCTATCGTGATGTATGAATACATCAAGCAGCACGGCAAAGAGCCATCTTAATGAATCAAGCTTAAACACCTTTATCAATCAGGTATTTGCGCACTCTAAATCGTTAGTTGGTACTGCAACAAGAGTGAAAGTCTATTAAGATTCTCGCATAGACCCACTCTGGCTCTTGGCATCGGTGGCAAAGAAGAAAGGCTTGCACATCACCTGCCAGGCAACCAACAAACATGGCATGTTTTATGGCAACTCAAGCTTCCTCAAGCGTCTCCGTTTCGATTCCAATGAGATCAGCAATACCAGACCAGCAGGCCATGTTGGCAATCTACATTCCAGCAATGCGACAACGCTTTAAGGCGGAGGTCAATCGCCTGACCAGCAGGGCCATGCGTAAAATGCTCGAAGGAAACCCATACCGGGAAGAGCTGACGTTTCCCTTTAGCTATCTGTATGCCCTGCACTGGTTACAACATAATGTTGATGCCAAATACCGCAAACAGGTACTGGATAATTTTCGCGCGCCTGCACGCCTGTTTCTAATGCAGTTATTACTGTCCGATAATGCAGAGAGTTTTATCCATGGCTACATCCAGTATTGGCAGAATTATCAGGGACAGGGACCTGTTCAACAAGCCCACCTCCTCAAGCTACTGGCAGACTTTAAAAATGACAAACAACAGCTGGCAGATTACATGCTGGAAATTTGGCATTCGCTAAAGCAGTTTGAACAAACACACAAAACCGCTTACGCGAAATTAGCACGCAACGAACGCAATCGTTACGAAGATATGCTCGGCGCCGAAGATGTCGAACGTTTATCGCTGGTTGATAAACTCAAGGATCCTGCACCTGGTAAACCGCGTTTTGCCAAACTGGGCTTAATTCCTGTTATGGGGTGCCCTCAAACCTGCCGCCATTGCATGTTTATTTGGCGGCCACTAAAACCTGTTGATGCGGACTCAAAGCGTATTTATAAACTCGTCGATAGCATGACCGACAGCGTTTTATTTACCGGTGGCGATTTAACCCGTCACCTTGAACATCTCCATGATGCCATACGCAGTATGCGAAATATCAGCACCTTTGCCATCTTGTTAAATGGCGACTTTGCCGATGACACGGGCATTACTGAACAAACGATAAAAAACATGGCGAATGCAATCAAAGGCCGCCCAAAACATTGGGCCAAGGCACGCGTTCTTTTGCAGATTAGCTTTGATGAATTCCATCAGGAAGTTTATGTCGATAAGAAGGGAGATCTTCGAGAAAGAATACCGGTTGCTAAAATTGCCAATATTGTAGAAACCGCCCCCCGTTATGGTGAACAGATTCAGCTCGCATTATTACACAAGCAGACACGCCTCAACTTTTCGATGGATGTGTTACACAAAGGAGTGTTTGCCCGTCTGGTGAACGAACTGGGTGATCGGGGACATAAAATTGAAGTGCTATCAACCACGCCTTCAGCTCGTAATAAACGTAGCCCGGACTCCCCTGATAAATTAGCCCCTGTACTTAAAGATGCCAGCTTTGTACTGAGTCAATATCCCCAGTCTCCGATATTGATGACAAGTTCTACAATTGACGGTTATGGTCGTGCTGAAACACTGGATGAGTCTGAAACTGTTAAAGAGAAAGACCTGCTAGATCAGGTAATCAATACCAAGCAGCCAACAGGTGAATCTTTTGATACTGATTTGATGTTTTGGTTTAACGGTTGGGTAACCTTGTTCAATGCAGTTCATATGTGTTTGGGCAACTTATATGAAGATGGTGCAGATATAATTCTGGCACGACAGCGAAAAGACCCTTTAACCAAAGCACTTAACATCTTTGACCGGCGCCTACTCGATTTCTATTCCGAGGTGCGTGAAGACCTGAATGAAAAGATTGAGGCTGCAACAGGGCCTCATCACTTATTTCACACATTAACCGAAGACCCTGTCGTTCGCCTTCACATGACAAAACGCCTGATAAATGCAGTATGAGTGCGATCCTATAAATGACATAGCTATTGCAATATGATCATCAGGTCTTACTAACATTATTTAAGCGACAGATTAATCACCTCATTGCTGGGCTAAATCAAATCGAAGGACAATCATTGAGTATTTTGCGAATCATATGGCGAGGATTTCTTTTAATTCTCCATATATTACTGGGCTTACTGCTTGCCATTGTTATCACGCAACGCAATCCAGATCACGATTCAATTAAGCGTACCCACAAAGTGGCAAACTGGTGGCATGGCCGAACCCTTCGCATACTCAATATCGACATCGAGATTACCGGTGAGCCACCAGTGCCGCCTGTTCTTGTGGTATCCAACCATATCTCCTGGTTAGACATCACTATTCTCGGCCACGTCATTCCCACCGTTTTTTTATCAAAAGATGAAGTTCAGCATTGGCCAGTTATTGGCTGGCTGGCCAAGCGTATCGGCACGGTGTTTATCAAACGAGGCGGCGGTCAGTCCCAGGCCATCAGTAGCGTGATTGGTGAACACCTAAAGCAGGGCGGCATCCTGACCATCTTTCCTGAAGGCACCACCTCTGACGGACGCAGAGTAAAACCTTTTTTCTCCCGATTATTTGCTGCGGCTATCGAAAGTAACACCCACGTAGTTCCGGTAGGGATTCGCTACCACGTCGCAGGTGAACACGACCACCTTGCCCCCTACATCGATGAACAGTCACTTGCACAAAATTTACTTGCCTTGATGAAGCGTAAACAGAGCGATGTAGAGGTACATTTCGATACTCCCATTGATCCTACAGGACATGACAGAAAGCGTCTGGCGCACAGTGCACGCACAGCTATCCTGGAAAGACTTCAGATCGAGCTGGGTGAGTAAGCGCACATGTCATCACAATCCTACGATTTTCTCATTCTTGGCCAAGGCCTCGCAGGCAGTATTCTTGCCTGGCACCTGATCAATGCAAAAAAACGTGTAATGGTCATCGATGACGGCCACCAAAGCTCATCGTCAATCGTCGCTGCAGGCATGGTTAATCCTGTTGCTGGCAGAAGCCTTAATAGCCCACCGCGCACAGCTGATTGGTTAAAAAGCGCGCATGCTTTTTACGCGCATCTTGGCAAATTTTACCAACAAGCATATTTTCACCCGGTGGATATGCAGCGCATCTTTCAATCTGATACGCATATTCGCTATTACCAACGGCAACGTGAAAACAATCCAGATTCGCCATATATCGGCAAGACACTCAAGCCGAAAGAAGTCGACACCGGCATACAGGCTCCCTATGGCGCCTTTGAACAAACACAGACCGGCTACCTTGATATGCCACAGATCCTGGCTGATCTAAAGGATTGGCTGTTAGAAAAACAAGCCCTGATCAATCATTCCTTCACTTACGATGCAATTAAGGTCACACAGGAAAGTATCCAATTCGGCGACATCGAGGCGCAGAAACTTATCTTCTGTGAAGGTTACCGAGTCATCGAAAATCCATGGTTCAGGCAACTGCCTTTCCAACCCGATAAGGGCGAGATGCTACGCCTAAAAACCAGCAAGACAATCTGTACGCATATTGCCAATGGTGTTCAGTGGATGATTCCACTGGCAAATGGCGATTATCGACTGGGCGCCACACATGAGCATGAGGATATTAATTGTCAGGCAACCGATCACGGCCGTGCAGAGCTACTTGCGGGCCTGGAAAACTTGCTCAAAGACAACTCAGGCATCAACGTGACAGAGCACAATGCTGGTGTACGTCCAGCCACTCAGGATCGTCAGCCCTTTATTGGCGCTCACCCAAGACTACCTGGACTGCATATATTCAATGGCTTTGGTGGCCGAGGCGCCCTCACTATCCCTTGGTTTAGCGAACGTTATGCCGAGCATTTACTGAATCACGCAAAACTGCCTAGCGAAGCAGATGTAATCCGTTATCAGGACATTTTATGAACCCTACACTTCTCGATTACTTACGACATGGTCAACCAGAGGGTGGAAGCAAATACCGTGGCCACAGCATTGATGACCCCTTGTCTGAAAAAGGCTGGGCACAGATGCGAGCCACCTGCGATGAAGCTGAAGGCTGGACACGTATTATCAGCTCCCCACTCTGTCGCTGTAGCGACTTTGCTCAACAAATCGGCGAAGAACGTGGCATCCCCGTAGAAATACGCGACAACCTCAAGGAAGTCGGATTTGGTAGTTGGGAGGGGGCCACACGTGAAGACCTGCTTGCCTCTCGCGCCGAGGAATACCATGCCTTCTATAACGACCCAGTCAACTGCCGCCCCCAGGGAGCCGAGTCTCTCGATGATTTTGGTGCACGTATTGCCGAGATATTCGACAGCCTAGTCATAGATTTTAGTGGTGAGCACCTGCTGGTCATCGCCCATGCCGGAGTTATTCGCGCCACTTTAGGGCACGTCATCCACGCACCCGCCATCGACTGGTACCGCGCTGCCGTGGATAATGCGGCTATCAGCCGGTTTGCCCATAACAAGTACGGCAGTAAATTAGTCGCCCACAACTGGCGTCCTGTATTGCTTTAGCACACACCAAGGAAACAACTATGGCCTTTGCTCGACTTTTAATGCGCACCCTACTCGTGCTGCTGATTCTCCTGGTAGTCATCGGTCTATTGATACCATCCAGTGGCCGTGTTGAACGTCATATCGAGATAGATGCCTCGCCTGCAAAAGTATTTCCTCAGGTCAACAGCATGCGAGCCTTTCACGCGTGGTCACCCTGGAGCGCACTCGATCCAAATACAAAGTACAGCTTCGAAGGACCAGAATCTGGCATCGGCTCAAAGATGACATGGGGCAGGGAAAAGGAAAATATAGGTGCAGGCAGCCAGGAAATCATTCGTAGCACGCCTGATAGTGAAGTAGTAACCGACCTAAACTTCGGCGAAGACCTCGGCGGCAGGGCCACTTTCCTGCTCAGCCCAAATGAACATGGCGGCACCCACATTATCTGGCGCTTTGACGCAGAGTTCGGTTGGAATTTATTCGACCGCTATTTCGGCTTAATTCTTGATGGTCTGCTTGGTGGCAGCTACCAGGATGGTCTAAAAACCCTTAAGCACCGTGTAGAGAGCCTGCCTTAATCATGTACGAAGATATAAACCAACAAACCTATTTAATCGACACCGAGCTGTGTCGGCCTAATTTTGCTGCCTGTTATCTGATACAGGATAGCAATGAACTGGCATTAGTTGATTGTGGCACTGCGTACAGTCTACCGACCATACTTCAGGCGATTAAAGCTATCGGTTGCCGGCCTGAGCAAGTGCGCTGGATCATTCCCACACATGTCCACCTCGATCATGCGGGAGGCGCGGGCCATCTGATGCAGCATTGCCCCAACGCACAGCTAGTCGTCCACCCCAAGGGTCTGCCACACATGATCGACCCGAGTAAATTGCAGGCGGGAGCCACAGCGGTCTACGGCGAAGCGGCTTTTAGCCGCGACTATGATCAATTACTGCCCATTGACGCAGATCGCTGTATCGCAGCAGAAAATGGGCAAAATTTAGCGTTAGGTGGACGCTCGCTTACATTTATTTACACCGCAGGTCATGCCAATCACCACGGCTGCATTCATGACGATAAAAGTGGTTATCTCTTTACCGGCGACACCTTTGGCCTTGCCTACCGCGAGCTTGCCGAAAACACGCCTTATATAATTGCAACCACCTCACCCGTCGCTTTCGACCCAGAGGCCTGGTTTGGCAGTCTGGAACGCATGATGGCCCTGGAGCCCAGCGCTGTGTGTTTGACCCACTACGGGAAGTACGACGATCCCTCTACACTACTCCCTCAATTGCTCAGCAGCATTCAGGCACATCAACAAATTGCCTTGAATGAAGAGGAAAACGCCACTGAAGGCCGCCAAGAGCGTCTCCTCAAGGCCGTTGAAAATCTCCTCATAACAGGCGCTCAAAAACACACTGGACTAGCACAAAAATCGCTAATTGAGCTGCTCAAAGGCGACGTCACACTCAATGCCCAGGGCCTGGAAATCTGGCTGGCAAGACGTGCCAAACGCCGATCTCAGGCCAATTGATGGAAAAACTATCGAAACCATTGAAAACGTTGAATGATTCTGTGCGCCTTCATCGCTATAATGCGCGGCCTTGAGGAAAAAATACATCATGCAACCCCAGACAGATAACCTGCGAATCAAATCCAATACCGAGGTGGATACACCAGCGGCCGTGCACGCCTTGCACCCCATCAGCGAAAATGCTGCAGCCACCATTGCAGAAACTCGCCAGGGCATCCACAACATCCTGCATGGCAGTGATGACCGCATGCTCGTGATCATAGGCCCCTGCTCGGTACACGATACAAAATCTGCTATCGACTACGCTAAAAAGCTTGTCAAAGAGCGCGATCGTTTAAAAGACGACCTACTCATCGTAATGCGTGTGTATTTTGAAAAGCCCCGCACCACCGTCGGCTGGAAAGGTCTCATTAATGATCCCCATCTGGATGAAACCTTTGATATCAATGAAGGCCTCAAACGTGGTCGTAAACTCTTGCTCGACATCAATGAAATGGGGCTACCTGCTGGCACAGAATTCCTCGACCTGATCAGCCCACAATACATTGCAGACCTGATTAGCTGGGGCGCCATTGGTGCCCGCACCACCGAAAGCCAGGGCCACCGCGAGCTTGCATCAGGACTCTCATGCCCGATCGGTTTTAAAAACGGCACCGATGGCAGCATGAATATTGCTGTGGATGCCATGCGCGCAGCAGAACGTCCTCACGTCTTCATGTCACTGACCAAAGAGGGTCACTCTGCCATTTTTAGCACCACCGGGAATGATGATACCCATATCATTTTGCGCGGCGGAAAACGCCCCAATTACGACCAGGAGTCGGTCAACGAAGCCGCAGAGCAAATGCAGCAGGGCGGCCTGCGCCCCAACCTCATGATTGACTGCAGCCACGCCAATAGCCGCAAACAACATGAAAAACAAATCGAAGTGGGTCGTGATGTTGCCAGTCAGGTGCGACGCGGCGATCACCGTATTATGGGAGTCATGATTGAAAGCCACCTGATCGGTGGTCGCCAAGACCTTGTGCCCGGCAAAGAGCTTACCTATGGCCAAAGTGTCACTGACGCCTGCATTTGCTGGGAAGATAGCCTGCCACTGCTGGACCAGCTGGCAGAAGCCGTACGCCTGCGTCGCGAAGTTGAATAACAGGCATGGGAAACTCGCTACAAGATCAATTGTTACAAGCTGGCCTGACCAACAAAACCAAGGTCAATAAAGCAAAAAAGCAAAATACAAAAAAAGCGCGTCAGCAACGCAACAGTAAAGATCACAGGCCTGTTGAAAGTGCTCAGCAGCTACAGCAAAAAGCTGAGAAAATTGCCCGTGATCGCGAACTTGAGCAACAGCGTAAGGAAGTTCGGAAGCAACGCGAGATTGCCGCACAGATCAAGCAGCTTGTGCTCAACAATCGCCACCCCAAAAGCAACAAAGAAAATGATGTCCCTTTTCATTTCGACAACAAGGGAAAAATCAAACACCTGTACGTTTCAGAACACTCTCATAAACTGATCAGCACAAATAAGCTGATTATTGTTAATTTCAATGGTGTGTTTGAGCTAGTTCCACCTGAAATCGCGGAAAAGATTCGTCAGCGTAATCCTAGCCTGGTGATCGACCTGCCCAAGGATGAAAAATCCGAAGATGGCGACCCTTATGCTGATTTTCAGGTGCCTGATGATTTGATGTGGTAAAAGAGAACTTAAGGAGAGAGTAGAGCTTTACCTTATCCGCCATGGCGCACCAGGCATCCAGCTAAGATTTCTTTAGCCTGCAACATAGCCACCACCTCAGCACGAAGCACGGGCGATTAGCTGTAGCATTAGGCAGGCTTAAAACAGCATCCTCATCACAAAATTATCAAAACCCGGAAAGTACCATGAATATCAGCTGACCAATTCCAGATAGCGGGCCTCCATCTTGAGAAATTTTTCCTCCAGTTCCCCGTACTTGGCCTCTGTGTCCGTAAGCTGTTTCTGCAGTTCATCATTTTTTGCATCTTGTTTTAGAGTGTCCTCCACAATTTCTTAGGGTCAGATAAACCCATCACCCGCTGACCAAGAAAGTCTAGCTTAGAAAAACAATCTCACCTACAGAGAATCCAGAGTCATGATCGTTATATTGCAGTTATTCGATATATCGGTACCTAATGACACACAAACCGTGAAAAATTCCGCTTATCTATTAATGCTCTCGTCTTTTTCCAACAACACTGGTCGCAGAGAAATGGCGAGACCATCAGGCTCTTTTCCCGCATACATAACAGCAGTAGTCTTGCCTGTTTGAAGATTAATCTCAGCCACATATCCAGCGTGACTCGCCGCAACATAGAAACATCTAGCCCGAGGGTGAAACAATATTCCTATGGGCGTAGGTGAAAAACCAAACATCCCGCCCATATTCCTTCCCCGTTTGATATCAAACGATTTTCGCAATAGCCAGTGCCCTAGCCTTTTACCATTTTGTGCATCCAGTAAAGTGACACTTCCACCCCCAGTTGAACTCACGAGAAGTTGCTTTTCATCCACTGACAGGGCAACACGTGTAGGGAGCTTATCAACAGGAATTTGCTTAACAATACGATGCTCATTCAGATCAAAAGCAATGACCTTGTTAGAATCACGGTTAGTTAGCCACAAGGTACTGTCATTAATTGCAATGCCCTCAGCCCCCACACCAACATTCTTTATCACATCAACTCTATTTTTTGCTAAATCAATCACCGCAGCATGCTCTGAATAAATGTCGCTTACATACACGCGCTGCGCATCAGCACCCAAAGCAAGCATATGCGGAAGTTTTCCGTTTATAGAATATGCATGTGCAATTCGACGCTGATCAATATCCAATAACAGCACTTTCTGTTGATTTTCTACCGTCACAACAGCATGACGCCCATCAGCCAGCCAGGCCAGCCCATGAGGCCGCGTATATGGTCTGATATCAATATCTGCCAGGACTTTCGCAGTCGCTATATCAATCAATGTGAGCGAATGGCCTGGACGAGTATCGGATCCATAATTGGAAACCAAGGCATGATCACCCTGCGGAGATACCATCACCTCATGTGGACCCTCACCTGTGCTAACTTGAGTTATCTCCTGCTTGCTTGCCAAATCGATCAGAGACAGTGTGTCACCAGATTTATTGACTACCAGTAATGTCCCCAAAGCACACGACTCGGCAAACACCCCTTTCGATGAGAAGAAAAGTAAAAAAAAACTGAAAACCACAAGATGGAGCGCTTGTCGATTCATAGGTTTAATCGCCAGTAGACTTCATCAGAGAGACTCTCCGCATAAAAGGCATACGTAAGAGGTACCAGATACCATGAAGCTTTCCCTGCTGATCAGGTAAACCAATAGACATCTCCTTTACAGGACAGCTTGCTTGCGCACAGTAGCTTGAAAACCAGCGATCCCAGAACGTAAAGGTATTACCAAAGTTACTGTTACTCTCATGAAAGTCAGTCGAATGGTGCAAGCGATGCATATTTGGTGTAACCAGGATCCAGCGCATGGAACGATCGATAGACTTTGGCAATTCGATATTGGCATGAACAAAAAAGGTTGTGAATATAAACAGGAACTCATGCAAAACCACTGCTTCTGCTGGCACTCCCAGTATTGCCAGCATTATCATTTTCATACCTTGAGTGATAATCGCCTCAAGCGGGTGAAAGCGAATACCTGTTGAAATATCGTAATCTTGATCACTGTGATGCACGCGGTGAACGCGCCACAGCCAAGACATAGAATGCATAAGACGGTGTTGCAGATATATTGCCAGATCCAGCATTAGTATGCTTAATAAAACGACAGGCAAATAGGGAAAATCCAGTGCAGTGAATACTCCCCAGCCGAGAGCATTAACTTTTATCGACCAGGCTACGATTAGCAGAGGAAAAATCCATCGAATTATCGCGTTATCGAGTAATAACAAGACAACATTCTGTATCCATCGCTTTACAGCTGAGTGAG
>Ga0316204_10012063_pt1 | contig 10642 bp, 6 predicted proteins | sample 6monrhotite_MG_2_FD_205661 | JGI IMG/M metagenome (GOLD analysis project Ga0316204, IMG submission 205661) | Microbial mat bacterial communities from mineral coupon in-situ incubated in ocean water Damariscotta River, Maine, United States -... | ecosystem: Environmental > Aquatic > Marine >... | reverse complement strand
GAATCTCGTTACTGTGTGCCCACTTCGTCTTTGTTCATTCATAGGCCAAACTGTAACATAAGTGTGTAGCAGCTAAAGCCTTGCACTAAAGTGCATAGTTTTGACTAGCGTACTGAGACCAATAAAATTGAGGAGGTGGAAATGGCTATTTCGGAACTTGATATAAAAGTGCTGGAAATACCACGTGAAGCGCTATTCCTTGCAGGAAAAATATTTCTTAAATACAGAAAGAACTAGGGCGCTAAAAATCCCCCATTACCTGATTTTTTTATCGGTGCACATGCGAGTATATCAGCATTTGATTTAATAACCAGAGACACCAGAAAATACAAAACGTATTTTCCTCAAGTAAAACTAATCACACCCGAACATTAGTTTTGGCTCCAGCATTCTCCTGCTCTCCACACTTTGCCCAGCGTACTATACCCAAAGCGTTTGGGATTTAGGTGTTTAGTAAACAGATATCATTCCGTTTACCGTTTAGCACCTTTATCGTCCAAGCGTTTTTAGCATAAAACGCGAAAAATACGGGTATAACAATGGCAAAACAAATAATGTCAGCAATGTCGACGAAATTAACCCCCCAACCACTACCGTAGCCAGCGGACGCTGTACTTCGGACCCCACCCCGGTGGCCAGCAACATTGGAATCAACCCCAACGCGGCAATTGACGCGGTCATTAATACCGGTCGAAGGCGTGATAGTGCCCCGTCAATCACCGCTTCTGTAGCCGCCATACCGTCGAAAACCCGGTGGTTTATTGAACTGACCATCACCACCCCATTAAGCACCGCGACACCGAACAGGGCAATAAACCCAATGGAGCCAGGCACCGATAAATACTGCCCGGAAAAATACAGCGCGGCCACGCCACCAATGAGAGCCATGGGTACATTCAACATAATTAACAACGCCTGGCCAACGGAATGAAACGCAAAATACAATAACAAAAAAATCAACGCCAATGACAAGGGCACAACAATCATTAACCGCGCCTGGGCACGTTGCTGGTTCTTAAATTGCCCCCCGAACACCACGGTATACCCGGATGGTAACTCAATTTCGTTATCTATCCGCTGACGAATTTCATCAACAATGCCCCCCATGTCACGATTTTCCACGTTGGCCTGAATCACTACTCGGCGTTGCACATCATCACGGCGCACCTGCGGTGGACCGGATTCGATTTGCACATTTGCCACTTCACCTAGTGGCACCCAGGCACCACTGGGTGCTTGTATGATCAGGTGCTCGATGGCTTCAACGGAATCTCGATACTGCAGATCCAGGCGCACATAAATATCATAGCGCTCATTGCCCTGAATCACCTGTCCGGCGCTGGCGCCACCGATAGCGTCGGATACCAAAGACATAACCTGGGCTACCTGAATACCATAACGTGCCAACAGATCCCGGTTGGGGCGTATCACTAATTGAGCCTCGCCGGCGATTTGCTCCATTTCCACGGACCGGGTGCCCTCGATGGTACTCACCAGCTGTTCAATGGCTTTGCCTTTTTGCGCCAGCACACCCAGGTCAGGGCCAAACAGTTTAATGGCCAGTTGCGCCTTCACACCGGATAAAAGCTCGTCGACACGGGTGGCAATGGGTTGTGAAAAGGTAAACAACAAACCAGGGTGGGCCGACAGCTTTTCTTCCATCAGGACTTGCAGGGCCTTACGGTCCGATGCCGAGGTCCACTCTGCGATAGGCGCCAATCCGACAAATATTTCAATATTCGATACAGGCTCAGGGTCTCCTCCTACCTCGGCACGGCCGATGCGGCTGGAGGCATAACTCACTTCAGGAAACGTCATTAAAATGCGTTCCAGTTTTTGCGCAACCCCCAACGAAGTAACCAGGCTGGATGATGGTGCCAGGGTTACCCGAATATTTAACGTGCCCTCTTCCAGTTCAGGCACGAATTCCGTTCCCAGTCGTGGCAGCAATGCCAGTGTCACAATAAACAACGACAGCGCTAGTCCGATAACCAGCCACGGCATCTTTAGCGCCCGCGGCAATCCGGCCCGATACAGGGTTTCAAGGGGTTTCATTAGTATGCTGTCCCGTTCACGCACACCGCGCTTGAATAAAAACGTTGCCATCGCCGGCACCACGATCAGAGCCACCAGTAACGACGCCAGCATTGCCAGCACAATCGAAATTGCCATCGGCTGAAACAGCTTTCCCTCTACCCCTTCCAGGGTAAACAGCGGCGCGAATACGATGATAATAATCATTACCGCAAAAAATACCGGGTTCCCCACCTCGCGTGCCGCTTCCTGTATGCGTAAATCAATGCCACGTTTATCACTGGCAGCATTAAATGCATCGCTACCACCATTGGCAACCGTGTCCTGTATCATTTTTTCGTGGCGAGCATCGGGGTGGGTTAAATGACGGAAAATATGCTCCATCATCACTACTGATCCGTCAACCATCATTCCTATCGCAATAGCCAGACCGCCCAATGACATAAGATTGGCTGAGATATTCCAATACGCCATGGCCATTAGCGCTAATCCAACCGAAATGGGAACAGACATCAGCACTAATAACGTGGCGCGCAGGTTCATTAAAAACAGCAGCAATATCACTACAATGAGAATAAAAGCCTCAAGCAATGCTTTACTCACCGTGTCCACGGCCTTTGTAACCAGGTCAGACTGATCATAAAAGGCTTCAATGGTGACGCCGTCCGGTAGTGCATTTTGTATGATAGGCAGGCGTTCTTTGACACTATCAATGGTCGCCTTGGTGTTAACTCCCATGCGTTTTAACACAATGCCGACCACCACTTCACCCAGCATTTTGGGTTGACCATTTTCATCACGTAACGTGATGGTAACGGCGCCTTGCCGTATTTCGGCACCATAATCAACGTTGGCAACATCCGATACGGTAATCACCACGCCATGCTCAATCTTAATGGGAATATTACCGATATCACTAAGTCCATAGCTATCAGCGCGCACCCAGCCAACACCTCGAATAACAAGTTGCTCGGCTCCGCGGTCAAGATACCAGCCGCCCGCATTTCGGTTATTTTCTTCGATCGCGGTGGTAATATCCTGTATCGTCAGTTGGTACGACAACAGGCGATCCGGATTTACATTCACCTGATACTGACGAACCTGCCCCCCAAACGACAATACATCGGTAACCCCGTCAACCGGCATTAATAATAATTTAGCCACCCAATCATTCAGGCTACGCAAAGCCAACGTATCGTACTGGTCCGGGTCATCGGTACGCAGGATATACTGAAATATTTGCCCCAGCCCGGAGGTATTTGGCCCAATTTCCGGTGTACCCACCCCGCCGGGGATTTTCTCCCGCGCGGCTTGCAGCCGTTCAAACACCAGTTGGCGTGCAAAATAGATATCGGTCCCTTCCTTAAACACCACGGTAATTCCGGATAAGCCGGTTTTGGAAATCGAACGCACCTCTTCCACATCCGGCAGGCTGTACATCACCGCCTCGATAGGATACGTAATCAGCTGCTCCACTTCTTCCGCAGCAAGGCCCTGCGCTTCTGTGTTTATGGTAACCTGAACATTGGTAACATCAGGGAAAGCATCGAGGTTTACCTGAGGGATTAACACCACCGCACCGACCATAACGGCAATAAGCGCCAGTAACACCAGCAGCCGGTTGGCGATACCAAGATCAATGAGTTTATTTAGCATAGACGAGTCTCCGATTGCAGATGAGGTACATGGTGCTTAGGAACGTGCACGTTCCTTAATGATTGTGTACATCGAAGCCACTTTTGGCCAACTCCGATTGCAAAAAGAACGCACCTTTTGTGACTACCCGCAATCCAGGCGTTAAGCCTTCCACGATGAGACGGTCGCCTACCGTCTTTATGGGCGTTATGTCAACGGAGCGGTAATTGCCCGGTTCGTTTTCCACAAACACCACCCACTCCCCTTCTGCATTGCGCAACGCTGCCGCTTTGGGAACCGCCATTACTGCTGACCTTGGCGTTAACTGTAATTGTACCTCCACAAATTGACCGGGGTGCAATTGATGTTTTTTGTCCTCAACTTCCAGCCGCACTGGTAATGTGCGTGTTCCCTCATCAACCACATGTTGTACCTGTATCACGCGACCTTCGACCCAGGCATGTTGTAATTTTATTTTGGCCCTGGTGTTGTTGACAATTTGGTACGCCACCTCGGGTCGGGCCCGTGCCTCAACCCAAAGGTTTTTTTCGTCAGTAATCTCAAACAACACCCGTCCGGGTGCCACAATTTCACCGATAATAAATTCATCTTTAACAACCGTGCCATCTTGCGCTGCCAGCAAATCAAAACGACCGGTTGCACCGGCAATATCCCCCTTAACCAACAACTGTCTGGCTTGTTTCTCAGTCATGCCATAAGCAACCACTTTGGCATGGGCTTGTTGCTGGGCAATTTGAGCTTCGATATAGCGTTTTTCAGAAACCACTTTTCGGCCCAGTTTTTTGACACGCAGCCATTCACGGTTTTTAATAATCAGATCACCTTGTGCTTGTGCCATTTCAACGCTCGATAACGTTACCAACGGATGGCCAGCTTTGACAACATCGCCTAATCGTGTGTGTCGCTTAATAATTTGCGCGGCAATACGCGGCGATGAAATAGACGTGGCGTAACGATTTGCTTTCACTTCACCGGGGATGGTGATTTCCTGCTGAATGGTTTGTTGCTCCAAACGGGTGACCGTAATGTCGCCCAGTTGCATTTTTTCTCGGGATAACGACACACCGCTAGTTTCGTGTTCATCATGACCATCGTGGGCCGATTGTCCGTGAGCACCGGGCTTTTCATCGTGGCTGTGGGCATCATGGTTTTGGGCGTCGTTATCGACGTGAGGAGCGGCATGACGATCGCCCATCAGATCATCGTGTTGGCCTTTTTCGCCATGCCCTTCTCCGCTGTGCTCGTGGCCATGGGACTGCGTTGATGTTTCCGCCAGCCCCGTAAACGGAATGCTTAACACGCTAAAAATAATTAACTTGAAAATTAATAATTTCATTTTGGTAACCTTTGTTGTCTGGCTTCATTGTGCAACCAATATTGCAACTAATAATGCAACCATGTTGTTCGGATTGGTCAATCAGTATTGATGAGGTAATCTTCATCCAACGTAAGCCAGACCAGCACTTGCGCCGTGGCATTTAGCCATTGAAACCAGGTACGCCAAACGCTGCCTTTTAATTCAACGCCGGCAATTTGAGTATGTAAGTTTTGTTCAAGCTGAACCAGATAATCCGTGGTTGAAAGTTCGCCGCTGTTCCAGCGTTGTTCCAATAATTCAATATGCTCTTTTAACTGGTTTTCGCCGTTGGACAACCAGACTTTCCAGGCTTTGGCGATCAGGTGATATTGCGATTTGGCCGCCTTGATGTCCGCCATGATCCGGCGATGTGTATGTTGTGCCTGAAACTCCGTTTGCAGTTGCGTTTTTTGTGCAACCTTTACGGTAGACGACAAATTATTTCTGACTTGCCAGGGCATCGAAAACTCGACGCCTACCAGTGCATCTTCACCTTCTTTGCCAACTTTAAAACCCAGTTCAGGATCTGCTCGGCGCTCGCGATTAACCGACGTGACCTCACGCTTCGACAGTTCTACCCGCAACAGGGCAATTTTCTCCAGAGGGTGTCGCCGGGCAAGTTCATCCAGGTTAACGTCATCACCGATTCCGTCGGGCAAGGGCATAACAAACGCCGGCGCTGCCGTTATTTGCTGCTGGCTCAATATAAAAAAAGACTTTTGCGCCTCAATGACATTCGCGCTCTGTCTGGCATGATCAATAACCGCATCCGCCAACGATAAACGTGCCAACAGCACTTCACTCTTATTTATATCACCAGCGGCTAGTCGTTTTTCGGCGATCTGTACAATCTGTTCAAGTAGCATTACCCGCTTTTTATGCAGCCCGGACATTTCCAAGGCGTTATAATAATCCGCCATCGCATTCAGCACATGAGTCGCCAAACTCATAATCAACTGGGTTAATTCAGCGTTGCTAATATCCACTTCAACTTGCTGTAACGCCTGTTGACCAAGCTGCTTGTCATGCCAATCGAGGGTTTGCGTTAAACCCAGCGCCAGGGTGTTATCTTCGGCACGCGCTACTTCAACCGCCAGGCTGGGGTTATACAGGGGCAAACCAGCACCCTCAAGCTTCGCCCGCGCCGATTCAGCACTGGCTTTTTGCGCGGCAAACTCCGGGTTAGTCTCAATTGCCTTATTAACCGTTGACCGCAGAAACTGCAATTCAGCCGTCGCCGAATATTCCGTCACCAACTCTCCCCTCACCAATAAAGTCGGCGATACTGCCCAGGCATACGCTGATACTGTGAACCCAACAGCACACAGCAGTAAAATAATAATTTTCCGTTCCATGTTTGCTCCATAGACGTACCTTGCATAGGCATACATTGCAAAGATAAGCCAGGCATAGGTGATCAACCTGCCAATAAATTGGCAAGCAAGAGATAATAACGAGTGGGGTAATTACCCTATTGGAGGTTTGTAAGGCGGGTTTAGGGCTACAGTGGTAAAGGTATCATTCCAGTTTCGCGTAAGCGTTTTGAAATTGGGGTTCATGCTAAGCGATGCCGAAGAAACCAGCGAGGTAAGGTGCGCAATGCCGTGATCACAATGATCGGCCTGCTCTGGGTCATGATTATTATTGTGGTAGCTTTCAGTATCAATAACAATGTCAATGCCATTGATATCAGCACGATAGCTATCAATACCATGAGCAGCATCGCCATCATGCTCATTCCAGGTATCCGGCACCACATGGGTATGCTCGCCAAGCGCACGGGCATGAATATCGAATGCCCACGCCATCGGCGCGCTGAAGGTGGAGAAAACTAGCAGATAGATGATGATTGATTTCATGGTTCTGGACTTAACAGTTCCGAACATCTTGATATAGCAAGGTACATAAGTCAAGTAGACTTACCCCTTATTAACGGCCAGATAACAGATAACTAAACTATAACTGAGCATTATGAAATTGAGCGCGTATGCAATGGCGTTCCGTCGGCAATGGGTACACCGACAACTATTATCGTCATCAATCACTGTGCATTATTCTTGTTGCTCGAATGAATACCCATTCCCTGGTTGTTTCAATTCTGCACCAAACACTAAACGTTACAAATGCTCAATCCTGATTTCAGAGTATGAAATAATGTCAATTGACACTTTAGCAGAACCACTTCAAATGGGAGAGTCATATACGTGGGCCTTCACCGCAAACCACTGCGGGAAATCGCCTAAGTCGATAGCGGAATACGATACAGCACCAACGATATAACGCCAGAAAAACATCGAACATAAATTAACCATTAAGGGTAAGTTGCTACGACGATGGCGCCATTATTTGTAAAGTAATCGGTCTATAATAACCTGTTATTCAATACACTAAAACCGCCAAACCAGAGGCGTCGGTACTGGTGCAAGCATACGTTATATCAATTACTTTTAAACTGTTGCCCCGCTTAACTCACAATGCATAGCACTCATCGACGAAAACTTTACCAAGTTCTGCGGAAACACTCGCAATCGCTGCATCATATACCGTAAAATTGTATTCAGATTCATCAACTCAATGGAAAACTACCTATGCAAACAGAGCAAAACGCTACATCGCCTTCGTCTCAACCCCAGAAGATTCACCCCGCATTTGAGTGGAAGCACAGTGAACCGATTGAATCCTTGAATATCGTCGTCGAAGCCTATACCCATAAAAAAACAGGGGCTTTGCATTATCACATCAATGCCGACAACGCTGAAAATGTTTTTCTCGTGGCGCTACGCACCATGCCAGATGATTCTACCGGTGTCGCCCATATCCTGGAACATACTGCGCTTTGTGGCAGCAAGCGCTATCCGGTGCGCGATCCCTTTTTCATGATGATTCGCCGCTCCCTTAATACCTTCATGAATGCCTTCACCAGCAGCGACTGGACCGCCTACCCATTCGCCAGCCAGAACACCAAAGACTATTACAATTTGCTCGATGTCTACCTCGATGCAGTATTTTTTGCACGCTTGCACGAGTTGGATTTTGCACAAGAAGGGCATCGACTGGAATTTGCAGACCCCAAAGATCCAAACACCGATTTAGTATACAAAGGGGTTGTCTTTAATGAAATGATAGGCGCCATGGCGTCACCGGTCAGCACCGTATGGCAAACCCTCACCGAACATTTGTTTCCCACCACGACCTATCACTACAACAGTGGTGGCGACCCCAGAAACATACCGGATTTGACGTACGAGCAGTTTCTGGAATTTTACAAAACCCATTACCACCCCAGCAACGCAATTTTTATGACGTTTGGTGATATTCCGGTTTATGACCTGCAAGACCGGTTTGAGCAACGCGCCCTAAGCCATTTTGAGCGACTGACAGAACGACTAACCGTCCATGACGAAAAACGCTACACCGCGCCCTTAAAAATTGAAGACCGCTATGCATTGGATGAAGAAGGCAACAATAATAGCAGCAGCGAAAACAAAACACATATTGTCATAGGCTGGTTATTAGGGCACAGCACCGATTTACAGGAAGCCATGAAAGTAAGTCTGTTATCCGGTGTGCTAATGGACAATAGCGCCTCGCCACTACTACACGCCCTCGAAACCACCGAGTTGGGTAACTCACCCTCACCTCTGTGCGGCGTGGAAGATTCCAACCGGGAAATGACCTTTATGTGCGGCATCGAAGGCTCCAAACCCGAGCATGCGGAAAAACTCGAGGCACTGGTATTCAAAGTACTGAATGATGTCGCCAGCTATGGCGTGCCACAAGAACAGGTCGAAGCGGTGCTACACCAGTTAGAACTGGAACAGCGAGAAGTGGGTGGTGGCCATTACCCCTATGGCCTGCAACTTATTCTAGAGGCGTTACCAGGCGCCGTACATTATGGCGACCCGGTTGCTGCACTCAACCTCGACCCCGTGCTGGCGCAACTGCGCGACGATATTAAAAACCCGCAATTCATTAAAGACCTGGTGAAAAACTACCTGCTAAACAATCCGCATTACGTGCGTTTAACCATGGTGCCAGACGCAACGCTAAGTGAGCAACGCCAAAAAGAAGAAGCGGCTAAACTGGCAAAAGTTAAAGCCAAATTAACCACCGCGGAAAAAAACAAGGTCGTCGACCTCTCACAAAAACTTTTGGACCGCCAAAAACAAAAAGATGATGAAAGCATATTGCCGAAAGTTGGCCTGGAAGACGTGCCGGACAGCATGCACATTGCCGAAGGCAAAAAACAAAGCATTAACTCAAAAAACAATAATTCACTGCCAGTATCAATTTATGAGCAAGGTACTAACGGTCTTGTCTATCAACAAGTCATTTATTCATTACCACAGCTTTCAGACGACCTGATGCAGTATCTCCCCTATTACTCCTCTAACGTCACTGAGTTAGGCAGTGGGGGCCGAAGTTATCTGGAATCTCAGGTATTGCAGGCCAGCCTAACCGGGGGTATCGGCGCGTTTACCGCAACCCGTGGTAAAGTTGATAACGAGCAGGACGTTGGTGGCTATTTCTTCCTCTCGGGCAAATCACTCAACCGCAACCATAAAGCCTTTAGTGTCCTGATGCGTGAAATACTGGACAGCACTCGCTTTGATGAACACGAGCGCATCCACGAACTGGTATCGCAGCAACGCGCCCAACGGGAACAAAGTGTCACAGGACAAGGACATGGCCTGGCAATGATGGCGGCAAGCAGTGGTTTAAGCCCCACTGCGGCGCTAAAACATCGCCTAAGTGGTTTGCTAGGTATCCAACACGCAAAACAGCTGGACGACGGCCTAAAAGATACCAACAACCTCAAACAATTAGCCGATAAATTTGCGGAAATACATTCGGCACTAACCAGCGCTGATCCGCAAATGCTATTAATTGGTGAACAACACGAAATTCCCACCTTGATAAAAGAGCTGGAACACGTCTGGCAGGATGCCACCCCATCCGATAGTAAGTTTGAGTCATTTTCGTTACCGCAAATTCATCAGCGGGTGCAGCAAATCTGGATCGCAAACTCCCCAATCAACTTCTGTGCAAAAGCCTATGCCACCGTGCCAGTAGAACATTCGGATGCAGCACCATTGGCAGTACTCGCCGGTTTCCTTCGCAACGGCTTTTTACACACCGCCATACGTGAACAAGGCGGCGCATACGGTGGTGGAGCCAGTTATTCGTCTGATACGGCCTCATTCCGCTTCTATTCCTACCGCGATCCAAGACTGGTGGAAACCCTCGCGGATTTTGATAAATCCATCGACTGGCTGCTCAGTGAAAAACACGAATGGCGGCAAGTGGAAGAAGCCATACTGGGCATTGTAAGCAGCATCGACAAACCGTCCTCCCCCGCCGGTGAAGCTAAAGATGCATTTCAAAACGAATTGTTTGGCCGCACACCAGAGAAACGCCAACGCTACCGAAAACGCATCCTGGAAGTAACCTTGGAAGACCTAAAACGCGTGGCTGAAAGCTACTTTTCAGCGGACAAAGCCAGCACCGCAGTCATCAGTAATGCTGCCACTGTGGAACAGCTTGGTGATTTGGGAATGGAGGTTATTCAGTTGTAAGGGGTAATCTGCAACGCGG
>Ga0316204_10012062_pt1 | contig 10642 bp, 4 predicted proteins | sample 6monrhotite_MG_2_FD_205661 | JGI IMG/M metagenome (GOLD analysis project Ga0316204, IMG submission 205661) | Microbial mat bacterial communities from mineral coupon in-situ incubated in ocean water Damariscotta River, Maine, United States -... | ecosystem: Environmental > Aquatic > Marine >... | reverse complement strand
GCGGGCAGGACGGTGATATTGCCCGTCACCTCGCCCAGACCGAAATACTGCACCAACACCGGCCCGAGCTTTTCCAGCGCGGTGATCTGGTCGGCGCGGTACATCGGTGCCCCGGCATAGATCACATAGCGCAGGCTGCTGTGATCGTGTTGATCCACCGCCGGGTGTTCGGTCAGCAGTTTCACGATGGTCGGCACGGTGAACATATTGGTGACGCGGTGCCGCTCGACCAGTGACCAGACCTCGGCGGGATCAAAGCTGTTGCCGCCGGGCAGGATCGAGGGCACGCCGTGCGCGACCTGCGTCAACTGGTGGATCCCCGCACCATGGCTGAGCGGGGCGACAACCAGCGAGGCGTCCTCGCTGCCCCAATCCGCGCCGGTGCCGGGCATCAGATCGCATAGGTGACTGGTCACCACAAAGCCCATCTGCCCGTGGGTCAGCACCGCTGCCTTGGGGCGGCCCGTGGTGCCCGAGGTAAAGAAGAACCAGCAGGGATCATCGCGCAGCACAGCGGCGGCGGGGCGGGATTGGCCGATATAGGGGGCGATCAGGGTCTCATAACCGGGCGCGAATTCGCTGTCCCCGATCGAGATCTGAAAATCCAGTGAGGCCGCGCAGGCGGCGGCGTGTTCGGCGAATTCGGCACCGACCAGAAGCCCGCGTGCCTGCGAGGATTGCGCCAGATACGCAACATCCTCGGGGGTTTGCCGAAAGTTGGCGGGCACCCAGATGCACCCGGCGCGCCAGCATCCGAACATCGCCTCGAACATCTGGTTGTTGTTGGCCGACTGCACAAGAATGCGGTCGCCCTTTTGCACGTTGTATCGCTGGATCAAAACCTCGGCGAAAGCGGCGGCGCGGGCCTCCATCTGTGCCCAGGTCCAGCTTTGATCGCCCCAGAGGAACCCCGGCGCGTCGGGATGACGGCGGGCGATATCGGTCAGGAAATGCGACAGGTTCATCACCCGGTTCGACACCGGTTTCAGGCCTTGCGACAGGTCGATCCTCATTTGACGCGCTCCAGAATCGAGCAGTAATTGGCCACCGCCGCGCCGCCCATGTTGAACACGCCAGCAAGCCGCGCATCCTTGACCTGCATGTCGCCCGCGTCGCCGGCGATCTGCATCGCGGCCATGACATGTTGCGACACGCCGGTCGCGCCGATCGGATGGCCCTTGGATTTCAGCCCGCCCGAAGGGTTCACCGGCAGTTTGCCCTGCATTGTGGTCGTGCCCTCGCGGATCACCCGGTGGCCCTGCCCTTTCTCGGCCAGACCCATCGCCTCGTATTCCAGCATCTCGGCAACGGTGAAGCAATCATGGGTCTCGACAAGGCTCAGGTCATCGAGGCTCAGCCTCGCATCAGCCAAGGCCCCGGCCCACGCCATGCGCGCACCGGTAAAGTCCAGAATATCGCGGCGCGACAGGGGCAGGAAGTCGTTCTTTTGCACGCGCGCGCGAAAGGCAATCGCGCGGTTCAGCGTGGCGGCGGTTTCGGCGTCTGCCAGCACCAGAATCGCCGCCCCGTCCGAGATCAGCGAACAATCCGTGCGGCGCAGCGGTCCGGCGACATGGGGGTTCTTGTCTGACGGCGTGTTGCAGAACGCAAAGCCGAAATCCTTGCGCATATGGGCATAGGGGTTGTTCATGCCGTTGGTGTGGTTCTTGGCCGCGATCATCGCCAGCGCATCGGATTGGTCGCCGTATTTCTGGAAATAGCTGCTGGCAATCTGGCCGAACAGCCCGGCGAAACCGGCTGGCACATCGGCCTCTTCGGCGACATAGGATGCGCCCAGCAGAATGTCGCCAACCTCGGCGGTTGGCGTGGCGGTCATCTTTTCCGCCCCGACCACCAGTGCGATTCGGCCACGACCCGATTCGATGAAATCCATCGCCCCATACAGCGCCGCCGACCCGGTGGCGCAGGCGTTTTCAAAGCGGATTGCCGGGGTGTGACGCAAGCGCTCATCGGCCAGCGCAACCAGCGCCGCCTGAAAATCCTGCCGCGAGAACCCACCGTTGAAGACGCCCACAAAGATGCCGTCCACATCCTCGGCACCGATTCCGGCGTGCTCCAGCGCCGGGGCCAGAACCTCGGCAATCAGTTGTTCGGTGTCGGGCTGTTCGGACTTGCCGAATTTGGAATGGCTCCAACCGACGATCTGGGCTTTGGTCATGGCGAAATCCTTTGTTGCTTGGGCAGGAATGCAACACATTCGCCAGCCATTGCCCAGAGGCTGCGTGCAATTTCCTTGGGTGCTGGACAGCGGCGGGCGTGCTGGCCTATCCCCAATCAAGAGGGCACGACATGCCAACCACCAAGCAAACACTCACGATTGATGCCGTGGCCATTGGCCGCAATGAAGGCGAACGCCTTTTGGCCTGCCTTGCCTCGCTGTCGGGTCAGGTGCGCCATATCGTCTATGTGGATTCGGGCTCGGACGATGGCAGCATCGAGGCGGCGCGCGCCGCCGGGGCGCGGGTCATCTCGCTGGATCTGAACGCGCCGTTCACTGCCGCGCGCGCGCGCAACGCCGGGTTGGCCGCGCTGGCCGATGATCCGCCCGATTACGTGCAGTTCATCGATGGCGACTGCGCCCTGCGCGACGGCTGGATCGTGCGCGCGCGGCAGTTCCTGCATGACAATCTGGGCGCTGCGGTGGTCTGCGGCAGACGGCGCGAACGCTTCCCCGAGGCGAGTGTCTATAACCGGATGATCGACGCCGAATGGGACACGCCGATTGGCGAGGCCAAATCCTGCGGCGGCGATGCCCTGATGCGCTATCAGGCGGTGATCTCGGTCAAGGGTTATCGCGAAGATCTGATCGCGGGCGAGGAGCCGGAACTGTGCCTGCGGCTGCGCGGGCGCGGCTGGACAATCTGGCGCATTGATGCGGAAATGACCTGGCATGACGCGCAATTGCTGCGGTTTGGCCAATGGTGGAAGCGCGGCGAACGCGCCGGACATGCCTTTGCCGAGGGGGCTGCGCGGTTTTCAACCGAGCAATCGCCGCATTGGACGCGCGAGGTGCGCCGGATCTGGGTCTGGGGTCCGGCGATCCCCCTGGTCGCGCTGATCGGTTCGCTGATCCATCCGGCGATATTGCTCTTGGTGTTGATCTATCCGCTACAAGTGGCGCGGCTGAGTCGGTCAATGGGCTGGCGCGCGGCGTTTTTCAACACGCTGGGCAAATTCCCCGAAGCGGTGGGCGCGATCCGCTTTTATGCGCGGCGGCTGGGGCAGGGCCAGACACGGCTGATCGAATACAAGTGACGCTCAGCGTTGGCGCGCGGCGCGCAGCGCCTCGGACGGCAGAATCGCGGCGCATTCGGCATAGCGTTTGACCAGACGGCGCGGATTGGTCGCCATGCGCCACGCCCATTCCATCGCAATAGCCCGCACCCATTGCGGCGCGCGGTTCTGACGCCCCGCCAGAAAATCCAGTCCGGCCCCGATCGAGGCGAACCCCATCGCCGGCACCACCTCGCGCCCCAAGGCGGCGAAGGCTTCCTGCTTGGGCGCGCCCAGCGCGATGAACACAAGGCCCGCGCCCGAGGCATCGAGATCGCGCAGGATCTGGCGCGCGGCAGGGCTGGTCGGATCGAACCCCATCGGCGGCGCAATGCAAGCGGCAACCTCAAGCCCGGTCACTTGTGCCTTGAGGGCATCGGCGGCGGCAGCCAGCGCGGCGTCGGTCGATCCCATCAGCGCGATGGGCACGCCGTTGCGCGCGGCAAGCTGGGCCAGCGGCAGGACAAGATCCGAGCCGGGCACCAGCGACAGCGGTTTGCCCGCCAGCCGCGACAGCCAGACAATCGGGTTGCCATCGGCGCAGACCAGATCCTGCAACGCATAGATCTGGCAGAACTCAGGGTCGCGGCGCAATTTCACCAGATGATCCAGATTGATCGTCGCCAGCGCATAGCCTTCACCGTCGCGCATACGGCGGCGCGTTTCGGCCAGCAGCGCGGCGGCATCGGGCATGTTCACCTGAATTCGATGCGGGGGAAATGAAAACTCCACGAAAACCTCATACTGTGGTCGCAATTTGCCCCGAGGGTTCACAGGGTCAGGGCAGACAATGCCGGGACAATTTGTTATAACTAGGGCCAAGGTCGATCAATCCTCCGACAGAGAGTGGCAGACCCAGAGGCAGAGGCAAGATACGATGATTGCGCAAGGCGCGCGCGCGCATTCCTTGGGTGCTCGCGCATGATCGAGATCGGAAATACATTTGCGCTGCTGGCCTTGCTGGGCTGGCCGCTGGTGATTGTGGTGCTGTTCCGGGTCTTGCCCATTGAACGGGCGCTGATCTGGTCGATCCTTGGCGCCTATATGGTCTTGCCGCAACTCAGCGCCATCGACCTGCCGGTTGTGCCCGCGATGAACAAGGAAACGATCCCCAATCTGACAGCCTTCGCGGTCAGTCTGAGCGTCTGGGCCAAAAGACCGGATCTGTTCCCGCAGAGCTGGCTCGGGCGGATCCTGCTGGTGTTGTTCATCGTCAGCCCGGCAATCACCGTTCTGACCAATCTTGAGCCGGTGCAATTCGGCGTTGATGCCTTCGGCTCGCTGCGACTGGTGGATCCGAACGCGCTTGAGGTCTGGGGCTTGCCCGGCCTGCGCGCTTACGATTCCGTCTCGGCGCTTGCCCAACAGGTGTTCCTGATGCTGCCGTTCTTTCTGGCCCGCGTGGTGCTGCGCAGCGAGGAGGCGATCCGCCAGATCCTTTTCGCGCTGATCATCGCCGGTGCGATCTATGCGCTTCCGATGCTGTGGGAGGTGCGGTTTTCGCCGCAGCTTCACACGCAGCTTTACGGCTTCTTTCAGCATGATTTCGCCCAAGCGATGCGCAACGGCGGGTTCCGGCCGTTTGTCTTCATGCCGCACGGCCTGTGGGTCGCGTTCTTTGCCTTCATGTGCGCGATGGCCGCCGCCGCGATGTTCCGCGACGCCAGCCCCGGCAAAAGCGGGGTGAAATTGCTGGCGCTGGGCTTGATGGTCGGGCTGGTGGTGATCACCAAATCGATGGGCGCGTTGATGTTCACGCTGGTCTTCGTGCCTGCCGTCTTGCTGATCAGGCCGCGTGCGCAGATCACCATTGCGGCGCTGCTGGCGGGCTTGGTTCTGGCCTATCCGATGCTGCGCGGGTCCGGTGTCGTGCCGACCGAACGGCTGGTTGAAACCATCGCGCAGTTCAACGACGAGCGCGCGCAATCGCTGGAATACCGGTTCACCAACGAAGACCGCATTCTTGAGCATGTCTCGAACAAGCCGTTGTTCGGTTGGGGCGGCTGGGGGCGGTTCATGGTCTATGACCCGGCCACCGGCGAGACCCAATCCATCGTTGACGGCCAATGGATCATCACCATCGGGCATTACGGCTGGCTGGGCTATCTCGCGCTGTTCGGGTTGCTGGCGCTGCCGGTCATCAGCCTGTGGTGGCACGCGCGCAAGCCTGACGCGCCGCCGGTGCCGCTGGTCGTTACTACGCTGGCGTTGATCCTTGCGGTGAATATGGTCGATATGTTGCCCAATGCCACGTTGATCCCTTTCACATGGCTGATCGCCGGGGCCTTGCTGGGTTATGCCGAGGATCTGCGCCTTGCGACCGCCACCGCCCGCGCGAAAAAGCTGCGGGCTTCGCATTCCGGCGTGGTTCTGGGGCTCGAGCAGAAAGCCGGGCGAGAAAAGCCGCCGAAATCCGACCGTCGGACGGTGTTGTGACGATGGCCACCTTTCGGCCCGAATTGCGGTCAACAATCGCCCCAAAGATGCGCTTGTTTCGACTGTGTGTTTCGAACGTTCAGGTAAGCCGATGTCCGCCGACCCTCTAAGCCTCACTGCTGATACCGATATCGCCATTGTCGGCATGGCCGCGCATTTGCCCGGTGCCGCGTCAATTGGTGAATACTGGCACAATCTGCGCCACGGGTTGCGGGCGATTCGGCGGCTGTCGGATGATGAGATGATTGCAGCGGGCGAAGACCCGGCGCTGATGCGCCAGCCCAATTATGTGCCCTTCGCCGCGCCGCTTGACGGTTTTGCGGATTTTGACGCCGAGTTCTTTGGCTTTTCCCCCAAGGAGGCCGCGATCCTCGACCCGCAGCATCGCCAGTTCCTTGAGGTCGCGTGGGAGGCGATGGAGAACGCCGGCACCGTGCCCGAACGCTTTGACGGCACGATCGGGGTTTATGCGGGCTGCGGGATGGGCAGCTATTTCTATTTCAACCTGTGCTCGAATCGCGATCTGGTGCGCGACGTGGGCCTGTTCCTGCTGCGCCATACCGGCAACGACAAGGATTTCCTGTCGACCCGTGTCAGCCATATCTTTGATCTGCGCGGCCCTTCGGTGAATGTGCAAACCGCGTGCTCGACGTCCCTTGTGGCGCTGCATTACGCGGTTCAGGCGCTGCTCAGCGGGGAATGCGACATGGCGCTGGCCGGCGGCGTGACCGTTGAGCTGCCGCAGGGGCGCGGGTATCTGCACAAGGAAAACGAGATCCTCAGCCCGGATGGCGAATGCCATGCCTTCGATCATCGTGCGCAAGGCACGGTGTTCGGCTCGGGTGCGGGTTGTGTGGCGTTGAAACGGCTGGAGGATGCGCAGCGCGACGGCGATCATATCTGGGCGGTTGTCAAAGGCTCGGCGATCAACAATGACGGCGCGCAAAAGGCCGGCTATCTGGCCCCCTCGGTCGAGGGGCAGGCGAAATGCATCGCCGAGGCGCAGGCGATCGCCGACACCCCCGCCGAGACCCTCGATTACATCGAATGCCACGGCACGGGCACCTATCTGGGCGATCCGATCGAAGTGGCCGCGATGACCGAAGCCTACCGCGAAACCACCGACGCAACCGGGATCACCCGGATCGGATCGGTGAAAACCAATATCGGGCATCTGGATACTGCCGCAGGCGTGGCCGGTCTGATCAAAGTGGCGCTGTCACTGCATCACAAGGAACTGCCGCCGTCGCTGGGCTTTGAGGCCCCGAACCCGACGATTGACTTCGACGCTTCGCCATTCACGGTGAACGCCGAATTGACACCGTGGGAACAGCGCGGGCATCCGCGCCGCGCCGGGGTCAATGCGCTGGGTGTCGGCGGCACCAACGCCCATGCCATCCTGCAAGAGGCGCCCGCGCGCCCGGCCTCCGAGGAAAGCGACTGGCCGTTCCAGATCGTGACCCTGTCGGCACGGTCGAAAACCACGCTGGATGCGCAAGCGCGCAACATGGCGGCGCATCTGCGCGACACCGATCAAGACCTCGCGGATATCGCCTGGACCCTGCAACACGGGCGTCATGGGTTTGACAAGCGCCGCGTGGTGGTTGCCGAAAGCCCCGCTGAAGTCGCTGACCTGCTGGAGGCCGAGAGCCCCCTGCGGGTGTTCACCCATACCGCGCTGGAGAACCCGGACATGGTGTTCCTGTTCCCCGGTGGCGGCGCGCAATATGCTGGCATGGCGCGGGATCTCTATGAGACCGAGCCGGTGTTTGCCGAATGGATGGACCGCGGGCTTGCGATCCTGCAACCGCGTCTTGACTACGATATCCGCGCCCTTTGGCTGCCCGAACCGGGCACCGAAGCGGCGGCGGATGAAGCGCTCAAGAAGCCATCGATTCAGTTACCTCTCATAATGATTACCGAATACGCTCTGGCGCAGATGTTCATGGCCTGGGGGCTTCAGCCCTCGGCGCTGGTCGGGCATTCGATGGGCGAAAACACCGCCGCCTGTCTGGCCGGTGTGCTGAGCTTTGAAGATTGTATTGGCCTCGTGCATCTGCGCGGCACTCTGTTCGATACGGTGCCTGCCGGTGGGATGCTGTCGGTGCCGATGTCTGTCGAGGCCTTGCGGCCGCATCTGGGTGATCTGGATCTGGCCAGCGTCAACGCCCCCGAACTGACGGTGATATCCGGCCCCGACGCCGGGCTTGACGATCTGGCCGCGCGGTTGCTGACCGAGGGCGTGGAAACCCAGCGCATCGCGATCAACATCGCGGCCCATTCGCGTATGTTAGAGCCGATTTTGGGGCGTTTTCGGGCCTATCTGGCATCGATCCCACTGCATGCGCCCAGCCTGCCGATCATCTCGAACACCACCGGCGAACCCCTGACCGCCGAACAGGCCACCAGCCCGGACTACTGGACCGCGCATCTGCGGGGCACGGTGATGTTCGCCGATTGTGTCTCTAACCTTGCGCAAAACCCCAATCGCATCTGGCTCGAGGTTGGTCCGGGCAAGGGGCTGTCCTCGTTGACCCGGATGCATGGTGCGGTGCCAGCGCAGCAGGTTCTGGCGGCGCTGCGCCACCCGGACGAAACGATCGCCGACGATGTGTATCACATGGGTTTGCTGGGGCGGATCTGGGCGTTGGGCGGCACGTTCGATTGGTCGCAGATCTGGGGCGAGGCGCGGCGCAACATTGTGCCGCTGCCGACCTATCCCTTCGACCGGCGCGAATATTTCATCGCCCCCGCACAACCCAGCACCGAGACGCTGATCACCGAACCCGCCCGGATCGAGGATGTTGCCGATATGGGCACGCGCCTCGCGTGGGTGCCGCGCTCGCCGGATATCGATTTCGACATCGACACCGAACTCGATGAGGCCGATCCGCAGACATGGCTGATCTTTGCCGATCCGGACGGGATCAGCGCGCCGGTCATCGCGCGGTTGCGCGCCGCCGGGCAAAAGGTGATCGAGGTTCACGCGGGCGACACCTTCCGCCGCCGCACCGACACGGCGTATTCGCTGCCGACGGAACGCGGGCGCGAGGGCTATGACCAACTGGTTCAGGATCTGGTGCACCGTGGCATGGTGCCGACCCGCATCGCACATTTCTGGCTGGCCAGCGGCGAAGAGCGGTTCCGCCCCGGCTCGAACGCGTTTCAGGCGCATATCGAGACCGGGTTCTATTCGCTGATGTTCCTTGGGCGGGCGATTGCCGCCGAGGGGCTGACCGCGCCGATCCATATGAGCGTGATCACCGTCGGTGCCGCGCAGGTCAGATCCGAGGCGTTGCGCTGGCCCGAAAAGGCGATGATCGCCGGGCCCGCGCGGGTGATCCCGCATGAAGCACCGGGTTTCACCGTCTCGACGCTGGATATCGATCCGCGTAACCGCAAGCGTGGCGGGCACCCGGATCTGGCAACGCCGCTCCTTGAGGAACTTTTTGCCCAACCCGCGAACGGCATCGCCGCGTTGCGAGGCGGCAAGCGGTTCGAACAGCGGATGCGTCCGCAGGTGCTGGCCGACGCCCCTGCGTTGCCCAAGGGTGCCAGCTGGGTGATCACCGGCGGCTTCGGCGGGATCGGGCAAACCGTGGCCGAGGCGCTGATCTCGGCCTCGGGTGCAAAGATCGCGCTGATCGCACGCACCGCCCTGCCGGATCGCGCCGAATGGCCCGCCCGCAAGGACAATCCCGCCGACCCCGTTGCGCGCCGCATTCTGGCGGTTGAACGGCTTGAGGCGATGGGTGCCGAAGTCATGGTGGCCGCCGCCGATGTCTGCAATATCGACGAAATGCGCACAGCGCTGGACGCGGTCCGCGCCCGGTTCGGCGGCATTCACGGCGTGATCCATGCCGCTGGCGCGATCGACGATGCGCCCTTGCTGGCAAAAACGGTGAGCAGCGTGGAAAGCGTGTTCGCGCCCAAGGTTCACGGCCTGCGCGTCTTGGATGCGCTACTGCCCGATGGCGCGGTGGAGCAGATCGTGGTCTTCGCCTCGACCTCGACATTGACCGCTCCGGCGGGTCAGGTCGATTACGTCGCGGCGAATGAATACCTGAACGCATGGGCGCGGGCGCGGCAGACGGGTGCCGGCAAGACCCGCGTGTTGTCGCTGAACTGGGGGATCTGGGCCGAGGTCGGCATGGCCGCCGAAGCGATGGCCGCCCGTCTGGGCCATGGCCCGGCGGTGCCCGACACCCCGGCGACCGTGCCGTTGCTGGATACCGCCGGTTTTGATCCGCAGATGAATCGCGAATTCAAGGCACGCTATTCCACCGACATGTGGATGCTGGATGAACACCGCACCAAGGATGGCACCGCGCTGGTTCCGGGTACAGGGATGCTGGAAATCGCCGTGCAGTCACTGCATGGACAAGGCGAGGTTGAGCCCTTCGAGATCACCGATCTGACGTTCTTCCGCGCGCTTGAGGTCGATGCCCCGCGCGAAATTCGGGTGACGCTGGAACGCTCGGACGCGGGCTATGATTTCGCGCTGCGTTCGGCGGTGACGCTGCGAGGCCGCACGGGTTTCGCGCTGAACGCTCAGGCGCGCATCGACATGAGCAACACCAAACGCCCCGCGCCGATTGACGTGGAAGCGATTGCCGCGCGCTGCACAACGGATATCGCCGAGGATGCCGCCGGGCTGGCCACCGGGCAGGAGGCGCATCTGGCGTTTGGCCCGCGTTGGCGCGTGTTGAACCGGCGTGCCTTTGGGGCGGGCGAAGGGATCGCGCATCTGTCGCTGCCTGCGGCGTTCCATGCTGATCTGGATGCGGGCTATGTGCTGCATCCGGCGTTGACCGATCTGGCCACCGGCTGGGCGATGGAACTGATCCCCGGCTATGAAGGTCGCGCGCTTTGGGTGCCGGTCTCTTATGGCCGGGTCCGGGTCTTTGCGGCG
>Ga0316204_10012060_pt1 | contig 10643 bp, 5 predicted proteins | sample 6monrhotite_MG_2_FD_205661 | JGI IMG/M metagenome (GOLD analysis project Ga0316204, IMG submission 205661) | Microbial mat bacterial communities from mineral coupon in-situ incubated in ocean water Damariscotta River, Maine, United States -... | ecosystem: Environmental > Aquatic > Marine >... | reverse complement strand
AGTTGTAAACTCCTGTTAGAATAGCGCCCTCGGTATTACCCGATAATGGGCCGTTAGCTCAGTTGGTAGAGCAGTGGACTTTTAATCCATTGGTCGAAGGTTCAAGTCCTTCACGGCCCACCATTATCTCATCCCATTTAGTGCAAAATCGTCCAGAGCCCCTATTATTACAGTGACTTGTCGTTTGTAATATGTCTTGTCGCGTCCAGGTTGGTACTCCCGCGTCCCGCGTATTGAGGGGTATCTTCGATATCTTTAGCCTTGGTACCTCCAGGGAGCCTAAATGGCATTGATGGCAAAGCCGGTGGTTTGCTACCAATTGGCAATATACCCCAGCTAATGCCTTACCCGCCTGAGATTGGCGCGATACTATGGCCTTCTGTTAAGCGTTTTATTTTTAGTGTGAACTAGCATTGAACCAGGAGAGTGAGTTCGCCACAATGGTAGTAGAAGAGGGGATGTTGGGGCTGGCCGGTGAATGAGGGTTCTCTGCACTATTCTATTTCTAATTTTACTTAGATTGCTTTAAATTGATGATTTGATTTCAGCAGGGGCTGATAGCGTGCTGTGCGAGTTGAACCTGCTCCCTCTCCTGAAGAGATGGTGAATTTTATCATTACACCGAAAATTTATGATGGCCAACCTGGTTTAGATTGGTAAAACAAAAATTAAAAACAATTTGGTACTCGATGAATTTTAAACTAACCCTTTCTCGCCTGGAAAACCTGCTGCTCACTGCCTGTGATGATCTGCGTGGCAGTATGGATGCCAGCGAATACAAGGAGTACATCTTCGGTATGCTCTTCCTCAAGCGGGCCAGTGACCTGTTTGATCAGCGTCAGGCTGAGATGAAAGTCGACTTGTCTGCACAAGGCAAAGGCATGAGCGAAGAAGATATCCTGATAGAGCTCAACGACTCTGACAACTATTCCGGTAAATATTTTTTTGTGCCACCCCGCGCCCGCTGGAACCAGGGCTGGGATGAAGAAGTTATCGAAGATGGCAAAATGACGATTGTTCGTCGTCCCGCTCTAAAACATGTCAAAGAAAATGTAGGCACCACCCTCAATAAGGCACTCGAAGCCATTGAAGACGCCAATACAGAGGCCTTGCAGGACGTGCTCAAAGGCATCAACTTCAACCGCAAGATCGGCCAACGCACCCTGGATGACGATACCCTGGCCGACTTCGTGCAGAACTTCGAAAAGATTCCGCTCAAGGACGGCGATTTTGAATTCCCCGATCTGCTCGGTGCCGCCTATGAGTGGCTGATCAAATACTTTGCCGACTCTGCCGGTAAAAAGGCCGGTGAGTTTTACACCCCTGCTGAAGTGGTACGTATCTGTGTTGAGATTTGTAATCCAGATGAGGATATGAGCGTTTACGATCCCACCGCTGGCTCCGGCGGCATGTTGATCCAGATGCGTGACTACCTGCGTGAAAAGGGCGGCGATGCCAACGAGCTGGCGCTCTACGGTCAGGAGAAAATGGGTACCACCTGGTCCATCTGCAAAATGAACATGTTGCTGCATGGCATCTCCCATGCTGACATTCGTCAGGCAGATACCCTGCGCGAACCGGAGCACATGGACGAAAACAACGAACTCAAACGCTTCGACCGCGTTGTCGCCAATCCACCGTTTAGCCAGAACTACATCAAGAAAGATCTCAATTTCCCCGGCCGTTTTCCAGTGATGATGCCGGAGAAGGGCAAAAAGGCTGACTTGATGTTTGTTCAGCATATGCTGGCCGTGCTTAAGCACGATGGCCGACTCGCTTCAGTGATGCCCCATGGCGTGCTGTTCCGTGGTGGTGAAGAGCGCCTGGCGCGCAAACACTTTATTGAGCATGGCTATTTGGAGGCGATCATCGGTCTGCCCAGTAACCTGTTTTATGGCACCGGCATCCCTGCCTGTATTTTGGTGATGAACAAAGCGGGCGCCGACAAGCGTGACCATGTGCTGTTTATCAATGCCGACCGTGAATACCGCGAAGGCAAGGCGCAAAATCATCTGCGCCCGGAAGATATCGACAAAATCATCTACGCCTATCGCAACGGCGAAGCGCTGCCCGGTTATGCCCGCCCGGTGCCTAAAGCGGAGATCGCTGCCGAAGAGTACAACTGCAATATCCGTCGTTATGTCGATAACGCACCGCCTCCCGAACCCCACGATGTACGCGCCCACCTGCATGGCGGGGTGCCCAGGGTAGAGGTGGAGAGTTTGGCGCACTACTGGCAAAACTACTCGCAACTGCAAGGGGATGCGTTTATTCCAAAGGATGAGATCTATTTCGATTTTGCGCCGCTGCTCAGCAACAAACGCGACATCGCCGATTTTGTCACCAGCCACCAAAGCGTCACCACGCGCCACGCGCAGTTCATGCAAACGTTGGAAACCTGGTGGCAGGCTAACCTGCCCATCGTCGAGGCACTGGCACCCGATGCCGATCGGCAGCAGCAGGTGAAACCACGCAACGTTTATGAGATGCGCAGCAGCCTACTGGTCAGTATTGAACAGGCATTGGCGCAACAAAGTTTACTGACACCGTTTCAGGTGCGCGGTGCGTTTGCTAACTATGTTGATCAACTCAAAGCAGATTTTAAATCGATTGCCGCCAGTGGCTGGGGGCCGGAGCTGATTCCCGACGAGGACATTCTGCAAAGCCAGTTTCCAGAGATACTGCAAGAACAGGAACAGGCCCAAACTCGCCTCGCCGAGCTGCAAGCGCTGTTTGCCGCTGCCAGTGAAGAAGACTTTGACGATGCAGATGACACCGGTGTGTTACCCGCTGATGAAGTTAAAAATAAAAAAGGTGACCTGAAAACCAGCAACGCCGAATGGAAGGCCCAGCTTAAATTAATCAAGGATCTGGCGGCTAATATTTTTATCGAACTCAATGCCGCCGATCAACTCCCCACCGGCGCGAAAAAAGGCCACTACTGTAGCGAGGGCCTCAGCGCTAAAGCGCCGCAATTTATCAATGGTCGCCGTATTCTGGAGCTGGCCGATCAGGTCGGCCACGCCAGTGAATATGCTGCCCCGTTATCTGCTGCTATCGAGCAGGGCCAACAAGCCTATGATTGTGCCCAAAGCATCACCGCCAGTCTGGAACGCCACAAAGCGCTAGAGGATGAAGTCAAAGCCCTACGCGCCACCATTAAAGGTATTGAAGGCAAGCGTGATGAACTGGTGCAAAGCGCCCGTGCCAAAATCACGGTTGATGAAGCCCGCACGGCCATCATTAAGCGCCTGAGCCAGTTGCTAATGAACACCTATCAAGCTTATCTGCGTGCCGACCAGCGTGCTTGTATTAAGGCGATTGAAAACCTGTGGGATAAATATGCGGTGACGGCTAAGACTATTGAAGCCGAGCGGGATTCCGCTTTACAGCAGTTGCAGGTGTTTTTGATGGAGTTGGGGTATGAATAATCAGTCCAAGTTAACTGAAATTTTCCCAGTATCTATCTCTGGGGAATGGGGGAGCGACCCAGCTGTAGAAGGAAATGCGCTAGCTCTTAGAGCCGCAGACTTCACTAAAGACTGCAAGTTAAGACAAATTATCGGAGCTCCACGGGTTATCCCCGATATCAAGCTAGGCAACAGAGTGCTGAGAGACGGAGATATCCTCATAGAAAAATCAGGCGGAAGTCCTGATCAGCCCGTTGGTAGAGTTGTTTATTTTGATAGAGATCACGAAGGAAGAACTTACGTACACTCTAATTTTCTCCAGCTTTTGAGAGTCTCAGACGATTTTGATAGTAAGTTTTCTTACTATCTCATGGTGTTTCTTTATTTCTCTGGGCTTGTGTTCCGCTACCAGCAGCAAACAACTGGAATCATTAATCTCAAGTTAGAAAACTATCTGAGAGAGAAAGTATCAGTTCCGTCATTGGCTCGACAAAAAAAAATTGCCCGCATACTCCAGACCATCGACCAAACCATAGCAAAAACCGAAGCCCTGATTGAAAAATACCAGCAGATCAAAGCGGGGCTGATGCACGATCTCTTTACCCGTGGCATCGGTGCCGACGGTCAACTGCGTTCATCCCGAGAACAAGCGCCCGAGCTGTACCAGCAAACCCCGGTTGGGTGGATTCCGAAGGAGTGGGGTTGCGAATTCCTAGAAGACTTATTGGCGCCAGTATCAAATAATTTAAGAAGCGGTCCGTTTGGTAGTGCGTTATTGAAATCTGAGTTGGTTGAAGATGGAATCCCGTTTTTAGGTATTGATAATATTCATGTTGAAAGATTCGATGCATCGTTTCGTCGTTTTGTCTCTGAAAGAAAATATCGAGAGTTAATAAAGTACGCTGTTCGCCCGAAAGATATCGTGATCACTATTATGGGTACAGTTGGTAGGTCTGCTGTAGTACCAGAACATACTGATAGAGCGCTTTCCTCCAAGCACCTTTGGACGATGACATTTGATCAGAACTTGGTGATTCCAGAGCTTGTTTGCTGGCAACTTAATTATGCTCCTTGGGTTAAAGCGTGGTTTAGAAGGGAGACTCAAGGGGGGATTATGGATGCAATACAGTCAAAAACACTGCGTACTTTAAGACTTCCTTTGCCATCTCCAGATGAACAGCTGCTTATATTTGAACGATACAATGTGATTACTTCTAAGATCGAAGCGGAAAGCAGAGAGTTGGCGAAATTGAATAAACAAAAATCCGGCCTAATGCACGACCTACTCACCGGCAAAGTTCAGGTCAACGTTGATCAATCCGAGGCCGCCCGTGGCTGATAAACTGCCCATCAACCTCAATGACCTGTTGCGCCAGCGTACGGTGGAAGGCGAGCGCATCGAATATAAGGCGGGCTGGAATCCCGGCGCCATTGTTCGCACGCTGTGCGCCTTCGCCAATGACTTTGAAAACCTGGGCGGCGGTTATGTGGTGATTGGGCAGGATTGTGATGAACAGGGGCAGCCGCTGTTTCCGCCGTTGGGCTTACCCGACTATCAACTCGATAAAATTCAGCAGGAGTTGCTGGCGGCCTGTCAGTTAATTCAGCCACCTTACTTTCCCGCCTTGAGCATTGAAGTGGTGGAAGGGCGCAAACTGATCGTATTGCAGGCACCGGGCGGCATGCATCGCCCCTATAAAGCCCCCGCTTCGGTCACCGCCAAACACAAAAGCTGGCACTACTACATTCGCCGTTACAGCAGCACAGTCGAGGCAAAAGGCGAGACTGAGCAGGAGCTGCTAAGCCTGACCGCCAAGGTGCCATTTGATGATCGTTTTGCCCAGCAGGCTAGCCTGGCTGATTTATCAAAACCGCTGATGTTGGAATATTTGCACGAAGTGGAGAGTGCCCTGGCAGAGGATGCTGCGGATCTGACCGTGGAGGCGCTGGGGCGGCAGATGAATGTGGTGGGCGGGCCGAGTGAGTCGCCGTGGCCGAAAAATGTCGGCCTGCTGTTTTTTAATGAGGCCCCGGAGCGTTTTTTCCCCTATAGCCAGATTGATGTGGTGTGGTTCCCCGAGGGGGCGGGTGGGGATCGCTTTGATGAAAAAATATTCAAAGGGCCATTGGCCCGCATGGTGCGTGAAGCGCTGAGCTTTATCCAGCGTAACTATCTGCACGAAACCGTGATCAAACACCCCGACCGCGCCGAAGCAACACGAGTGTGGAACTTCCCTTATGCGGCCGTTGAAGAGGCGCTGGTGAATGCGGTCTATCACCGTTCCTACGAGGAGCGCGAGCCGATTGAGGTGCGCATCGGCCGTGATGAGCTGGTGGTGTTGAGCTTCCCCGGCCCGGATCGCTCCATCAAGTTGGCCGACTTTACTGCTGGCCGTGCGGTGAGCCGCCGCTACCGCAACCGCCGTATTGGTGAGTTTTTAAAAGAGCTGGATTTGACCGAAGGGCGCTCCACCGGCATCCCGAAAATTCTCAAGGTGATGGTCGCCAACGGCTCGCCCGCGCCACTGTTTGAAACAGATGACGACCGCTGCGCCTTTGTGATCCGCCTGCCGGTGCATCCGCTGGCGCAACAGCCGGTTGAAGTTACCCCACAAATTACTGGGGAAGTTACCGGGGAAGTTACCGGGGAAGTTACCGGGGAAGTTAAGCGCCTGATGTGTGCCTTGGTGGGGGAGATGTCACGGCGGCAGATTCAGGAGGCGCTGAACCTCAAACACGAAGATCACTTCCGAAACGCCTACCTGACACCGGCGCTCGAAGCCGCTCTGGTGGAGATGACCCTGCCCGACAAACCACGCAGCAGCAAACAACGCTATCGCCTGACGGATAAAGGCCGACTTTGGTTGAAGGTGAGTAATGAGGACGCACAATGAGCGAATACACCGAAGTTGAGCAGCCCTTTTTGCAGCAACTGGCAGCGCTGGGCTGGGATGTTATCGACCAGGGGCAGGAGATTCCCTCGAGCCCCGGCAAAAGCCAGCGGCAGAATTTTCGCCAGTGGTTATTGCCAGCGGTGTTTGCTAAATCTGTCGCTGCACTTAACACCACAGCCGAGGGCCAGATGTGGCTGACGGATAAACAACTGCAGGATTTGCAGGATCAGATCCTACGCCAGCCCAATCGCACCCTGTTGGAGGCGAATGAGGCGATTCAAAAGCTGCTGTTTAAGGCGCAGGTGGATGTGAATGAAGCCACCGGCGAGCAGGACCCTGTGGTGAAACTGATCGACTTTGTGAACCCCGCGAATAATCACTTTCTCGCCATCAACCAGTTCCGCATCGACACGCCGGGCTGCGTGAAGCAGTTCATCATCCCCGACATTGTATTGTTCGTGAACGGCATTCCGTTGATTGTGGTGGAATGTAAAAAAGGTGGCTCCACCTGCGCCAACCCAATGCCTGAAGCCTTTGAGCAGTTACGGCGCTATATGGATGCGCGCAAGGACACCCAGCAGCAAGGTTTGAAAGAAGGTGAAGCCAGGTTATTTCATACCTCGATGATGGTGATTCGTAGTTGTGGGCTAGCAGCAGACTACGGCACCATCACCTCAGGCCTTGAACACTTTTTCCCCTGGAAAACACAGTGGCCAAATGATGATGCTAGTGCAGAGGGGATGAACCAACAGCAGCGACTGGTTAGTGGCATGCTGAACAAAACCAATTTGTTAAATATGCTGCGTACCTCGACAGTGTTTATGGATACCGACGGTGGCCCGCGTATTAAGGTTGTCTGTCGCTATCAGCAGTTTCGTGCTGCCAATAAGATTATTGAGCGCTTGCGTCATGGTCAAACCGTTAGCGATAAGAGTGGCGTGGTGTGGCATACCCAGGGTTCCGGCAAGAGCCTGACCATGGTGTTTGTGGCGCGTATGCTGCGAGTATCAAAAGACTTAAACGATTATAAAGTTCTGCTGATCAATGACCGGGTGGATCTGGAAGATCAGCTGGCCGCCACCGCTACCCTGATCGGTGGCCGGGTGAATGTGATTGAAAGTCACAAGGCACTGCGGGAGGATCTGGCCACGGATAGTTCTGACCTCAACATGGTGATGGTGCATAAGTTCCAGTTGCGCGATAAAAGCCTGCCGCTGAAGGTGGCTGAAGCGTTGGGTACTTATCAGGCGATACCTACCAGCAACACCTTTGGTGTGGTGAATAACTCTTCACGGATTGTGCTGATGATCGATGAGGCCCACCGTACTCAGGGCTCGGACCTGGGCGACAATATCTTCGAGGCTTTTCCCAATGCGGCGCGTATTGCCTTTACCGGTACGCCGCTGATCACCGAACGCCACGGCGAGAAGAAGACCATCAAGCGCTTTGGTGACTACATCGACACCTACCGCTTGATGGACGCGGTGGAAGATGGCACCACGCTGCAAATTCTCTATGAAGGCCGCACCGCGGATTCGGCGTTGAATGATAAATATGGTTTTGAAACCGAATTTGAAAACCTGTTTAAAGATCGTAGTGATGAAGAGCTGCTGGCGATTAAAAAGAAATACGGTGCCACCGGTGATATTTTAGAGGCTGAAGCGCGTATTAAAGCCATCGCTAAAGATATGGTGGATCATTATCTACAGCATATCTTTCCTAATGGGTTTAAGGCGCAGGTGGTGTGTCATTCCAAATTGGCTGCGGTGCGCTATCAGGCGGCGATTACTGATGAATTCGCCAGGCGAGTGAAGGCATTAAAGGCCGAGCCTGTGCCAAATTCTGAATTGATCAAGAAAGTAGCCTTTCTAAAGGCAGTCGTTGTGGTATCAGGGGATGGCACCAACGAGGCAGCTTACATTACCGAAGCCCGCAAGCAAGCCAAAGCCTGGAATGCGGTGGATAACTTCTGCCGCGCTTTTGATATGAAAGACCCTGACAAACCTTATACCGGCATTGCCTTTTTGGTTGTGTGCGACATGCTGCTAACGGGGTTTGATGCGCCGATTGAACAAGTGATGTATATCGATAAAAAGATTCGAGAACATGCCTTGCTACAGGCCATTGCTCGTACTAATAGAGTGAAGAAGGGTAAGAAGCGCGGTTATGTGGTGGACTACATCGGTTTAACAGAGAACCTTACTGATGCCCTGACATTATACGCTGCGGCTGATGAACAACAGGAGCTGGCTCAGGGGTTAAAAAGTATTGCCTCGGAAATGCCGGTATTAGAAGAGCGTTATCAGCGTCTTCAGCAATTATTTACGGATAACAAAGTGGCACAAGTTGAAGCGTTTGTTCAAGGGAAGTTGCCCAGTGTTGAAGCCGATGCTGCCGTCGTGCATGAAGCGGTAAAGTTATTAAAGGACGAAAGAATACGTGCTGATTTTGATGTGTATTTGAAGAAGTTTCTGATGAGCATGGATATTATTCTGCCGCATCAGGCTGCTTATCCTTATCGTGTTCCTGCCAGGCGTTTCGGTTATATCCTGCGTGTAGCGAAAGAACGCTACAAAGATACAAGCCTAAGTTTTGGTGATGCAGGTGAGAAAATAAAGAATTTAATTAACGAACACCTGATCAGCCTGGGCATTAATCCTAAGGTGGCACCTGTTGAGCTGTTGGCAGATGATTTTATCGAGAATCTCAACAAACATGCTGCTGGCAATGTAGAGGCTAAGGCAAGTGAAATGGAACACGCTATTCGCAAACATTGCACTGTTCACAATGATGAAGACCCTGCCTTTTATAAAAGCCTGTCTGAAAAGGTTGAGAACCTGATAGACCAGCATCAGGACGATTGGGAAAAGCTAGCCGAAGAGCTGGAAAAACTGCGCACAGAAGCGATACAGGGCCGTAAAGCTGGTGAGGGTGGCATGAGCAAGGAAGCTACAACTTTTTATGAGCATATTGCTAACGAAGCTTTTGAAGGTGGTGACGTACCATCTGCGGCTAAGCCGAAGATGAAGGTTTTGATGGCGGCCATCGTTGACACTCTGCAGGATAGTATTGGTAGTATCGACTTTTGGAACAATGCGGATAAACAAAAGAAAACGCGTAGCGAAATCAAAACTGAATTGACCCTGACCGAGATCCCTGAGTTGAGAACTAAGCGTGAGCGTATCGCAATAGAGATTATGAAGCTGGCAAAAAATCGCCACGATGAATTGATTAAAGGCGCTGTTGACGAGGCCCAATCATGAATCCAAGGCGAGTACGTGATATTGATTACCAACTGCTGCCTGGCAGTGAAAGAAAGACAATTGACATCATCATAGAGCGCAATGGTGAAGTTGTTGTGCGGCCACCTGTGGATTACAGCCCCGAGCAAGTTGATGCGGTGGTTGAAAGTAAGCGCATGTGGATTTATCGTAACCTGGCTGAGTGGCGTGACTTAAATGCCACTTCGGTTGTACGTGAGTGGGTAAACGGTGAAACCTTTCTTTATCTGGGGCGTTCTTATCGTTTATCGCTTGTCATAGGGCAAGCGCCTGATTTAAAGCTAAAAGAAGGGCGCTTCTGTCTAAATCGACAGCTCATTGATGAGGGTGGATCTGATGCCGCCAGGAAGGCATTCGAAGTGTATTACTCAGAAAAGGGGCTGATGCGTCTCAAAGAACGTGTTCGCTACTATGCTGCGAAAGTAGGTGTGACACCCACTTCTGTGAAAGTGAAAAATATGAACTATCGCTGGGCCAGTTGTAATAAAAATAACATTTTAGAATTTCATTGGAAATGCATGATGGCACCACCAAAAGTCATCGACTACATCATCGTTCATGAGCTTTGCCATATTCATTGTCGGAATCACTCTGATGTATTTTGGAATGAGGTGGATAAAGTGATGCCAGATTACAAAGAACGAAAGGAATGGTTGCGGGTTAATGGCTCTGGCCTTGATTTATAAATTACAAAATGTAAAGGTAAAGTGAGTCTCATCAAGCCACGCAGAAGTGAAGGTTTGGTAATGACCGTAAACGCAATATATTTAAACGGGTAAGGCTTTATCGCTGGAATGAAGGGTGAAACAATTAAACGTATGACGATGAAAAAAGACAGCGATATCGAGAAAGCATATTCAACCGCTGAGTTTGTTGTGAGGCTAAGATGACTGGCTGATTCGCTGGAAACTGGTGAGCGGTTTGAGGGATCGAACGTTATGCCTTGTGTTGAAATTTCGCTAGCCATTTAATCAGCTCCTCTGCCGGCATCGGCCGCGCGATATAATAACCCTGGATCAAATCACAGCCCATCTCTTCGAGTAGATCCCATGCCGCTT
>Ga0316204_10012059_pt1 | contig 10643 bp, 10 predicted proteins | sample 6monrhotite_MG_2_FD_205661 | JGI IMG/M metagenome (GOLD analysis project Ga0316204, IMG submission 205661) | Microbial mat bacterial communities from mineral coupon in-situ incubated in ocean water Damariscotta River, Maine, United States -... | ecosystem: Environmental > Aquatic > Marine >... | reverse complement strand
AATTCCCAATCTCGACTATATGCATTGGCAACTGACTGGCTGAATTTTTGGCCGGGCGATGATCTAAACGAATTTCTGGATAAAGCCCGTACGGCGCTGGCTTCGGGATGCCAGCTTGCCGGGCTCTTTCACTATGAATTTGGCGAGGTATTGGAGCCGCGATTTCAGCTCTCCAAGACAATGCTCCCACTGGTTCAGCTGGGTGTGTATCCGGCCTGGGCCGTTTTTGACCCCGCGACCGAAACGCTGACGGTCATGGGCGATGATGAGGCTCGTGCCCGGTTGAAAACCGGGCTTCATATTGGCGATCCGCCCGCGAAGCCGGCTTCTGGACAGATCAATCCCGACTGGACGCAGGACAAATATCTCCAAGCCTGTAACATGCTGATTGATCATGTTCGAGCGGGCGATATCTATCAGGCTAATCTTTCACAAGGCTTTTCGGGGCGATTGAAAGGGGATCCATGGGCGGTCTTCCTTCGCCTGATCCGCCAAAGCGATGCGCCGCATGCCGCCTGGTTCCGGCCTACGCCAAGTAATGTGGTGATTACAAATTCACCAGAGCGTTTTTTGAAACTGGAAAATGGTCTTGTGGAAAGTCGTCCAATCAAGGGAACCCGGCCAAGACGTGCGGATCCTGCCGAGGATGCGAACGAAGCCGTAGCGCTGGCGGATAGTGCTAAGGACAAAGCCGAAAACCTGATGATTGTGGATCTGATGCGCCATGATCTGTCGCGCGTTTGCAATCCGGGCAGTATCAGGGTGCCGCGCCTGAATGCGGTGGAAAGTTATGCCAATGTCCATCATCTGGTTTCGACCGTCGAAGGACGGTTACAAGAGAGCAAGGATGCGCTGGATTTGTTGGTTGCGGCTTTCCCGCCGGGCTCGATCACAGGTGCGCCAAAAATCCGAGCGATGGAATTAATCGCGGCAGCAGAACAAGACCGGCGCGGTTCCTATTGCGGCGCATTGGGATGGATCGGTGAGGGCGGCCAATCGTTGGATTTGAATGTGATGATCCGGACGCTGGACCTGATCCGGAGCGATAGTGATTGGGGGGTGAGCGCCCGATCGGGCGGGGCGATCACCATCGATTCTGATCCAGTATCCGAATACGAAGAAACCTTGCACAAGTTGAGCGCGCTCAAATCGGCTCTGGAGGCGGGCTGATGTGGCAGTTGATCAAGGGCGAAACTCGACCGATTGATAGTCTGCCGCTGGAGGATCGCGGCTTTCTGCTCGGTGATGGTGTGTTTGAAACCCTGCGGGTTGAGGCCGGGATTATCCGAAACTCAGCTCTCCATGCCAGAAGCTTGCAGGAGGCCTGCGCGGCTTTTTCTCTCTGCCCACCGAACTGGTTTGAAATTGAGTCTGCGATTGGCAATCTTACGAAAGGCCAAAGCCGGGCCATTGCCAAACTAATCGTTACAAGGGGTTCAGGGGGGCGAGGGCTGGCGCCCATTCGACACCAGAAAGAAGGCGTGTTCCTTGAGGTTTCTAATTTCCCTAAACGACTAGATTCTGTGCGCCTTGCAAGCGTAGACATCCATAGATCAGCCACCAGTCTGGGATCACGCTTCAAGACGCTTAGCTATGCCGACAATCTGGCGGCTCGACGGCATGCTATTGCCCAAGGCGGTGACTTTGGGCTTTTGCAGACCGAAAGCGGCTTTTTGTCCGGTTGCGATTGCGCCAATCTGTTCTGGAGCGTCAGCGATAGGGTGCTCACACCGTCTGATCGGTGCGGTATCCGCAAAGGTATTATGCGCGAGCGCGTGATCGACTGGCTGCAGAAAACCGGAAAAGATGTGGAGTTTGTTGAATCAGATGCAAGCGCATTGGTAAATGCCGATGCTGTCTGGATTACGAATGCCTTGATGGGAGCGGTGCCGGTTTCAACGGTCGATGATCAAGTCTTTGCAACGGATCAAGCGCTGCTTAAGGATATTCAGGTCGCAAGCCTTTGATCAGTCCCGACTGACCACGAGAGACTGCCGAGGGCGAAGGAAAAACTCTTCCTGGATATTGAAATCGCCGGTGATTTCGCGGAAGGGGGCCTCGTAAGCATAGGTGACTTCCACCCAGACCACAGACCGCCCCGCCGTCAAAATTCCGGCGGGCAAGGTCGGTTGCGAACCTTCCGAGCGGGCAATTGTTCCCCGTGCATCGCTCCAATCAACTTCAATATCGCCTGTCAGCGACATAGAGACGCTTGATACCCTTACCGTGAAATCATCCGCGTTAAAGGGTGCGATGATCGCAGCTCCGGCGCTCAGAATACTGTCCATCTCGCCATCGGTGATAACGTCATCCTGGGCAATAAGATCGGCAAGGGCGCTGGCTGCATTGGTAACCTTGCGGTCGACAGACAGCGCCAAGGAAATCTCGACCATACCAAGATATAGCAGCACCATGACCGGTGCGATCAATGCAAATTCGACAGCGGAAACGCCATCGTGATTGCCGCCCAGTCGGCGAAGGAAATTGCGCGCAGCTCTAATCATCGAACGGCTCATTCCGGAAAACGGTTGACGATTGAATCAATCGGCGATTATCCGGCAAATTGCCAACTGAGCCGAACATGTTCGGCATGATCAATGGGTAGCTGTAATAGACCCGGACAAGAACAATATCTCCAGATCGACCGGGATCGAACCCCATACTCCCACCGTTCAGCGTGCCATCATCGGCAATAGGCGGGGTTGGGCTGATGTCGTCAAAGTCTTCAAACACAGCGACTTCAAACACCATCTGGTCGCAATCGGCGATGACCGCGATGCGCTCGCACACTTCGGTGCGAAAGGTGTTCGCGTCGCCGCCCTGGCCCTGATGCTGGCCGGTGCGGATCAGGCGGGCAGATTCGAGGACGGCATTTTCAATGACGGTTTCCGCAAAGAAGACCGCCGCGATCTCAATCAATGCCAATAGAAAGAAGAAAAACGGGCCAGCGACCAGCGCAAACTCGACGGCGGTCGCGCCATCGCGATTTTTACGGAAGGATTTGAAAAAACCTGCCCTGCTCATGATCCGGCTCCGGATATCAAGCACTCAATATATAGGGCGACCGCTTAAATACGCGTGAAGAGGCAGGGTTAATGCGTGCCTAACCGGGCTCTACTCGTCGCCGCCTTCTAGATTGCGAGGGCTTTGCGAGTCTTCGGTTATGGCGGCGGCTTCGCCTGCAATGCCGATCCGTGCGCTTTGCTGATCGGTCAGAGTGTCAAAGGCGTCGGAGTCGTCACCAACAGTGGGGCTGGCGACGCAATTGGGAGCGCAGGACATTGTCGTGCGCGCCGTTCCCCTTTGAAGTACGAGCTGGCCGACAGTCGAGGGTCCCACCACAAAGTCTTCAGAGAAAATAACACGGCCCTGGCGATCGAGCGCAATGATGTTCGTGCGACCATAGAGGCGCCCGGTGACAATTAGGGTCCGCCGGTCATGGATGACGGCATCTGCAATGGCCGGATTGCCGATGATGACGGTCGAGGCCGCAGACGGCAGACGAACCACATCGGCATGTTCGACTTCCAGCATTTGATCCGCGGCGGCGATGGCCGGCATAAATATGAGGCAGGCAAGGGCGGTGAGGGCGTTACGCATCGTGGTGCTCCACTGGTGTCACATTCAACCCTTATAAGAACGCGTCCGCGTGAAGACTTTCTAAACAGAATGGTTCGAAGATAACAATTGAGTTACACTTGTTTTGTTTGCTATCTATTAACTACAAATCACCGGAATTTCTGTTAGTACATAATTAAGCATGAGTATTCACCTCTTTGAAACGCTCTTGTGTTTTATTGTTTGCACACGACAAGAGAGGTCGGGACAAAAAGCCTCCTTAGAGTGGAATTGGTGTGGCTAGCAACACGGGAGTATACCCAATGCAAATCGTAACTCGTTTTTTCAAAGATGAATCTGGTGCAACGGCTATTGAATATGGCCTGATCGCTGCTCTGATCGCTGTGGTTATCATCGGTGCCGTAACGGCCCTGGGTACCGGCGTTCGTGACAACATGCAGACGGTTGCCGACGCGATCTAGTTCGCGAGACAATCGAAAAAGTTCAAGGGGCTGCCCATCGGGCGGCCCCTTTTGCTATCCGGTTTTGGTCGAAAACGAAGCCAACTGATTGTTAAGCCTGTTGCTCTATACAGAATAGAAAATCATCCGGAGTGAAGAGATGGCGGGTCAGTTCATACTTTTGGTCTTTGTATTCTTAATGGTGCTTGCCGCTGCGCGAGACGCTATGAGTTTCACGATCCCGAACTGGCTTTGCGGTGCTCTGGCCCTGGCCTTTCCGGTCGCCGCGGGGCTGCTTGGGTTGAGCTGGATGGATTTTGGAATTCACGTTGGCGTTGGTTTTGTTGCTTTGCTCATCGGAATGGCGCTATTTGCGCCAGGTTGGATTGGAGGCGGAGACGCCAAGCTGATCGCGGCTGCTGCGCTTTGGTTCGGGTGGCCAGATGCGCTGATGTTCCTTGGAAAAGCGGCTCTAATGGGCGGTTTATTGGCAGTTGCGCTGATAATGCTGCGCCGAGCTGCACCTGCTTCAGGATTACCGCAGCGCTGGATGACGGACACTTTGTTGGCTGATGGCGCACCGGCTCCTTACGGGATTGCCCTTGCTGCAGGCGCTTTGTGGACACTTCCGGAAAGCCAAATCTTCCTTTTGGCAGCGTTGTAAATTTCCTTTTTGTGAAGAAACCTTCCCAATAGATTGCAATCACATTCGAATCTTAACTCCCCTTTTGGAAATTACAGGTGAGATGAGCGCGTAACCCGAGGGGATTCGCGCAAATGAATGCCGCAAGAATCATAGTTCTGATCGCCGCCGCGCTTGCCGCGGCTGCCGCTGCCTATTTTGTTTATCAGTCGTCTTCATCCGAACCGACGATCGCCGAGCCGCAAATTGTTCAGGCGGCGACAGTAGATGTTCTGGCCGCGCGTCGTGATTTGCCCGTTGGGGACCGTGTGCAAGCCAGCGATCTTTACTGGCAGGCCTGGCCCGAAGATGCGGTCAATCCATCCCAGATTATTCGTGATCGCAGCCCGGATGCCGCCGAGGAATTCGCGGGCTCTGTTGTGCGCAGCGAAATTTCCGAAGGTGAACCGGTTTCGCCGCGCTACCTGCTGCAAGCCGGTGAAGCCGGCTTCATGTCAGCTGTCCTGGGGCCAGGCATGCGCGCGACCTCCGTGCCGATCAGCGCGGAAACGGGCGCAGGCGGATTTATTCTGCCGGGCGACCGTGTTGACGTCATCGTTTCTTATGAGGCCGAAGAAGAGGGCTCATCCCGCCGCCGGTTCTTCGTTGCCGAGACCGTCGTTGAAAATGCCCGCATTCTTGCCATCGACCAGACATTTGGCGGTGAAGAGGACGCGGAAAGCGTTGTTGTGGGTGAAACCGCTACACTGGAATTGACTCCGGAACAGGCCAATGCCGTTGTTCTGGCCGTGGCGCGCGGCGAAATTTCACTCGCTCTGCGTAGCCTTGCCGATGGTGAAGGCGGTCCACGTCTTGTGGCCACTCGGGCCAATCCCAATTTGACGCGTCCGGATCCGGACGATTTCGAACCCCTCCGAGATGAGGATCAGATTGTTGTCTATCGTTATGGTCAGGCCCGTGTGGTCTCGGCCGGTGACAACTAGGAGGCCGACCATGATACGCGCTCTCATACTCGCGCTGATAATGACGCTTCCCGCTGGAACGGCATTAGCGCAATCGGCCTCCGGGTCGACCACAATGCAGGTTTACATCACCCGCTCTGGTGCCGGACCGGAATCGGAAGTGCTGAATTTGCCGCTCAGCAAGGCAGCGATCATTCATCTGCCGGTTGATGCCGTTGATGTGCTGGTGACCAATCCAGAAGTAGCGGATGCGGTTATTCGCACGCCGACGCGGGCTTATCTGCTGGGCCAGTCCATCGGTCAGACCAATGCCTTCTTCTTCGATGCTGAAGGTAATCTCATTCTCGATCTCGATATTCGTGTGGAACGCGATATGCGCGCCTTGCAGGAAGCGCTCGACCGCTTTTTGCCAGAACGTCACGTCATGGCGGAAGCGATGAATAATCATATCGTGCTCTCGGGTTCTGTACGCAGCGCTTCCGAAGCCGATACCGCACTTCGTCTGGCACAGCGCTGGACAGATGATCCGGCCAACGTTTTGTCGATGCTGGCGATTGAAGGTCGTGAGCAGGTGATGCTGTCGGTCCGTATCGTAGAGATGCAGCGGACGATTGTTCGTCAGCTGGGCATTAATTTGTCAGCGGCGGGTCAGCTCGATGATGTTGCCTTCAATATCGCGACAGAGCAGGAGTTTTCTCTCGTGGGTCGAGCGCTCAGCGGCGTTAGCGGCCAGTTTGACTACACCAATTCGGGTGGCGGTGACATTCAATCTGCCGGGGCGTTGATTCAGGCGCTGGAACGTGTGGGTCTGGTTCGTACATTGGCCGAACCCAATTTGACCGCGATCTCAGGTGAAGCCGCCAACTTCCTTGCCGGCGGCGAGTTTCCGGTGCCCGTAGGGCGCGACCGTGATGGCAATATCACCGTTGAGTACAAGCAATTCGGTGTCGGTCTTGGCTTTACGCCTGTGGTTCTGTCGGAAGGCCGTATCTCACTACGTATCTCGACTGAAATTTCCGAGCTCACCAATCAGGGCTCCCTGCAACTGGGCTCGCAGAACGTCACCGATGATCAGGGCAATGTCATTGGCACAGTGCCAGGGCTGACCATTCCCGGGTTGAACGTCAATCGTGCTGAAACCACAGTTGAATTGCCGTCGGGTGGCAGCCTTGTTCTCGCTGGCCTGATCCAGGAAGAAACACGCCAAAATCTCGACGGTGTGCCAGGTGTTCAAAACCTGCCCGTTTTGGGGGCCTTGTTTCGCTCTCGTGATTTTGAAAATCAGGAAACCGAACTCGTCGTGATTGTGACTCCGTACCTGGTCGATCCGATCAACCAGAATGAAGCGGCGACACCGCTTGATGGTTTTGCGCAGGTGGGCGAACTGGAATCGTTCTTCCTCGGCAATATCAACCGCGCCTATGCGGTTCCGGGGGCACAGACAGAAGGCCGGTCATGGACGGGCCCTGTCGGGTTCTTGATCGATTAAAGGGAGAAGGCAAATGAAGATGATAAAAGCACTCACCGCCCTCATTCCTGCCGCGTTTCTGGCGGCTTGCGGAACGACCGGTTCGACGACCAATCTGATTGGCTTCCCCGAAGCGCGTCCGGTTCAGGAAGCCGCGCGGATGGACCTCCTCGTTGATCCACAGGCTCGTGGATTGTTGTGGTCCCAGCTTGGTGCCTTTCAGGCCTTTGTGGATCACTACAAATCTAACGGGCATGGCCCGATTATTGTATCCTACCCGCACGGCGGTTCCGAGGATGCTGCTGCGCAATCCGCGATGAGTGAATTGCGCGCTTTCCTCGATACGCAAGGTGTGTCCGCTCGCTATACCGAAGAAGGCCCGTATGAGGCTTCAGGTATGGGCAATGCGCCCCTGATCGTCAGCTATCTGCACTATGTCGCTGAAATGCCTGCCGAGTGTGAAAATCGCCGCTGGGATGACCTTGTCCGAGAGCGCGATAATCAGGCTTATTCCGGATTTGGATGCTTTATGGCGCAAAACCGGGCCGCAATGGTGGGGGATCCCTATCACCTCGCCGGACCGACCGGTTCAGATGCGCCCGATGGCAGCCGCCGTCAGACTGTTCTCGATACATATCGCCAGGGTGAACCCACTGGCACGCAGCGCCGCGACGACGAAAGCGGCGCGGTTTCCTCTGCGGTTGAATGAGGCTGGATAAGAATAATGGCTGAACCACAGGCATACGATGATGACTTCCTGGACGGAGACGAGTTTCTCGATCCGGCTGAAGTCGAACGCCGTCTTCTGAGCGATGGCGAGGGCGCCAGCCAAGAAGAGTTTGGCGACCTTGATGGCTTTAGTGATGCAACCGAACAGGCTCGTCCTTTCGGCTCGCGCGCGGCAGAAACATCAAAAGAACAGGTCGCAACGCCGCAGGATGACTGGGATGTCGACGGTGATCTGTCGCCCGAAACAGCCTCTGCGCCGGAGAGCGATTTTGATGATTTTGAACCGGATGCGTTCTCTCCGAGTATTATAGATCCGCTGATGGGCGAGATTGATGATGATATTCCGGATCAGCCGATCCCACGTATCACCATTCATGCCTTCTGCGAGCGCCCAGAAAGCGGCGCGCTTGTCCACAATGCCGCCAATGACCGACGCCTGTCGAAGGCCCATGTCGAGGTTGAGCTCGGCGGGCTGCCTGCTGCGATCAATCGTTTCGCCACGCAATCAACACCCGACCTTCTGATCATCGAAACGGGTATGCGCGGTCAAGGTCTTTTCGATCAACTCGAAGAGCTCGCCGGTAGTTGTGATCCGGGTACGAAACTCATCATAATTGGCGCAGCGAATGACATTTCGCTTTATCGCGAGCTGATGAAGCGCGGTGTCAGCGAATACCTCGTACCTCCAATGTCGCCCATGCATTTGATCCGCACGATTTCCGGTCTTTATCTGGACCCGGAAGCGCCATTTGCAGGCAAAACCATTGCCTTTATCGGTGCCAAGGGCGGCGTCGGCGCATCAACTGTTGCACACAATACGGCCTGGTGTATTTCGGAAAATTCGCAAGCCGATTGCGTGCTGGTTGATATGGATTTGTCCTTCGGGACGGCGGGGCTCGATTTCAATCAAGACCCGGCGCAGACGCTGGGTGATGCGTTGACCGACCCGGACCGTCTGGATGATGCTTTGCTGGATCGCTTGCTGGTGCGTTGCACCGAGCGCCTCTCTCTCTTCTCTGCGCCAGCGACGCTGGACAAAGATTATGACTTTGGTCCTGAAGCTTATGAAATCGTCCTCGATAAAGTGCGTCGACAGGCGCCATTTATCACGCTGGATTTGCCGCATACGTGGTCGCCTTGGGTAAAGCACACCATTCTGGGTGCTGATCAAGTTGTGGTGACGGTCACGCCGGAATTGGCGTCGCTTCGCAATGCTAAAAACCTGTTTGATCTTATTCATGCTTCGCGCCCGAACGATGAGCCACCAAAAGTGGTGATCAATATGGCTGGTATCGCCAAGCGTCCGGAAATTCCTGTGAAGGATTTTGCCGAAGCGCTGGGTGTTCAACCGGCTTTGGTATTGCCGTTCGAACCTCAGTTGTTCGGCAAAGCTGCGAATGACGGGCAGATGATTGCCGAAGTCGATCCAAAATCAAAAGCCGCTGAAGGCTTCTCACATCTGGCCTCCATGCTGTCTGGCCGTGTGGCCGTTCCTCAAAAGAAAGGCCTTTTCGGAGGCCTGTTTGGAAAGTGATCTGAGCTATGTTTGGTAAGCGCGACGCTACAGCGCCCAGACCTGAACCGAAGTCGGCGCCTGCGCCGGCTTCAGCTACGCCTGCCAGCCGTCCGGCGGGCCGCGCGGATACACAAACTCATTCTGCTCCCAAGCCGGCTGCAAAACCAGCAGCCGTTATTGGCCCAAAACCAGCACCGAAAGTGGTGCCTGTTGCGACGACCGCAGATACAAAGCGCACCGACGAATATTACGCCATCAAAACGACGATCTTTAATGCCCTGATCGACACGATTGATCTGGGTGCGCTCGCGCAATTGGATAATGAGACCGCAGCGGAAGAGATCCGCGACATCGTCACCGAGATCATCTCGATCAAGAACGTCGCGATGTCGATTGCCGAGCAGGAACGCCTGCTTCAGGACATCTGTAATGACGTGCTGGGCTATGGGCCGCTGGAACCCTTGCTAGCGCGTGATGATATTGCCGACATCATGGTCAATGGCGCCGGTGACGTTTTCATCGAAGTCGCGGGCCGCGTTGAGAAAACCAATATCCGGTTCCGCGATAACGGTCAGCTGATGAATATCTGTCAGCGGATTGTGAGCCAGGTCGGTCGCCGTGTTGATGAAGCCAGTCCAATCTGTGATGCGCGTCTCGCGGATGGCTCTCGTGTGAATGTCATTGCGCCGCCTCTGGCGCTGGATGGCCCGACGCTCACCATCCGGAAGTTTAAAAAAGACAAGCTGCGGATGCAGAATCTTGTGGATTTCGGATCGGTGACGCCTGAAGGCGCAAAAGTTCTCGAAATCATTGGGGCATCGCGCTGTAACGTGCTGATCTCGGGTGGTACCGGTTCAGGTAAAACGACGCTGCTCAATTGCCTCACGGCTTTCATTGGTGAAGAAGAGCGCATCATCACCTGCGAAGATGCGGCGGAACTTCAGCTGCAGCAGCCGCATGTTGTGCGCCTGGAAACTCGCCCGAAAAACCTTGAGGGTTCTGGTGAAGTCACCATGCGAGATCTGGTGAAAAACTGCCTACGGATGCGCCCCGAGCGGATCATTGTGGGTGAGGTTCGCGGACCGGAAGCTTTTGATCTCTTGCAGGCGATGAATACGGGCCATGACGGTTCGATGGGCACGCTGCACGCCAATAGTCCGCGTGAAGGTCTGTCGCGTATTGAATCGATGATTACGATGGGCGGCTATAGCCTGCCTTCCAAGACCATTCGCGAAATGATTGCGGGCTCGATCGATGTCGTCATTCAGGCTTCACGTATGCGGGATGGATCCCGGAAAATTACCCA
>Ga0316204_10012058_pt1 | contig 10645 bp, 10 predicted proteins | sample 6monrhotite_MG_2_FD_205661 | JGI IMG/M metagenome (GOLD analysis project Ga0316204, IMG submission 205661) | Microbial mat bacterial communities from mineral coupon in-situ incubated in ocean water Damariscotta River, Maine, United States -... | ecosystem: Environmental > Aquatic > Marine >... | reverse complement strand
GCTGGAACAGCGATCTGGCAGTCAACAATATACAAATGTTGGTCGAAAAGTTGGACCTTGACCTGTTCACCGAAGTTATTGACTGGGAGGATATGCGGGATTTTCAGCTAGCTTTTTTCAAGTCAGGGGTTTCGCAGCTCGACATCCCGCAGGATCATGCTTTTGTGGCGACTCTATATAAATTTGCCAACAAACACGGCGTTAAACACATTATTAACGGTGGGAACATAGCCACCGAATGCGTACGAAACCCACTTGAGTGGCTATACTACGGCACTGATATGAGCTTCATAAACGATGTTCGGAAAAGGTTCTGCACGAGGCCTCTGAAGAATTATCCGTTCAGTTCGGTCCTTTTTCACAAATTTTATCTCCGCTATTTTCGAGGTGTCCAAGTCGTTCGCCCTCTCGATCATCTTCCTTATTCCAAGGAATTGGCGATTGAAACCTTAAGTCAAGAATACGGCTGGCGCGCTTATCCGCAGAAGCACTTTGAAAGTCGTTTCACTAAGTTTTTCGAAGGGTATTGGTTGCCCACACGTTTTGGTTATGACACACGAAAAGTTCAGTACTCGTCGTTGATCCTGACCGGCCAAATGACACGCCAGGAAGCGTTAGAGGCGCTCGGGCACCCATCCTATGACACAAACACGATAGATGACGAATTTTCCTATATTGCCAAGAAACTCCGTATAAGCGTCGAAGAATTGCGCCACTATCACACGATGCCGCGGAAGAGCTACACAGATTTTAACAATCAGGAAGTGATGTTCAATTTCGGTGCAAAGGTTCTAAGGGCCGTCGGAATTGAGACGTCGATCAAACGGTGATGAAGATGCTGTGTGTGATTGACTACGGCTCAGGCAACATCGCGGCCATCGCGAATATCTGCGAACGTGAGCGCATTCCGTATTACATAGCCTCACAACCGACGCGGTTAGCCGCGGCATCTCACTACCTATTGCCAGGGGTCGGCGCCTTCGATCCAACAGTCGCAACTCTCGAAAAGTCGGGAATTCTTGCGGCCTTACATAATGAGGTTATGAGTAATGAGAAGCCAATCCTGGGGATTTGCGTCGGGATGCATCTCCTAGCGGATGCCTGCGATGAAGGTGTATCTAGCGGATTAGGATGGATCCCGGGACACGTCACACAGATTGACATTAGTAAATTGAACCGCCCACCATACCTTCCCCATATGGGGTGGAACAGCGTTCACAGCACAAATGATGATCCATTGCTACAAGGCGTGGATCTCGAACGGGGATTCTATTTTCTTCACTCCTATTTCTTTAATGCCCGTGATCCGAAGCAAGTCGTAGCCGAGGTAAACTATGGCGATGCATTGCCGTGCATAGTTCGGAAGGGTCATATCGTTGGAGCGCAATTCCACCCCGAAAAGAGCCATTCAAACGGTATCCGCTTTCTTAAAAATTTTGTTGGAACTCCATGATGTTGCGATCGCGAGTGACGCCAGTTCTCCTACTCCAAGAAAATGGGTTGATAAAAACACAGAAATTCGAGAATCCAAAGTATGTTGGAGACCCAATCAATGCAGTGAAAATATTCAGTGAGAAGGAAGTCGATGAACTCATTTTGCTCGATATAGATGCCTCGGCTATGATGCGAAAACCAAATTTTGATCTTCTCAGGGAAGTAGCCGCGGAAAGCCGGATGCCCCTTTGCTATGGCGGCGGGATCTGCAGTGCCGAGATGGCCGCGCAGATCATCGCATTAGGTTACGAAAAAATTTCGATCAGCCATGCTGCCTTAGAGCGACCAGAATTGGTGCGTGAAATGGCGGATCGAGTAGGGCGACAAAGCGTAGTAGTTACCATCGACGTCAAGAGTGAAGGGGCTCTAGGCCCGCATCAAGTCTACTCTCGCAATGCCAAGTTGAGCCACCACGTTGATCCTCTCGCGTTCGCTGTGAAGTGCACAGAGCTCGGGGCTGGCGAGATTGTCATCAATTCGATCGACCGAGACGGCATGATGCAAGGCTACGACCTCGATTTTGCGCGCAAGGCACGCGCTGCCATCACAACGCCGATAACGATCGTGGGTGGCGCCGGATCCTTAGCGGACGTGCACGCATTAACAGGCGAATTGGGACCCGTCGGGGCTGGCGTGGGTAGCCTTTTTGTATTCAAGGGGAAATATCGGGCAGTCCTAATCAGCTATGCGCGGCATTGAGATTTAGACAGAACTTTTGAGAAAGCAATGCCATGAAACAAATTCTCCAAAATCTTTCTACCGGGGAGTCCGAGCTGATCGAAGCGCCGGCACCACAAATGCGCTCCGGGCAGGTGTTGATTGACAGTACGGTATCGCTTATCTCCACCGGGACCGAGCGGATGTTGGTAGATTTCGGGCGGGCGGGTCTGATCTCCAAGGCGCGGCAACAGCCAGAGAAGGTCCGCCAAGTGCTTGACAAGGTGACGACCGACGGCCTGCTGACCACGATTGAAGCCGTTCGCTCCAAGTTGGGACAGCCTATTCCGCTTGGTTATTGCAATGTGGGCGTGGTGCACGAAAGTGGAGCGCAGGGGTTCCGAGTGGGCGACCGGGTGGTATCAAATGGGCCACACGCTGATGTTGTGAGTGTTCCCAAAAATCTCTGTGCGCATATACCCCAAGGGGTTAGCGACGAGGCGGCGGCCTTTACAGTTGTGGCAAGTATCGGATTGCAAGGAATCAGACTCGCGCAGCCCACGTTGGGCGAAAGTTTTGTGGTCACGGGCATCGGGCTGATTGGGCTGCTGACAGTGCAGATGCTGCTCGCTCAGGGTTGCCGAGTGATGGCGGTTGACTTCGATACCGCCAAGCTCGAATTGGCGCGTCTGTTTGGGGCGGAAGTCTGTAATCTCGGCGCTGGAGAAGACCCCGTGGCGGCGGGCATGGCATTTAGCCGCGGGGCAGGCGTCGACGGTGTGATCGTCACCGCCTCGACCGAGTCCTCGGACCCAATCACGCAGGCCGCGCGCATGTGTCGGAAACGAGCACGCATCGTGCTGGTGGGGGTCACAGGGCTTGAACTGAATCGTGCAGATTTCTACGAAAAGGAGCTGAGCTTTCAGGTCTCCTGTTCATACGGGCCTGGGCGTTATGACCCCGCATATGAAGAGGCCGGACAGGACTATCCCTTGGGGTTCGTACGATGGACTGAGCAGCGAAATTTCGAGGCAGTACTTGATCTGCTGGCCAGGGGTTCTCTCAATGTGGAGCCCCTCATCAGCCACCGTATTTCGTTTGAGCAAGCCCCCAAGGCCTACGATGTTCTGAGCACTGACAAATCCGCGCTCGGTATTATTCTGACTTATGAACATGCGCTGAAACCTCGACATGTTTCACGCGTGGATCTCGGTAAGTTCGCTGGGAAGGCTCAACCTTCTGGCGATCCAGTGGTCGGCTTCATCGGCGCCGGAAATTACGCCTCTCGCATGCTGATCCCCGCATTCAAGGCGGCGCGCGCGGGATTGCATACTATTTCCTCGAACGGTGGTACCAATGCGCTTCTGCACGGGCGCAGCGGCGGGTTTGAAACGGCGACATCAGATACCGACGCGCTGATTTCCGATGCCGAGATCAATACGGTCGCAATTGTCACCCGCCACAACAGCCACGCGCGGCTTACCGCGCAAGCGTTGCGAGCGGGCAAGCATGTTTTTGTCGAGAAGCCGCTGGCGCTCACGCATGATGAGCTGGAATTGGTGCGCGCTGCCCATGCCGCGAGCGGACGACAATTAATGGTCGGGTTCAACCGCCGTTTTGCCCCGCAGGTGCAGACGATGAAAAAGTTGCTCGGGTCAATTAACGCGCCTAAAAGCTTCATAATGGTGATGAATGCAGGCGCCATCCCGGCCGGACATTGGACGCAAGATCGGAAGGTGGGCGGCGGACGAATTATCGGCGAAGCCTGCCATTACATCGATCTCATGCGGTACCTCGCGGGGGCGCCAATCACCTCTGTGCATGCCCGGCGATTGGGCGATACCAATAGCGAGGCGGTGACCGAGGACAAAGCAGCCGTCGTTCTGGGGTTCGCTGATGGTTCTTTTGGCACGATCCACTACCTCGCCAATGGCGGCGTGTCCTTCCCCAAGGAACGCGTCGAGGTATTTGTTGGTGGCCGCACGCTGCAACTTAGCAATTTTCTCAAACTACGCGGGTTCAACTGGCCAAATTTCAAGAACCAAAACCTGTGGCGCCAAGACAAAGGACAGGCCGCCTGTGCTGCGGCATTCTTGTCGGCGATAAAAACCGGTGGCGACGCCCCTATCCCAGCTGATGAGCTGTTCGAGGTTGCGCGCGTGACTCTTGAGGTCGCGGAACAGTTGCGCAGTCAAGCATGAGCATTCTGACTAAACTGCGCACCATGGCCCGGTTGGGGCCAGACAACATCGCGCGGGTAGTGCTCTACCGTGCAGGGCTGAGTAGTGGACGTCATCCGGTCCAGCGCCTCGCGTGCACCGTGCCGCAGGGGTCGTTTTTTCGTGCGCCGCCGCCGCGCAGTAATCTGCCTGCCCCCAACACAGCTTGGTCGCAAAATATCTGCTACTTCGGTTGGTACCGCAAGCCGCTGCCGGATAGCCCACCGGACTGGTTTGACAACCCGTTCTCGGACCGGCCGCAACCCGATGCTGCGCGCGATTGGTGGCGAATCCTTGATTTCGGCGCCGGCGACATCAAGGGGCTGTGGGAGCTATCACGGCTCGACTGGGCGGTCGCTTGGGGCACACAGGCCGCGCGGGGCGACCATTCTGCGCTTCGGCGCCTAAATTGTTGGCTTGCCGATTGGGTCATGCGCAACCCGCCCTACAAAGGGCCTAACTGGAAATGCGGACAGGAGGCGTCGATTCGGGTGATGCATCTCTGCCTTGTGGCATGGCTGCTGGGGCAGGATGAGACACCAGAGCAGGGACTTGTTCAGATGCTGGTCTGTCATCTGGGACGAATTGCACCCACCATGTCTTATGCTATCGGGCAGGCCAACAACCACGGCACTTCAGAGGCGGCCGCGCTTTTCATCGGGGGCACGTTTCTGAAAGGCAAACATCCCCATGCGGCAAATTGGGCGCGCAAGGGGCGAGATTGGCTGGAGGAGCGGGCCCGGAACCTGATAGAAACTGATGGTAGCTTCAGCCAATATTCGATAATTTATCACAGGGTTATGCTCGATACTTATTCATTGGCAGAGGCATGGCGGCGGCATCGGGCGCTCCCGGAGTTTTCGCAAACATTGCGCCAAAGGTTGGCGTCGGCGGCCACTTGGCTGCATTCTATGACAGATTTCCAGACGGGCGACGCGCCCAATATCGGGGCTAATGACGGCGCGCGGTTGATCCCACTTACCGACACTGATTATCGCGATTTCCGCCCCTCTGTGCAGTTGGCCATGGTGCTTTTTCAGAATCAGCGTGGCTTTGAGGCAGGCCCATGGGACAATAGTCTGAAATGGCTGGGCATATTGCCGCCCGAAGACCGGGCAGAGCAGATCTCTCGAAGCTTCGATGATGGAGGATTTCATGTGCTGCGTCAAAGCGGCACGTTTGCAGTCATCCGCTACCCGCGCTTCCGCTTTCGTCCCGGCCAGGCGGACGCGCTACATCTCGACCTTTGGCACGAAGGGCGCAATCTGCTGCGAGATGCCGGCACCTATAGCTACAATGCCGACGACACCGGATGGTTCGGGGGCACCGAGGCGCATAATACCGTGACATTCGACGGCCGCGATCAGATGCCCCGGGTCGGGCGTTTCCTGTTCGGCGATTGGTTGAGAGCAGAGACGGTGGATCAGGTTCAGACTGCAGGCCCGCAGCTTGCGGCCGCTGCGGGCTATTGTGACCGGCAGGGCGCGTGGCATCACCGGCATGTTCTTTTGGTGGACGGCAACATGGCCGTGACCGATCAGATTGGGGGGCGGTTCAGGGAGGCCTGCCTGCGCTGGCGTTTGGCACCGGGGGTTTATGAGATTGATGGATTTGTGGTCTCTGGCTCTGGCCTGTTATTGCGGGTCGAGGTCGAGGGTGCAACGCCCCGGTTGCGACTGGCCGTGGCACCTGAGTCTCGCTACTACCAACACAAGACCGATATTCCGGTTCTAGAAATTATTCTAGACGCACCCGCGAGTGTCATGACAAGGGTCTCTTTCTGACATGCGGGTCCTCTATTTTCACCAACATTTTTCGACGCTGCAGGGGTCGGCCGGAACGCGGTCTTATGAGATGGCGCGGGCGTTGCTGCGTGAAGGGCATAGGGTGACTATGGTCTGCGGCAGTTATGCGCAGGGGAATACCGGCCTCTCGGGTGCATTCGAGCGTGGCAAGCGGCGGGGCACGGTGGATGAGATCGACATCATTGAATTCGATCTCAATTACAGCAACGAAATGGGGTTTTTGGCCCGGGTTGGGGTTTTTGTGAAATTCGCGTTGGGGTCTGTCTGGCTGGCCCTGCGCGAACCCGCGGATGTTGTGTTTGCCACCACCACACCCCTCACGGCGGGCATTCCCGGGGTTGTCGCGCGTCTGTTTGGGCGGCGACCGTTTGTATTTGAGGTGCGTGATCTCTGGCCGGAACTGCCCAAAGCGATGGGTATTATTCGCAACCCGCTGGTTCTGGGCCTGATGTCGGCGTTGGAATGGGTGTCGTACCGTGCGGCCCATAGAATGATTGGTCTGTCGCCGGGGATTGTTGAGGGGATCGCGCGGCGCGGGGTGTCCAAGGACCGGATTGCGCTGGTGCCCAATGGCTGCGATCTTGATCTCTTTACAGGATCTAATGAGGCATGGCGTCCAGAGGGGGTTCGCGACGATCAGCTTTTAGCGGTCTATTCCGGCACTCACGGTAAAGCAAATGGACTCGGCGCGGTGCTTGATATGGCTGCGGCGCTCAAGACGCTCCGCCGCGATGACATTCGAATCGTTTTGGTTGGTCAGGGGCGCGAAAAACTCGGCTTAGTTGAGCGTGCGACGCGCGAAGGACTCGATAATATTATCTTCCTCGAGCCTGTGCCAAAAGCGCGGCTTTGCGGGTTGCTCGCGGGCGCCGATCTGGGCTTGCAATGTCTAAAAAATGTGCCGGCTTTCTATTATGGCACTTCACCCAATAAATTTTTCGACTATATCGCAGCCGGCCTTCCGGTCCTGAACAATTATCCTGGTTGGCTACAAGATATAATCATCAAATACGACTGCGGATACGCCATTCCCCCTGACAACCCGCAAGCATTTGCAGAAGCTCTTGTTTCCGCTTCTGAAGATAAAGCCGCACAACAACAAAAAGGGATCAACGCGCATGCACTTGCCGTTGCCGAATTTTCACGTAAAAAATTGGCGAAGGATTGGGTGACTTGGGTGGTGGAAACCACAAGAACTTAGCTAGATTCAAGCATTACAGGGCTTTCGCAATGATTGACTTAAGCCTCACCTGGTCCTGCATTTTAAATGAGTGTCATTCCTCTTTTCCGATTCTAAAAACACCCTCACTCGGTGTCCTTGGTCTGCTCCCCGCAAAGTGGTTCGTTGTTTGAGTTAGTACCGGCTTCAGAGTTATGGGCAAGAGACTTAAGCCTGGAGAAATCATTGCGAGGCTGCGCTCCGTTGAATTCGTGCGCGGGCTGCTACGACCTTACAGCCTGTATAATTTTTGCTATCCCGAGCAGAACACTATTAAAATAGTTTGCGAAATATTTGAGGAGGTTGGTGGTCTCGGGAAACCTGGGGGAGTTGTGCCCCTACCCTTGTTCCAAACTGCTGCACTTCCATTAGAAGTTCTCAATGCTGCAGGGTTTAAAAATCCAATCAACCGCAAGCGCATATTGAAACTGGTGCGTTCGACCAATATCGAACCCAGATTTCTAATCGATGCTGGCTATGAGTACGAAACTGACATGGCTGAAGGCTTGCACCGGTGGTCAAACACGTCTGGCGGTGAGTTCGATTGACAATTGATAATTGGAAACGGCTTAGGCGTATCGACGAGTTGCATTTCAGCGTGGGCAGCGCAATTCGTGTCACCCACCGAGCGCCGCCCATCGCTTAATGTGTACACCCTGCATCGACGCCTTCTCGACGTATCGCAACAGCACATTCGGCGTGCGCCAACCACCCGCCTGCATGATCGCGAGGGCATCGAATCCGGCGACCATCATGTCCTGGGCGGCACCGACGCGCATGGAGTGCCCAGACAAATTGTCCGCGAGCTCCGGCTCAATATCCGCGCGCCTGGCGGCGCGTTTAACGAGGCGGCGGACCGAACAAGGATCAAGCTTCTGGTCACTGATGCGCCGCAGATGAAGCGCGCGGAAGAGCGGACCCGTTTGGATGCCCGAGATATCCTGCCAGATCGAGATGAGGCCCACGCTGCGCGGTGACAACCAGGCGATACGACCATCGCCGGCTTGATCCCCCTTGGAGCGCGGGATCAAGATACTGGAATTATCTGACCCGTTGGAGCGTATTTGATCGACCCGCATCGCTGCGAGCTCGCACGATCGACACAAAGTATCATAGCCGACGCTAATGATCGCCGCATCGCGCGCACCGGCAAGCGTATCAGGACAGGCCGCCAGGATGGCGTGCAGGCTATCGATATTGAGCCCCCTCACCTGCCTGGGTCGCCGCGGCTTGCGCCTGGCCGCACGTTTGAGGGCCAACTGCACACCTCCGGAGGCGGTTGGATCAGGCAAGTCGGCATAGCGGTGCGCAAATTTGATGGCGCAGAGGCGGCGCCGAAGTGTTGAGGGTGCAACCAGCAGGCTTTCCGCATCCACAAAGGCAGCGACGCTACTAGATGTCGCCGGAAGGCTTGTCTGCCCGGCCTTCCTGCACCACGCGGCGAAGGCCCCTAGATCGGCGGCATAGCCGCGCAAGGTGTGCTGAGCGAAAGCGCCCTCGCAGCGCCGCAAGACCTCTTCGAAGTCGATAGCCTTGCCAAATGCCTCCGGGTCATGTTCATCATTAGATTGAAAATCTCTCATGTGTCGTATTATACGCCACTAGGATATAATTTGCAATGCCTTCTGGAGCACAAATTCGCGCCGCCCGGGCGCTCATCGGTATTTCGGCCAAAGAGCTCGGAATCCTGTCGGACGTTACCCTGCGCACGATCCAGAGATTTGAGACGGTAGAGACCACTCCGCCCAACCGCTCCGGCACGCTTGAGCGCGTGAAGGCGGCCCTGGAGGCGCAAGGCATAGAATTCATCGGCGATCCGGACACCTCGCCGGGCGTCCGCCTGCGCCCCTCACCAAAATAGCTTTACTTGATCTCACGCAGGGTCTGCCGCGCCTGGCGCATCAGCTCATTGAGCTCCTTTCGCATGGCGATGGTATTCTGGGTATAGAGACCATGCTTGAGCGCATTCTGATTGCCCTTGGGCGCACCCGACCCCTTCGCGCCACCATGCATCCGGCAACGCGCCTTGCCACTAACGGCGGGGGCCTGACAGGCCGTGCCGGCGCGCGTCTTCGCACCGCAGCGCGGGCTGGCTCTCATGCTTGTGGAGTTGCGGACGTGACCTCCCGCCATCAGGAAGGCTTATCAGACTTCGGCCGATCGGTTGGTCGAGACGCTGATGCTTTGTCAGGGCGCGTCTGACCTGTCTCATTCACAGTCGTATCTATGACCGGATCCGGATTGTGTGCCAGCGCAGTTTTCGAAGATTTCGCCTGCTTTGGCTCAGAGCCGGAACCATGGCTAACATTGCCGACAATCGCCTGGCCGCCCGCCTCGACCGTCACATGCTCAACGGTAATTTTCTGGCGACCGCCGCCGCGGTGTTTGTCGAGCGCCGCGATCTGCTGGAGATAGAGCGACATCAACTTGGCCGCGTGTTTTAGGTTAACGTCCCTGCCCTCAAAGGTCTGATCTGGTAGCATAGCGCGGCGCAGACACTCCATCACCGCGTTATGGGCAGAGACCATTTGTGCTGCGAGCATGCCCTCGACTTCATCAGTCGGAGCCACTCCCGCCATCGCCGCCATTGCCGCCTTGACCGCTTCGTCCTGATCAGCCTCGGAGAGCCAACTGGGATTATGGATCGCTCCGATAGCGGCCTTCACCAAATGCAACTGAAAATCGGGATCGTCGGAGCCTGACCATGACGCCAATTTGGCCCCGTCCAATTGGACAGGGGCCTTCACATCATCGTTGTCATCATCATCGTTAGGCTGGCTCGACTTGGACAATCAGATCACTCCCAAAGACCGTTTGAATCGCTTCAGCCTTCAGTATCCCGCGCGGCGCGCCCGACAAGCAAGTCTCAAATTCTACTGTGCATGGGGTTGAACCTCATGACTCGTTTCACCCCCACCCCTCAGCGAAAACGAGACCCACGCCCGATAACGCCTCCTATCAGCTCGACCTTCATGCCGGCAAAAGCGACCATCGTGGTGCATTTATGGCACAACCGAAGCCACAAACTAAAGTGGCAATCACTATTCCACCTAAATTGGTTGATTCTGCGATTACTATCCGTCTTAATCCACGATCTTTTGCCGTTGGCGTTTGAATAGTTGAGGCTTTGAGGGGGCAGTCAGCAGGTGTTTATCAAGCCGGGACAATCTAGTTTGAAATCTGCTGACGTCGGAATTATGACGGCGAAGAATGTATCATATGCGAAGACCGCCGCGGTTAATCCAACTGGC
>Ga0316204_10012056_pt1 | contig 10646 bp, 8 predicted proteins | sample 6monrhotite_MG_2_FD_205661 | JGI IMG/M metagenome (GOLD analysis project Ga0316204, IMG submission 205661) | Microbial mat bacterial communities from mineral coupon in-situ incubated in ocean water Damariscotta River, Maine, United States -... | ecosystem: Environmental > Aquatic > Marine >... | reverse complement strand
AAGCCGCGTTTGACTCTAACGGTACTGAAACACGAGTTAATGCTGTTGTTGGTTGAGCTAACGATGGATCACCATCAGGGAGCACACCTGCCTCCTGTCGGCCTTGATTAAACGCTGCAACACCAGAGCCGACACGAATACCAATATGGCTACCTTCTCCAGCACTTGGATCGATTAACTCACCATCGGCTTGCGACAGTGCGGTGTTATAAACAAAGCCAACAGGATGATCGTTAGATAAGTCGACACCTAAATTGGACGTATAGCCATCAATGCCTTCAATCAATTTACCGCTAGACTGACCAGCACCCTGCATAGTAATTGTTTGATCAAGACGACTATTCAAAACATTTACCTGTCCAACAGCAACTGTACCATCGTGACAGGAGAGACACATCTTCGAACCCAGACCAGGCACTTGACCATTGACAGGTATATTTAAGGATGACGACGAATACATGGTGTAGGTTTGAACTGAATTTTGTCTGTTCCAAAGAAAAGGTTGGGATGTAGCGAACGGTCCTGAATTGCCAAGATCACCGGGTGTATTCTTTCGATCACCGTGGGGCGTATGACAAAAAACACAGAGTTGACTTTCAGATATAGCAGAAACTTTACGTGTATCGGTGCCTGGAAGTATTGGCTCAATACCTGCCGCAAAATTATGCTTAGTATTGATAATATCAGAAATACGGTCGTTAGCCATTTCACTAGCAGCAAAAACACTACCTAGGGATAAAGCCGATAAAAGAGTTGTTATAAATATTCTTTTCATAAAACCTTTTCTGTTGTAACTATTCCGCTCACTTCAGATTTGTTCGATTACTGCGTCAAAAATGCTCATTTACATCTGTAAACTCCGCGTTTTTTCCTTGTACTCAAACAAATTTGGAGCAATCTGAACAGTTACAAATTCATTTTTTCACCACAGATGAATGGTTGCTTTCTGCTCATTCTCACTACCCAAAATTCTAAGGCTCACTTTTAAGTGCCGAAGTTTTTGGAGTAGCACCTCCCAATGCTGTCGAATCTTGTTTTAGATATTGAAAAACTGATATTCGACTATTAAACATATCTGCGACATATACTCTGTCCGTGTCATCCACCCACACACCGGTGGGAAGATAAAACTGACCAGGGTTGTTACCTGTACCACCTATGGGTAACAACCCTTGCCCTAGCTCATTAAACACAAGTAAAAAATCATAATAAGACTCTACAACGTAGATGTGTCCTTCAGAATCTACCGCAACACCTTTGGGTCTGGGTAAATCTCCAACCGACATGCCGCGTCGACCAAAACTGTTTAACCATTTACCATCAGAGTCGAAGCTCTGAACTCGAGCATTTAAGGTATCAGCAACAAATAGTTTACCATTCGCAAACGTTAAAAATGTTGGGGAGTTTAATTTCCCGTCAATTTCACCTTTACCACCAATGGCAAATAACCATTTACCCTCTTCTGAAAACACTTCGATACGATGTGCTGCGCTATCAGCAACAAATACACGTTTGTTTGCTGCATCATAGGTAATCCCAGTTGGCCTTGTTAACGACTTATCACCAAACTGTTTTTGATAATTCCCTTCACTATCGAATTGCGCGATTAAGCCCAATTCCGAATCAGTGACGAGTAGATTTTCTTCACTGATTAAGCTTATGGCGATCGGCGCAATAAAATTTTGATCACTATTAATGCCTTCCCAGACATCGACGCTACCTTTGCGCATGTCAAACACATAGATGGCTTTTCGCCCAACATCAGTAATATAGAGCCGCTTATTTTTATTATCTATGGCGCCACTTTGAGGCCGATATAACAGCCTAGGCGCCTCTTCCCCAAAGAGTAATCTACCTAACCAATTCGCACCTTGGCGTAATACACCTGCCGAGCCTTCAATCTCTTTAAAATTATTTTCACCCTGTATATCACCAACAAACTGGTATCGTGGTGTATCAGGCTCTTGTGGCCAAACAATGTCAGACTCTGGCTTGTGATATTCAAAACGATATTTTGTTTGAGCACAACCGGTTAAAACTATAAAGGCAATAATAGCGACGAAATATCGCCCGGAATTCGTACCGTTCATTGGGTCAATTTAACAGCGCCACACTTTTTGCCTCTGGCACAAAATCAAACACCTGAATCCGACTGTTTAAACTATCAACCACAAACAGCTTATTACCAAGTACTTTCATATCACTAATGTGTCGAAACTCACCAGCGCCATATCCATTACTTCCAACAACATCAATTAATTTACCGACTTTGTAAACCTTAATTGTGCTATCCGCTTTATCTGCAACGTAAATACGCTCATCTGGATCAATAGCTAACGCAGTTGGGAACATAATATCTCCCCGACCAAAGTCGGCGATGTAAGTACCCTTTCTATCGAAAATCTGTACACGAAGCTCTATTCGATCACTAACCGCAAATCCACCCGGAATCACTATCATATCAGTGATAATTCGAAATTTCCCTGGGCCTTCACCACGGCCTCCCATACCGTAAATAGGATTACGACTCTTTACATCAAAAGCAACTATATGTGAATACATTCCATCAGCGACGATGAGTTCCTGGCGAGCATCATCGAGAGTGACAGCAATAGGACGAGAAATATTTGGGCCGTCTTTATACTCACCAATCAAGCCACCATTTGCGGAGAAATGCAATACCCGCTTTGCTTCAACGTCCGTCACATAGAAAGACATATCTTTAGCGATATATATATCGCTAATCTCACCCTTAATGATATCGCCTGCGCCAGGAATATCCTCGAAATATCCTGTTTTTAAATTGTACCTATAGAGTGAAGTAAAACCCGATTCATTGACACGAATGCTTGCCTTGCCAATCGCTGAAACAGGGTCACTAATGGTCATTCCTCCATCATCCCATATGCTACCAGCGTCCGAGATAATTAGTGTATCACCACGAACACCAATAGCTACGGGCTTGGTGAGACTATACGTCTCTCCACCGGTGATAATACGTTTAATAATATCGTTGGAGCCTAACACCATTGTGTCGATGGTATAGGCATAGCGTAATGTTTTGGCCGTTTCAGCTACCGAGGGATGAACAATCTGCTTTTCAACAGTCGCACAGCCAGTGGTTAAAACAGCAAAACAAAGCGTTACTATTTGTAACGCAAGCCAGCGCTTTTTCGTGGTTCCTTGTGACATCTATTACACTCAAATGGTGGAAATGCAACTTTGCCGTGACAAACCCCACAATACTCACCGGCCATAATGGCCGCCATAGTGACGGGATTGCTACCACGTTGCGGAATGAAAATTTTTGGATGACAGTTTTGACACGTCAACCATATTGTATGAGGACGATGAGGGAAACGCACATAAGGCATTGATGCCGTATTTTCAAAAATTACATCAAAGTCCACCGAATGCATTTTTTCATTTCCCGTTAACCCCAAACGAGGATTAATCAAACCATCATCAATTGCTTTTACCCAATTAATAATGCCTCGATCATCACGAGGAAAATTAAGCATGGCTTCTGCGGGTGGCTGTAGTGCATTAACTGCAGCATTGTCAGGGTCATGAATGCCATCTTCTGCGATGGGCACGACATCTCCGTGCAATTGAAAGTGCCCTCTCGCTTCTTCATAGGCACCTCGCTTAAAACTTTCTGCGGCGTTAATCGTTTGCACGGCAAACAGCATCCCTCCCAAGATAACTGAAAACCACTTAAAAAAACGATGGCGTCTTGAAAATCCTCCCATACAACATTCTCTCTTTAAATTATCTAACTCGACCAATGCTAAGAAACAGCGTTTTATTCTGTTACGAAATACATTGTTAAAAGAAGTCGTTACAAACTTTAAAAATATAACAATCAGGGGCACAAAATTAACTTGAATTTAACCTTAACATACCCCAAATTGTCATGCGCTACAAATCCTATTCCTGCTTTTATTAAGAATTATCAGCTTTTTCTCGAAAATATTTCTTTAACCTAAAAAGATCCGTTGGACCTGAGATTAAGAGTGCAAACAATTAGCTTGATTAGCGTAATGATACTATTGCATTCACCTGACGGGTGAATCAAAGCTTTTTATATCGCTAAGCGAATCAAGTGATTGTACTCTAACTCATAGATCAACGAATTTTTCTAGGAGGCTATCCGAGAATAGAAGTTGTAGGAGGGAAAGTCATCTTGAAGCAGTTATTTTGATCGTTTGAGACTAATAGCCGTAGCTATTCGTCGAAAAGGATCGGAAAAACTGATCAAAATGACTTTTCCGCAATAAGCTTTCTATTCTCGGATAGCCTCCTAGGTTAAATCCAGTAAGACTAAAAATGATCAAAAAACTGGCGGCGAAAAATAAACCGCGCAATATCCCATCACATGCTAACGCCAAGTAAACGCAGACCTCTACGTACTTCGTTAGTCGCATCTCTTATGATAACCATGGCCTCTTCCCATCGTTCAGCTTTTGCAGATTCTTCTGCTTTTTCCTTGAAAAATTTACCTTTATCAACATAAGTCTGCATCAGCGTAATCGAACTTTGTTTTGGTTTTTTCACTTCAATGGCAACAGGAATTAATTCTTCATAACCAAGATAGCGTTTAACCTCGTAATCAAACTCTTCCTGCGGCGTTTCAAAGTTCAAATCATAAACAACTAATGTTTGCCCTACGTACATGTCATTTAATGCTTTAGTGACAATACGCTCTGCTTGTTTAACAAGCCTACCTGCTTTTTCGAATTCGTTTTTCTCGGATAACTTTTGCGCATCAGAAATCATAGCGGCTATCACATCATGATCGTAATCAACGACTTTACTCTTATCACGTTTCATCATATCGTCATAAGTCGCTTTGTGTGAGTCAATAAACGCTTCGAGTGTTATAAGATGATCATTGAAATCTTCTTTTAACTCATTCAATTGATCTTTCGTTGGACCTGAGTCTACACTTTTAGCATTAAAATGTGCATCCGCTTCATTGGCGTAAGCCATCGCCGCATTGAGATTTCCTGTTTTTTGCTGATTCTCTGCTTCCGCTAACTTATCTTTAATTTGTTGCAACTGCTGTGGAGGCAGATTTTTACCTTTAAATTGGATCAACATTTTCACATAAGCGATTTTCTGTTGGACTTTCTTAGGATCGGTTGATGTGTCAACTTTTTGTGCACTTACCATTAATTCAGCTGCACGCTCTTTTTTAAGCTCTTCTTCCACCGATGCAAAATCATCACTTTCATTAATAACGACAATTTTACCACCCATGGATTCATGATTTCGACAACCATAGAATAGAGTATCCGGGGCATCAGCACTCGGTATAAACGTCACATCATCTTGATAGGTAAATTGATTTTCAACACCATCAGTAAAAACTGCGGCACCCCAACCTTTAGGGTTAGTGGTTAAATAAAAATCATGTTTGACACCTGTTCGAACTTTAAACGTTGTTGTTTCGCCACGTTTGGCGATAACATAACCACCTTCAGTGCCATTCACAGAAAAGCCCCGATAATGGCCCTCTCCAAATTTCGGATGATTTTTGGATTTTTCATCTGCAGTAATTAAATAAGTATTTGGCTCGGTGGGAATATCCAACTTCTTCGTAGAAGCAACAGATGCAGGAGCGGCAGCAGGAGCGGGCTCAACAGCGGGGATTTTTTCCTCTGTCGGCGTATCAATAACTTTGACGGGCTCAGTTTGAATAACATCTTCTTCCTCAAGAGCTTTTTGCTCAGCCGCTTTTTTCGCTTTTTTCTTTTCTGCAGCAATTTGCTCAGCTGATTTAACAGGCTCTTTTGGGGCTTCAGGCTTGGACTCTATAACAGAACAGGCAGACAAACTAACTATTGCAATGATAACTGCGCTATATAATGCGCTATATTTTTTGGTAGGTGAAGACAAAGCAGAACTCCTTCGCATGAGGTAAAAACCCATATAGACTACGATCATCGGCAATTTTTTAGCCGTTGTTACCCATTCACTTTTCTAATGATCGGTCTTCCATTTTGTAATTAGTCGGACACAGTGTGGGCGACTTTAGTTGCATGGCATGTGCCTATGCAATTAATTTCAGATTGAGAATCATCCAGCTCACAAAACAATTTCCAATAATAGCAACTGCAATAACAGAAGCCTGTTTGCAAATTAGAGACTGCCTCAATAATTGTTAACGCTAACAGCCATACAGCTTGCGCGAAAAAGACAACAAGTAAAATCAGTTAAAACTTGTGTATTCAGCCCGGAATTCTTTAAATGCCTGGGTTAAAAAAACACCCCAGCTAAGGGGTGTTTTTTTCTAATCTTCGATCAATATTGACTCAAAAAAACACACTTAACGCCAAGGGTTTTTAACAGTCGCTTGACTCAAAGGCGGCTTCCAATCTGCTGGCTTAGGTTTGGAATGACATTTTTTACAAGATGTTGTCTCTGGTGGAAAAGAGACCTTGCCATGACATACACCGCACTTCTGACCAAGAATAATAGCTGACATGCTGATTGTGTTAGCTAAACGCTGTGGAATAAAGATCTTTGGGTGACAGTTAGAGCAATGTAACCACTGGGTATGTGGCTTATGTGGAAAAACCACATCCGGTACAGATGCTTTAACAGGACGGACAATATCCAAATCCATGATAAAAGGCTCGGCGTCTGGATCTACTCGATCATAGCGAGGGTTCAACAGACCATCATCCAACGCTTTTACCCAATCAATATGATTACCAAAAGTTGTGGTTGGTAGACCTTCATAAGCAACTTTAGGTGGCTGTAGTGCAAATACTGCATCGTTTGCTCGATCATGAATTCCATCATCGGGTGGCGCAGCATTTGGATCTTCAATCTTCTTCAATAGACGATTAAACACATTTGCTTTTGAAACGTTCAACGTTTGAGGTACCGAACCGGTAACCTCGGCAGAAGTAACTGGCGTAGTTGCAGCCAATGACAATGGCGCTGCCTCTTCAGCATTAACGGCAGGCACGACAGACAAGCTCACCGCTGCAGTTATACCTATTAATATATTTCTCATCACGAAATTCCTTTATCTTACACTGACAATATTATTGAGGTAGGGCTTTGTACGCAGGCGCAACTAAACGCTGAACAGTACTACCACTAATATGTGTTGGTGTGCCTGGAATACCCGAATGACACAAACCACAGTTTTCTACAGACCATGAAATCTCACCGTTGTGGCATGCTCCGCAATATTTACCGTCGATAATTTTTGCCATGGTAATTTTATTACCACCTGCTTTAAATTTAAACCCTAAATCCGCATGACAAACATTGCAGCGGAAACGAATTCGATGATACCAGTGAGGAAATACAACAGGTCGCATCCCCGCAGCATCTGCGTAGTTGTTAATAACAACATCCGCATACTCTGCTTCCGCTGGTTGCGGCATTAAAAACATCGATACCCAACCCAGCACTCCCAACAGGGCGAATTTCCACACTGAAGTGCGCTCCATTTTGGCTCCCATAACTACGTTCTCCGTTTATTAACCAATATGTTAAAAAAAATAAATACCCAAAACAAAATACCGACAGCCTCTAATCAGATTAGAAACTTCGGTTTAACTGAAACATAAGGACGAAGGTTCCAATACCCGTATCACTCCAAACTTCTCTCCCGATGAGTGCCGTACTTAATTTCCCGATATTATACCCCATACGAGCTTCAAGGTCCGCCTGCTGGCGATCATCTCCATCTCGATTAGCCGTACTTGACACATCTAGCTTCAAACGAAACTTTAATTTATATATACCAAACAATCGGCCATGTTGGTAGTTCAATCGCCCACTTGCCGTGGTTAAAAAACCATCCAAAAACGCATCGTTATTATCACCAGCAGTATAACGACGTGAACTTTGCACGGATACATGCGCCCCCCATTGACTTAAACGGTTGACGGGCACAATACGGGAAAACTGATAGTTTAATATCTGAGTTTCTGTTTCTTCATCAATGTTTCTTGAATCCAACGCTGACAGTTGCGTATAAAATCGCCCATTACTTAACTCTTCGTTCCAGAATAGTGTAGCAGAATGAGAGATATTGAGAGAGTTTTCTAAATCTTCCGACAATATAGAATCACGGGCAGACTGGGTAAAGTTAAACTTCATGGAAGATCTGTTACCTGTTATCCAAACGCGTTGAGCGGTATGACCAATACTTCCGTTTAAGTTCTGTGAGAAATCTGTACTCTCAAATTCGATATTTACTTGATTCCCTATGCCTGCATTTGCAAACCAGTGGTAGCCAATATTTCGGTAAAACCATTTGTCAGAGCGATAGGATAACAACAAGCTTTGATTAGTATTTCGCGCATCACTCACCTGATTCATATGCAAAACTGATGCATTAGCTGTTGCCGTCAATCGGGTGCGCCGGGTCAAAGTATAGTTGGCTGCAATATTTGCATCCACACCTATTTGTACATTATCGTCGGCATTACTGATTTCAGAATCACGGCGATAAGCACGCATTCCTCCCGTCAACGTATAGGGTCGATATATTGGTCGCCAGTAAAATAGACTACTCATCTGAGAAGTATTTGTTTTTCTGTTCAAAAAAACACTACTGATATCTGATTCACTGCCATCACTAAAATAAGTATCGCTGAGTAATGTTTTTATATAAAAGTCACTGGTAGGGAAATAATTATGCGTCAATGAGGCGAGCACATTTTTTGTTTTATCTGAACTGCCTTCCCTTTTCCGCTCTTGATAGGTTCCATTTGCGTACAGGTTATATTTCAACCCACGCACTTTTAGTTTTCCGCCAACGGTATCGTCCAAATACTTAGTATCAAAGTAGTTTCTTGATCGAGTTGTGTACCAGGCATCTAGCCTGTCGCCGGAAGGTAAAATGACACTTTGTCGCGCATTGAGATATTGAGAACGATACTCTTCCCCAAAACTTGGGACAACTCCCCATTCCGAAACATTATTATTTGTATTAAATGACAAGCGAAATGGATAGCGACTACGAGGGATTAGCGAGAACTCGCCGTGGGTTTGTAAGATATCTACGTTATTATCCGTCGTCTCTGTCTGCGAGCGAGACAAACTACTCGTACCACCAATATTGAATGTTGCAAACCAAGGACGCCAAATGTAGCTATCAGCATTTAAAGACAAGGTACCAACGGTATTATTACTCACAGAACCTTGATTTGATTCGGTATAGGTGAAAAAGTAGCCTAAGTTTCCATAGACCCGAACAGGCGCGTTGGAGTTTGACATTGCTTTTGTCGAAGACAGCAATATCAAAAGAGACAACCCTACAATACCTAATTTTCGGCTCAACTAAATTCCCCTCCGGCCAGTTGAACCTAATAAATAAGGTTTAGTCGAAAACTAAAAGATGCACTACCCAATGCCTAACTCCTAACAGATACATCGCACGTTCCGCCACTACTCACAGCAACCAAGTAGTGTGATATCTAATTTTTATTGACGAAATATTCGGCGGACTCGCCAGGAGAGAACAGTTTAATGAACAAGCGTACCCCGCTTATGTTCATCCTGCCTAACTCCTCCCTTCACCATCTCACAATTAATAATGAGATCTCAAAATACAGAGTAATTTAGCTCCCGACCAAATCGCTCTGCTTAACGTTATTATCACTTTCAAATGCTGCAGCATTAACTTCAACTGAGGCATTTTCTCTTAATTTTTCAATTAAGCCACTCCAGGAGTCTAGCGCTGCTTGGCGCTGCAAGAGTTTTGCCGCTCTTTCAGCAACCTTGTCAAACGGGTTAAGTGTCGCTTCCTGGCGCTCTTCAAGTCGTAAAATCGCAATTCCTTGGAGCAACATAATCGCGGCACTAACATCACCTTCGGCTAAGTCATTCAATGCTTTTTGCGCAGGTGGGGCGAGCATACCTTCATGGATAAATCCCATATCTCCCCCTTTTGCAGCAGAATCATCCCCTGAATGTATTTTCGCCAATTGCGAAAAGTCTGCACCCTTTTTAATACGCTCTATTATCTGCTCGGCTTCATTCGCGGCTGCTTCCCACACATCAGCAGCAGAAGATGGAGCAACTTTTAATAAAATTAACGAAACTCGCATTTTTTTCGGTGTTGTAAATAGCGATTGATGGCTAAGATAATATTGGTTTGCCGCATCTCTCGATGGCAAATCAATTAATTTGGTTTTTTCCTCAAGCTCAATAAGCAGACTTTCTTCTTCAAGAGAAATTTTCAAACCTGCTAACATTTGAACTTTGTGATTTTTCCAGAACGATTCATTTTCATAGCGCTTTTCATATAGCCCAAGCTGCTCATTCACAAATTTTTCATCCGGCACAATTTTTTGTCGTTTTGCTTCGTTAACAAGCAAAACACGATCTATTAACGTTTGTGATACTTCTTTCTTAAACGCTGCCAACTCTTCCGGCGGCACCTTGCCGTGATAGAAACGTTTACGAACACCGGCTCTAACCGCAGCTTGAAACTCATCTAATGCTATTGTTTCACCATTAACAATGGCGAAATATTTTGCATTTTTGGCCGGAGGCTCAGACGTAGTGTCTGCCGCTTGTACAGTTGACGCACAAAATAAGACAAATACAGCAGTAGCAATTAACGATTGTTTACGCGCAACATTAAGTTTAAAAAACATTATTCACCTATC
>Ga0316204_10012055_pt1 | contig 10646 bp, 6 predicted proteins | sample 6monrhotite_MG_2_FD_205661 | JGI IMG/M metagenome (GOLD analysis project Ga0316204, IMG submission 205661) | Microbial mat bacterial communities from mineral coupon in-situ incubated in ocean water Damariscotta River, Maine, United States -... | ecosystem: Environmental > Aquatic > Marine >... | reverse complement strand
GGTGTCGATCACCCTCTTGGGGAAATCGACACCGCCCGTTATTTATTCAGTTTTTACTGTTTGGGTCAGTTGCCAAGCTTTGGCAGTATTGCGGTGATCTCTTGTTTCCCGTTTACAACTTCGACCAGGAAGCTCTGGCGATCAACGTCACCCTTATCATCCCATGTTACTTCCATCAGAATACCCGGTGTTTCTTTTGGCGTGATCGTCATGCCGTGTAACGTGCTGGCAAACATCTTGGAATCAAATTTACCCATTTTCTCGGTGACATGCTTGACGGTATAGGCCGCGATATACCCCTTGATAGCATTGTGATCCGGCTTGTTGCCGTAACTCGCTTCAAACTTCTTCGCAAATTCCTTAACTGCCGGAACGGGGGCATCGGCAGAAAGTCCAACGTGCCCTTTGGCACCGTTTGCTGCATCACCGGCCAAGTCGATGACCTTCTGATTCATCAATGTCGTTTCCCCGATGATCGGCTGTTTCAAACCTTGCTTTTTGATCTCCTTAAGCAGACGTGCGCTTTCTTCTTCATGCAAATAAGCGAACACGGCATCGGCACCACTGTTTTTTAGCTTGATCACGTCAGAAGCAAAATCGGCTTGCCCGGCTTCGGTCGAAATATCAACGGCGACCTTGATGCCCTTCTTTTTCAATTCCGAGACGACCGTGTCGCGTCCACCCTTGCCAAAATCATCATTGACCCAGACTACGCCAACGCTGGTCGCTTTGACGCCGTCCTTAAGATAAGCAGCAAGTTTCGGCATGGATTGCGCCGCGCCGAAACTGGTCCGGAATATGTATGGGTTCCCCGTCGTCGTGATGAAAGGCGCTTCTGAACCCACAATCTGCGGAATTTCAGCACGCTGCGTGAGAATCATATTGACCTTTGTTGACGATGAATAAATGGGGCCAAGAATTACATACGCCCCGTCATCCATGGCCTTTTGCACCATGGCACGAGAATTTTGAGCGTTCGTCTGGGTGTCGTAATTGGTTAAATTGACGGTCTTTCCAAGAATGCCGCCTGATGCGTTGATTTCCTTAAAAGCCATTTCAACGGCATTTTTCCAGTTGGTTCCAACCGTTGCGCCGCCGCCTGTGAGTTCAACAACATTGCCGATTTGAACCGTCTCAGCCCGCGCCGACCCAACCATCACTGCCGCACCAACAACTGCGGCCATCGCTATCTTTGAATAAGACATCTTTTTCTCCCCCTCGTTTATTGTTAATCTTCAATTATTCAATCGAGAACACTATTTGAGTCTGAGGGAATTAGTCAAATTTTATCAATACAATAAGTAAAAACACTGCTCCGCAGCATAGACGCAGAGGCCTTTCAACCTTTTGGGCTTCACAAGCCCAGAAAACAATGTTTTGTACGCTGCGAAGGAGCGGTTTGGCGTTAGATACAGACCGATGCAAGCGGATCGAAGCCATTAAACCCGACGGCGGAATAGGTGGTCGTATAGGCCCCGGTCGAAAGGATCAGAACCTTGTCACCCGAATGCAGGGCCAGGGGCAGTTCGTAGGACGCTTTTTCATACAGGATATCGGCGGAATCACACGTCGGGCCCGCGACAACCACCGGTCCCGTGGCCGTTCCGTCATGGGGCGTTAGAATGCGATATTTGATGCATTCGTCCATGGTTTCGGCAAGGCCGGAAAATTTGCCAATATCCAGATAGACCCAGCGCTTTTCATCGGTGTCGCTTTTGTGCGACGTCAGAACGACTTCAGCCTGAATGACGCCCGCATCGCCCACCAGCGAGCGGCCGGGCTCTAGGATCATTTGGGGTATGGCGGAACCGAAGTGATGGACCATTGCCTGCATGACGGTGTTTGTATAATCGACAAGGGCCCGCACATTGGTACGATACCGCGACGGGAAGCCACCGCCCAAATTTATCATACGCAAATTAATTCCCAGCGCGGACGTTTGTTCAAACAACGCCGCAACCTGGCCAATTGCCGCGTCCCACTGTGCCAGATTGGTTTGTTGGGAACCCACATGAAATGAAATTCCGTAGGGGTCAAGCCCAAGTTCCCGCGCCTTGACCAACAACCTGACGGCCATGTCCGGTCCGCAGCCAAATTTACGGGACAGCGGCCATTCGGCCCCTTCACTTTCGACCAGAATACGGCAATAGACCTTGGACCCTGGTGCGCTGGCGGCAAGCTTTTCAAGTTCTGCGTCACTGTCAAACGCGTACATCCGGATGCCATGGGCATAAGCGTAGGCAATGTCGGACTGTTTCTTGATGGTATTACCGTAGGATATCCGCGACGGCGAAACACCGTGCCTCAGGCACAAATCAATCTCGCCCGGACTGGCCGTGTCGAAGCTGGCACCCAAGTCGGCCAACCGGGTGACGATCTGGTCGGCAGGGTTCGCTTTAACGGCATAATACACGCTGGCCAATGGCATCGCGTGGGTCATGGAAACGTAATTGTGTTCAACGATATCAACATCGACAACAAGGCACGGCGAGGGCAATTCGTGTGTTGCAATATATTCAGCCACCCGGGGTGGCAAATCACCCTGTTCATTGGGCAGACGAATGCCTTCAGAAAGCCTGGGGACTAATGAAATTTGAGCTTTTCTGGAAATACGTCGTCGTGCGCGAGCGTTGCCGCCCAACTTGGTTGCTAACATCGTTACACCCCTTTCAGAAACGGCCTCAGCCGACGCTGCCAAAAAGGACGCTTCCGTCGTTGCATAAACCATAAAGGCCAGGGGCACGTGCGTGTGCGTCAATAAAACGCTAAATGCCCCGTAATGGACAAAATTGCAATAAGGAAATTCGGTGAAATGAATTATTTTTGGCGTACAAGAGCAAGCATAACAAAACGGGGTCGAAACCCTGGAAACCCAAAGAATTGAGTTTGACTGTACTGGCCTCGACCATGCGCCTGAATGCCGTAAAATACCTTCCCGTTGCAGGGAGATCTAACCAGAGAAACAATGGGCTGTCATAGCGGGACATGTCCTTGGTATGACGTCGCATTCGTTGCAGGCGGCGGCACTTAATCTCAGGTTTCTTTCGCCCTTATGCGGGAATGATATCAAAGGCGAGGCTGATACGTTCCTGCGTGTCCAAAAACGGGAAAACCCGATGCGGCAAAGACGACGGGAACAGAACCAACCGACCGGTCTGCGTCTCGATGGTTTGACGTGGGAAATTTTCGTGGATCACGGGCAAATCATACCCGTTCAGCGTGAACTCAATATTTCCCGAATTTTCTTTTTTATCGACAGGGGCCTGCACGTAGAACACGCCGCTTAACCAGCCTTCATGAACATGGGCAGAAATTTCTCCGCCGCCAAACAACCTGACGTACCAGCCGTCAAGACTGTAGGTTGTAGGCCAGTCTCGAAATATCCGACTCTTGTCGTCGTTATGGGTCTCGACAAAACGGCCAACGCAACGGCGGATAACCTGCTCGAGCGGTTGGGCGAACGAAATGTCATCGGCGAACAGGTTGCCGGTGGATATGGACCCGGTCGTGACGTGCCCTTGCTCGTATTTTTCGTAGGCTATGCCGCTTTTTATGGTCGAAGTGATTTCCGATAAAAGTTCGGGCGACATGTCGCCGTTTTTAAGCACGTCATATACCGAAACCAGGTCAACCGGGTTGTCGCAGAATGCGTAGGAATTTGCGGTGCCCATTTGCTGCGCAACGAAAGCGCTGGCGCAGGCTGCCCTGAAATTAAAGGGCTGGTTATTCGAAATGCGTTCCAGTTGGCGTTCAAACCCCGCCATATCCTTTTTTCGGTAGTAGCATTCAAGCAATGCGGCGCTGGCCTGATTTTTTCTGGCCTCGGGGTCGGCGCGGTCGAGCCATTCGATGGCCTCATCAAACTCGCCCAGGTCTTGAAGCGTGACACCCAGGTTGTACCTGGCCTCGGTATAGTCGGGATCGGCTGAAATAGCCTTTCGATAGCTCGATTGGGCCTGATCCAACTGGCCCATTCTCCGCAACGTAACCCCGTGATTGTTATGGGCTTCGGCGAAATTCGGTTTGATCGACAAGGCCTTTTCATAACTTGTCAGGGCTTCATCCCGCTTGCCTTGTTCTTCAAGTGTAACGCCGATGTTATTGTGAACTTCGGCGTAATCCGGATGGATTGACAAAGCCGCGCGGTAACTCTCCAGCGCCTCATCTCGCTTGCCCATAGCCTGAAGCGTCGAGCCAAGGTTGTAATGGGCTTCTGCGTAATTCGGGTTGATTGATATGGCCTTCAAATAACTTGACTGGGCTTCATCCAGTTCATCGGTGCTTTGCGAGCTGATACCCAGGTTGTTGTAGGCTTCGGCAAAATTTGGTTTGCCTGCAATAGCGGCGCGGTAGCTGTTTTGGGCGTCGTCGGCTTTGCCGAGCCCCTGTAATGCCAGGCCAAGGTTGTTATGCGCCTCCGGGAATTCCGCCTTGATCGAAATTGCCTTTTCAATCAGCGGAATGGCGGATTCAAAGTCGCCATAATGAATGGCAATCACTCCGAGAAAATGCAACGCAAATGGGTTTCCCGGTTCAATGTCCAGGATTTTCCAGTAAATATTCTCGGCCTCGATGATGCGCCCGGCCTGATGATGTTCGACACCCATCGCCAGGGCTTGCTGCACGGTGAGCGTCGGAATTTCCGCACCTTGCGTGGACGGTCTTGTCGATCTATCCGCCTTGGCCGCTTTCCGGTTCGCTTTTTCCCGGCGGCGTTTTTCAGCCCTGATCACGCTTGCCTCTCCCCGTCATATTCCGAAAGAATATCAGACCGCATCATAGGTATGGATAAGGTTTCTGCAATCGATTTTGAGCTCCCTCAAGCAAGATGGTGCTGCCGTAACCTGGATTGCTGACAACGTTTCACATCACCATTGGATGCGTCAACGTGGCTGTCGGCAAAATAAAGTGCCTAAATGCGCCGATTGCCGCCATAGCGGCAGTAAAACTGACGTTCTGCTATGGGGTGTAATGAGTAAAGATATCGATATCTACGGGTGGCTTATTCATGCCTCGTATGCTTATTTGAATTCGAAGGCATCCGACGTTGATCCACCCTTTTAACAATGAAGATCTGAGAACGAACGTGATCACAGGAATATATTTCAAAACGGTGTTTACACCGCAAGGGTGGGAATATGACGTATCCGCAGATATTGCCGCGGACGGCACATTTTCCAGCCTGACCCAAGACAACAATCCCCACGACTATCCGGTTGTACATTTTCCTGTCGTTCCCGGCATTGAAAATATTCACAGCCACGCCTTTCAACACGCCATGGCCGGATTGACCGAAGTACAGAAAAACCCGGTGGATAATTTCTGGTCCTGGCGGGAAATGATGTACTATTTTGTCAATCGCATTTCCCCCGAAGACATGGCGGCCATTGCAAGCAAGCTCTATCTGGATTTTCTCAAGGGCGGCTACACCGGTGTCGTAGAATTCCACTATGTTCATAACGACCCTGCCGGAAGGCGATATGACGCACCGGAAGAACTTTCCCTTGCCATACTGGAGGCTGCCAACGCGACGGGGATTCAGCTGACGCATTTACCCGTGTACTATGCCTATTCGGATTTCGGCGGGCGCCCACCGAACGACGGGCAGCGCCGCTTCATAACCTCTATTGATGACTATGCGCACTTGGTCGAAGCGCTTGCCGGGCCCTGCGACAAAGCGGGGCACGTCCTGGGTGTAGCACCACATTCTTTGCGAGCCGCGGCCGAGGACGATTTAGCTCGATTGCTGGACATTCGCGACCAGTTCGCCCCCCTTGGCCCAATCCACATCCACGTGGCCGAACAAACCAAGGAAGTAGAAGACAGCATTGCTTTTTCCGGGCGTCGCCCCGTCGAGCGCCTGGCCGATCTGGTCAACCTTGACCCACGGTGGTGCCTTGTCCATGCCACCCATATGACCGACGACGAAGCCGCCATGGTGGCACGTTCCGGTGCAACGGTTGGCCTGTGTCCGCTAACAGAAGCAAATCTGGGTGACGGTTTTTTTAACGCCCCAGCGTACTTTGACCACGGCGGACATGTCGGCATCGGATCAGATTCCAATGTCAGCACGAATGTCTGGGCGGAATTGCAAATGCTGGAATACAGCCAGCGGCTGGTTCGTCGACAACGAAATGTATTGGTTTCTGAAAAATTCCCCAATGTGGGAAACGCATTGCACACTTTAGCAGGTATCGGGGGCGCCCGCGCAGCCGCACGAAAAAGCGGACAGATCGCGCCTGGCTACCTGGCCAATTTTGTCGAGCTTTCCAAAGAAACGTCCGCAGAAATGGATCGCCTGCCGCGAAACGCAATTCTTGATCACTGGGTCTTCGCCACAGAACGCCGGACTGTTGGAGATGTCTACATTGCGGGACGAAAGGTTCTGGATTGCGGGCACCACCGGGATGAAGAGCGGATCGTCGCTAACTTTCACGCGGCCATCGGGCGGTTGTCTCTGGACCTGTAATTCCCGCTGTCGTTCGAACTGGTTATTCAATTGAGGTGCCGAACACCAGGATCGCAAAACCTAGCAAGGCCAGCCCAAGATAGAGCGGGAAATGGAATCGCAGTTGACCATTGCGGAGCGCCGCCAGGGCCGCGATTGCCGATTGCAGGCCGTAATAAAGTGCAAATGCGCGCGAGGCATAACTGATGATCTGGAACACATGTGCCGACCAGGTGAGAAGCAGTCCGATACAAACGAGGATGGCATAGGCGTGTTTTGCTTTGAGCCGCTGCCGGGTCAATTCAAAGATCAATCCGCCCGACCCACTGGTATCGGCAACGGCGGCGCTGAATTGGGCGCTAAGGGCGGCCACCACCAGAAGGACGGGCAACACGGGGGCGACCAAGGCCATCATGCCAATGATCGCCGTTTCGTCTAACGCCAGTTGATCCCGCCTGAAAACATAGGCCAGCATGCCGATATATATCAGGTATATTCCGCTGGAAAGAAGCTGCGCCAGACGCATGGAGCGAATGCGGGTCCGGGCATCATAGGTCTTTCCCAAATACCGCGATGTTTCAAACCCCTGGACCGTAACAATAAGGCCAAAAGCCAGGGTAATTCCGGCCCAACCCGAAACCTCTGGAGAATTGAAGACGAGGCTGTCGGTCGAAATCTTGTCCGCAAAATAAAAAGCCAGCCCGACAAGCAAACCAGCAATGACGGCGAGTTTGATGCCGACTGAAAACAGTTCCATCCGTTCCAGGGCTTTGAAGCCGGACGTCCATCCGACCACCAGGATTAATCCAAATACTGCGCTCGTCAGGACCTTGCCATGAAATGGATCGTTAAAGGATGTCAGGCTGACACCGAATGAACCAAAAAGATTAAGATAGTAAGTAACCGAGATAATATAGGCAAAAGCCAAAGACCACGACGCCGCTGTATCAAGGTGCTGCTCGAAACCACTGCGGTGAATGCCATTCCGGTCTATTGTCGCAATATTGAACCTGATGGCCGATCCAAATAAATAAGCACAAGCGCATAACGCGGCCATAACAAGCGGCGCATATTTTCCATAGGCAGCGTCGAGGATTGGCCCCAGAACAAGAAATCCGCTGCCAATAATGGATGCCAAGGGCGTGATCATCGCCCGCCACGACGAAGATTTTGTCAGTCGGGGAAGCAAGAATATGACGCCTGCCAACACAACTACAGTAAGAATCGCTCCGTTTATGATCAATTTGGAATACCCCGGATTACCAGCGGTCCTCATCTTAAAGCATAAAAAAGAATATCGCCTTGCTCCATTTCCAGACTTATATTGTTAAAACGGATGCAAGTTGGAATGGCACGTCGAAATCTTAAATTTGTTTGTTCTTCTGCTAGGAACACACATCCTCTAGTCTCTTTTTTTACAATCAGCGCTTCACGGGCTCGCAACCTGCCCTCGTGAAGCCGTTTCTTCCGATCGGGTTTTTCATGCGCAATTTTCAATCTTCAGGCCGGTCCGCCGTTTATGGCGAGAAACATATGGTCGCGACATCTCACCCGGTGGCCTCAGCCATCGCGTTGGACGTTCTGAACAATGGCGGCAATGCCGTCGATGCGGCACTTGCCGCCAATGCCGCCTTGTGCGTGGCCGAACCCCACATGACCGGCATCGGTGGCGATTGTTTTGTGATGTATGCGCCTGCGGGAGGCCTGCCTGTCGCCCTTAACGGATCGGGTTGTGCGCCCGCTGCATCCGACCCGGATCGCCTGCTGGCCGATGGCCTGTTTGAAATACCGGGTAATAGCCCCCATGCGGTGACCATCCCCGGTGCCGTCGATGCCTGGTGCCGGTTACACGACGATTATGGCTCGCTGCCCTTTGACAGGCTATTGGCCCCGGCCATCGATCTGGCCCAAAACGGCTGCATCATCACCCCGCGGGTTGCCTATGACTGGGCCAATCAGGCGGCACGCCTGGCAGAAAGCCCATCAGCCCGTGCGTTCTTTTTACCCACGGGTAAAGCTCCACAAGTCGGTGACCGGTTTGCCAATCCGGCATTGGCCAAGACTTTCAAGCTGATTGCCGACCACGGGCGACGTGGTTTTTACGAGGGCCCTGTTGCCGACCGTTTGACAGGTTTCTTGCAAAGCCATGGCGGCGTTCACAGCACCGAAGACTTCGCAAACCAGAATTCGAACTATGTGGCCCCCATAAAGACAGCCTATCAGGGCCACGATATCTATGAATGCCCGCCCAATGGCCAAGGGGTGATTGCACTTCTGATCATCAACATCCTGCAACGTCTGGGCTCGCCCTCGGACATGACAGAAGCCGACCGGGTTCATTTGTTGGCCGAAGCGACCAAGCTGGCCTATGCAAAGCGGGATGCCATGCTCGCCGACCCGACCCGGTCCCCCGATGTCGTTCAATCCTTGTTATCGGATGATATGGCAGACCTTCTGGCCGGCCAGATCGACCTTGACCGGACACGGCCTGATCACCCCATCGAGGGCACCGAACACAAGGACACGGTTTACCTGTGCGTCGTGGATAAAGACGGTAATGCGATTTCGTTCATCAATTCGCTGTTCAATGCTTTTGGCAGCTTCCTTTTTGATGAACATACCGGTGTTTTACTGCATAGCCGTGGCACCGGGTTCAAATTAACTGCCGGTCATCCGTCACGGCTGGCACCGGGCAAACGCCCTTTGCATACGATCATTCCCGCCGTGATCTACCAGGGTGACAAAGTTATTGCACCATTTGGAGTTATGGGCGGTCACTACCAGGCAACCGGCCACGCCAACTTCCTGACCCGCGTTCTGGCGCAAGGACTGGATCCGCAACAAGCACTCGACCTGCCACGCAGTTTTGCCTATGGCGGCCCTTTAGTGCTGGAAACCGGCTACGATGAAATAATCGCCGCCGACCTTGCCCAGCGCGGCCATGACATCAAGCGCGCCCCAACGCCGTTGGGCGGTGGGCAGGTAGTGTGGGTTGATCATCAACGCGGTGTGTTGATTGGTGCGTCAGACCCGCGCAAGGATGGTTGCGCCATCGGCGTCTAGGCCACCTGTCGTTTAATCGGCAATCTCGCGATCAGGTTTTGGTCCTGGATACAACGGCGCAGTACCGATGCCGCTGCCAGCAGGAAGGAAGCTGGCATCAGAAGCCGGATTTTCGTTAAATAGGAGACTATTCTGGCCAAAGAACAGGTACGTTTCGGCACGAATGCTCTTATCGGGCGTATAATACACATAAACTTGTGTGGGATTGCCCTATTCGATGAAAATTGTGTAACATCAAAAATCAACCTGAACTGGCAATTATTCCTGTTTGATAGAGAGCCCCGAATTCAATCCTAATTTTGAGAGAAGACCAGAATATGACGCTTCGATTAATCAACCGTTCACGACGGTGCCTGCAATTCCCGTTCTTGTTGATCTCCGCCCTGGTTGCCGGAATCCTGATCAATCCAGGCATGGCAACGGCCAAGGATGTTACGCTTTCTCACACCGGAATGACTTTGAACGCCAATCTGGAATTGGCCGACGGCAAAACCATTGGCGACGGTATTATCCTGATCACCCATGGTACATTCGCCCACAACAAGATGGAAATTGTCGCCACCTTACAGACCTTGTTCAAGGAACGCGGCTTGAGCACTCTGGCAATCAATTTGAGCCTGGGCGTGGACAATCGAAAAGGCGTATACGATTGCGCCGTGCCGTTCAACCACCGCCATTCAGATGCTTCCCAGGAAATCGCCGCCTGGGTCGGGTGGCTTGAAAATCAGGGTGTAAACAACATCCTTCTAGTCGGCCATTCCCGAGGCGGCAACCAGACCGCCATGTACCTCGTCGAACACGACAACGAACGAATTCGCGGCGCGGTCCTGATCGCCCCGGCAACCTGGGACTACGACAAAGCCAGCCAAAGCTATGAAAAATCCAATAAAGTCCCCTTGGCAGGTCGACTTGACGACATGAAAAAACTAATTGCCGCAAATAAAGGCAGTGAAATGATCCAAAACGTCGCTTTATTGTATTGCCCGGATGCGACCGTCACGCCCGATACCTTCGTCAGTTATTACGAAGATCACCCCTTGAAAGACACACCACAGGCACTTAAACAGGTGACCGAACCGGTTATGGTGATCGCCGGATCTGACGACACTGTGGTTGCGGACTTGCCTGAAAAGAT
>Ga0316204_10012054_pt1 | contig 10648 bp, 11 predicted proteins | sample 6monrhotite_MG_2_FD_205661 | JGI IMG/M metagenome (GOLD analysis project Ga0316204, IMG submission 205661) | Microbial mat bacterial communities from mineral coupon in-situ incubated in ocean water Damariscotta River, Maine, United States -... | ecosystem: Environmental > Aquatic > Marine >... | reverse complement strand
CAGTGCTGACTTCAAAAACATCGACAGTCGCGTATTGCTGCGTGATGTCATGAAAAAGCTCAAGGCCGAAGGTTATAGCGTTGGCAATGCCGATATCACCATCATTGCCCAGGCACCGAAGATGAAACCCCATCTGCCAGAGATGAAAACCTTGCTGGCTGCTGATCTTGAAGTGAATGAGTCACGCCTTAACATCAAGGCCACCACCACTGAAGGTTTAGGTTTTGCCGGACGTAAAGAAGGCATCGCTACCCATGCGGTAGTGTTACTTAACGAATTGGAAAACTAAGCCCATGTCTGCAACCGAACATCTCGCCTATGCCTTAGGTAAACCAGAGGCGAGCGGCGTTATTCGCAGTCAGCCGGAAGACTTTCAGGTCGATGAAGATCTCGGTTTTGAGCTGACGGGTGAGGGCGAACATGCCTGCCTGCATATCCGCAAGCGCAACGCTAATACCGATTTCATAGCCAAGCAGATCGCCCGCCTGGCTGGCGTTAAAAATATGGATGTCAGTTATGCGGGGTTAAAAGATCGCAATGCGGTGACTACACAGTGGTTTAGTATTTATCTCTCCAGCAAGCCTGAACCCGATTGGACACAACTTAATTGTGATGAGGTCGAAGTGATCGCGGTAAAACGCCATAATCGCAAGCTTCGTCGCGGCAGCCTCAAGGGTAATCACTTCAAGCTTGTGGTGCGTGAACTGCAAGGCGACACCTCATTGCTTGAGCAACGCCTGCAAACCATCAGCAACAGCGGTGTGCCAAACTATTTTGGTGAGCAACGCTTTGGTCGTGACAATCTGGCCAAGGCCACAGGCCTATTCAATGCCGAGTTCAAGGTCAAGGATAGAAACAAACGCAGCATGTATCTCTCTGCTGCCCGTTCGGCCATCTTTAATGAAGTGCTTTCAAAACGTGTCGCAGCCGCCAGCTGGAATCAGGCTGTTGAGGGTGACCTGATGATGCTTGATGGCAGCCATAGTGTCTTTTCAGTTGAGACTGTGGATGACGAGATAAAACGCAGAATTGCCGAGTTTGATATCCATCCCACCGGGTCGTTATGGGGCCGGGGCCGTTTGGCCACTGCTGCAGCTGCGCAACAGCTGGAACAACAGTGCGCCGATAGTTTTGCCTTGTTTTGTGACGGATTGGAGAAAGCAGGAATGAAACAGGAGCGTCGTGCCTTGCGCCTGCCGGTCAGCAATCTTGAATGGCAGCTTGATGACAATAGTTTAAGCCTGAGTTTTTTCCTGTCATCAGGCAGTTACGCCACTTCGGTGTTGCGTGAGATTGTGCTCTGCCGCTAGATTTATTACTCAATTTATTTTTCGTGGCTGATCGCTTTACCGCGATAGATGAGCAAATAATCAGATGTGACAACGCTTCGGTCACGCCGATCAACGATAGTATGCTTTAGTTTATTTTGTTCAGCGGTTTCAAATTTTGATCCTGCTGCTATTCCCCATGTATTGGTGGTTATGACTTTATCTCCAATCATTACCTCTCTAGTGATATCCATAACACCATTAGCGCCAATGCTAGCGGCTTGTCGGCGTAGTTCTTCTAGCAGTTCGGCTTCCATGGCGGCGACATTTGAATAACCGCTGATGGTTGCACTAGCGCTAAGCAAGGCAATAGTTTGATGTGCATGTTCAGGCGTTTGCAGAAAGATTGTGACTTCATCAGACTGAATGACCTGAAGTTTGTTGCCTGCTGTATTAAGTGATACATGCGAACCTGAGACCTGGCTGGTTATGCTGCAGCCATAGAGCATTACCAGCAGGATAGCGACAATAGCATTCTTCATCTGATTCCATTTCCCCTTAGTATCTTAAAATCATCTTAGCATTTGCGAGTCCAGAAAGATTAATCATTTTATAGGAAAAAAACAGATGCGATAGAGTTTCAAATATTGTTTTTACTGCGGGATGTATGCTGTTTTTGTTAGGTAATTTGTATCTGTATTATCTATCTGTCCATGCTTGACCGCTGTAAAAACGGTCAAGCAGGCGTTTTGGTTTATTTCTGATGGCTTTTCTCGTTGCCAGACAGGCTACAGTCATAATCATCGTTGCAACTGACATCCTTACCCATGGCAGACTCTACCTCGAAGGGGTAGGACCCACATTTGTTGTGAGATGATGTGTCACAACTTTTAATATGACCTATGGCGTAGAGCGGGTCCCAGCCAAACAAGCCGCTAAGTATCGGATAAGTAGCTATGATTGGAAGGTATGCTTGCCAGCCTAGATAACTGCCTTGTCCTACTGCCATCAGGGCAACGGCCATTAATGCAAAGCCAACAATTAAACGTACAGTGCGATCCAGCCATCCTAGGTTTTGGACTGCACCAAGTGATTGATGTAGTGTGTGCATGATTCACCTCGATTTAGTTTGTAGTGTTACGCATTATCAATATAGAGCCATGAGCATTGAATTGTCTGTGACAATGTCACAGATAATCAGAAAAAATTTTCTCAAGTGCTGCGGGTTGTTTTATGAATATCTTGCCGCGGTTTAGTTGAATGTACTGATTACGTTCAAAGTTTTTTAACAGGCGGCTGATGACTTCACGTGCAGTGCCAAGCTCTGTTGCTAATGCCAGGTGTGTGGTTTTAATAGGATTTTCATCTTTGCCATACTGTAGCAGCAGAGTTGCCAACCGCTGATCCATGTGGCCAAATGCTACATCCTGTAGTTGATATATTAATTCATGCATATCCTGCTCGATTTCACTGAATAATTTGTGTCGGAAATCAGGTGCATGGTCAAGAACTTTATAAAACTGTTGCCGCGGCACTAGCAGGCATACGCTTTCAGTCTCTGCAATTGCATCAGCCGGATAGCGTTTTTCTCCAAGCAGGCAGGCATTGCATAGACTACACTGCTGACCTTGTTTGAGATATTTGAGTACGATCTCATGTCCCCCATCACTGGAGGCCTTTTGTATTTTTATTTCTCCTGTGAGCACTATAGTTTGAAATAAACAGGTATCACCTTCACTAAAGAGGTGTTGGCCTGGCTTGAGGTTGATGAGCCGAGATAATTGGGCCGTTTCTTCTAACAGTTTGGAGTCAAGCCCGGCGAGGCTAGGGACCATTCTGAGCAATGTATCTACTGTGACGTTGCGCACCGCTGGCTCCTACGAATGATAAGTCTGAGTTTTACACTTAATCATAGATGCAATTGTCTGTGTTATTAGGCTGTTTGTTTTGCTTTTTTTGGCTTTGAATCCATTAAATTCTGTTTGTGGATAGAGTTGCTGCTGGCTATTTTCAATAATAGAATCTTTCACTGTTAATACCATCTAGAACTTTATTTTTTATAGTTATAAGAATACTCTAGAGTTAAATATTAGTTAGCAGCCTAAGCACCACTTCCATGTCTTACGGCTGTTATTTTAGAATGCTTATTCTCCTTATGCTTAGGTGTCTTTATGGCCATCGTTACTCGAATTGTGTTGGATGTTCTGAAACCCCACCAACCCAATGCGCTGGAGTTTGCCAGCCAACTGGCTGATCTTGATGCCAGTTGTCAGGTCAACCTACTGGTGCAAGAGGTCGATGATAAAACTCAAAGCATAATTCTAAGCATCACGGGTGAGCGGCTTGATTTCGAGGCCATTACTCAGCATATCGGGTCCATGGGCGGATCAGTGCATAGCATCGATGAGGTGGACGTGCAGGGTGAGGCCATAACGGCATCAGCTGAATAAGAGATGTTTGCCCGGCTGCGTTATCTGATTGAACTAAGTCATTCCCACCGCATTGCTCGGCGCTATTTTGTTACCAATGGTTTTGACGGCGTACTCGCCATGCTCGGCTTGTTGATGGGTTTCCGTGTCAGTTCATCTGTCTCAATTGACGTGATGCTTGGTGCTTGTCTTGGTACGGCTGTGGCTTTGTTTATGAGTGGTCTTTCCAGCGCCTACATCAGCGAGTCAGCTGAGAAACAACACGAGTTGCAAGAGCTGGAAAAATCCATGGTCACGTCGCTGGATGAAAGCGCCCATGCTGATGCAGCACGATTGATGCCGTGGCTGATTGCCATGGTCAATGGTCTATCGCCATTGCTGCTGGCGATGTTAATTCTCACGCCATTATTTATGTTTCAGCAGCAGTTCTGGCCTGAGTTTTTGGCCATGATCTCGCCGCTTGATCTGGCAATCATTTTTGCCCTGTTACTTGCCTTTATGCTTGGTGTATTTCTTGGTCGTTTGAGCGGTCGTTTCTGGCTTTGGACCGGCGTCCGTGCCTTGATGATTGCAGTCATTACGGCGGCCATTATCTTGTTTCTAAATCAATTTATGGCTCAGCCATGACTCAAGATTCCCGTTGGCATAGCTTGAATAATGAACAGCTGGCGCAACAGCTTGATACTGATCTGCTGCAGGGTTTAAGCAAATCAGAAATCAAACCGCGTCAGACTCAATATGGCCACAATCGATTAGACGAGGGTAAAGAGCGGCCATTATGGTGCATGTTCACCGACCAGTTTCGTGATTTTATGATCATGGTGTTACTGGCGGCGGCGTTGATTTCCGGTCTGATTGGTGATGCTGTCGATACCATTGCCATTCTGGTGATTGTTATTCTCAACGCTGTGATTGGTGCTGTGCAGGAGTACCGTGCCGAACGAGCCATGGCCGCGCTCAAGGCCATGGCGGCGCCATTGGCGCAAGTCGTCCGTGATGGGCGTGTTCATGAGCTTTCTGCCACAGAGCTTGTACCAGGTGATTTGGTGTTGCTTGAGGCGGGCAATGTGGTGCCTGCCGACCTGCGCCTGGTTGAGTCTGCCAGCCTTGACGTCAATGAGTCGCTGTTGACCGGCGAGTCTCAGGGTGTAAGCAAACATACAGATGTTATTGACCAGCCTGAACTTGCCGTGGCCGATGCCAGCAACATGGCCTTTAAGGGCAGCCAGATCAATCATGGTCGTGGCCGGGGAGTGGTGATTGCCACCGGCATGAATACCGAGTTGGGCAAGATTGCGCAGCTGTTGCAAAAGACTGCCGACAGCAAAACGCCGCTGCAACAACGGCTGAGCCTGTTTGGCAAACGTCTGGCCCTGGCGGTGTTAGCGATTTGTATGGTGATCTTTGTGGTTGGCCTGTTGCGCGGTGAACCCATACTGGTGATGTTTCTCACCGCCGTCAGTCTGGCCGTGGCGGCCATCCCCGAGGCCCTGCCAGCGGTGATCAGTGTTGCCCTGGCGCTAGGGGCCTGGCGCATGATCAAGCATCAGGCGCTGGTGCGTAACCTTCCCGCGGTGGAGACCCTGGGTTCGGTTACCTACATCTGTTCTGATAAGACCGGCACCCTGACCCAGAATCGTATGACTGCCGAAACTTTTTTTGTTGATGGTGCCTTGTCTGGATCTATCCCTGACAGCGCATTGTTATTTTGTCAGGCGCTGGCCCTGAGTAATGACGTCGATGAGGCTGAGTCCGGTCTCAAGGGTGATCCCACTGAGCTTGCCCTCTATCAGGCCGCCAAACTGCACGGTCATGACAAGCAGACCTTGCAGCAACAACTGCCGCGTATCGCCGAGCTGCCGTTTGATTCCGGCCGTAAGCGGATGACTACCCTGCATCAGAATGGTGATGAGGTGGTGGTGTTTTGCAAGGGCGCGCCGGAACAACTGCTGCCCTTATGTCCAGCGGCAGACCAGCAGGCTTTGCTGCAACAGGCTGAATCGCTGGCGGCCCAGGGTTATCGTGTCTTGGCCCTGGCCAGCCGCAATTTGGCTGAGCTGCCGACAGAGGTCAATGTGGCAACTGTTGAGGTCGGGCTAGACTTTCTTGGTCTCGTTGCCTTGATTGATCCGCCCCGAGATGAGGTGCCGCAGGCGGTGCAGGATTGCCTCAGTGCGGGCATTACCCCGGTGATGATTACCGGTGATCACCCGGCTACAGCGCTGGCTATTGCCAGGCGGCTAGGCATTGTCGACGACGGTGGTGATGTCATTACTGGCCAGCAGTTGGCAGAAATGAGTCACGACGAACTGAAACGGCGAGTAACACGGTTGCGCGTTTATGCCCGTGTCAGCCCTGAACAGAAGATTACAATTGTTCAAGCCTTACAGGAAATCGGCGAGTACTGCGCCATGACCGGAGATGGTGTTAACGATGCCCCAGCCTTGAAGCGGGCAGACATTGGTGTCGCTATGGGCGAGAAGGGGACTGACGTCGCCCGTGAGGCCTCAGATATGGTGTTGTTGGATGACAACTTTGCCACTATCGCCAAGGCTGTGCGTGAGGGGCGGCGCATCTTTGACAACATCCGCAAGTTCATCAAATACACCATGACCAGTAACTCGGGCGAGATCTGGGTGTTATTTCTTGCGCCTTTTCTCGGTCTACCCATCCCGTTGTTACCTATCCATATCCTCTGGATCAACCTAGTCACCGATGGTCTACCAGGTCTGGCCCTGGCGGCAGAGCCAGCCGAACGCGGCATCATGCAACGGCCACCACGATCACCCTATGAAAGTATCTTTGCTGGCGGTATGTGGCAGCACATGGTTTGGGTTGGGTTGTTGATAGGTGGTATCTCCCTGGCGGCAATGGCCTGGGCTTATAGCAGCGGCTCGGATAACTGGCAAACCATCGTCTTTACCGTGCTGACCTTTTGCCAGTTGGCAAATGTGTTGGCGATCCGCTCCGAAACGGAATCCTTGTGGCAGTTGGGATTGCTTAGCAACCTGCCATTGTTGGCAGCAGTGCTACTGACAGTCCTGTTGCAGCTATGTGTGATCTATGTGCCAGCCTTAAATGTAATCTTCAACACTCAGCCATTGACCATGCTGGAGTTGGCTGTCTGTTTTCTATTGCCGTTGATTGTGTTGGTTGCGGTGGAGCTGGAGAAGAGGGTGCGCAGGAATAAGAGTGAAGTGCAGGTTTAGTGTCCGTAATATTGTGAGGCTTATGCAAAATCTGCCAACAGCTTGTCAGCTTCGATGACTTTCAGCTTGAGCGGAGTTTCCCGCCACATCATGGAAATGCTGCGGCATGGACCGATATTTACAACGGTGCTTACCTGTTGGTGCCAAAGAAGATGACTTTTTTCTTCAGGCTCTTGGTTACATCAACAATGAATGGTTAAACATAATCAATCTAACGCTCATTGAGCTTAATCATAAAGATGATTTTTTCAATGTTTCTAGATAGGTCGGGTGATTTAGGCGCTTTTAGAGTACAATTGCGCCTGATTTATTCCTTTTTCTAGCCTGTATCCTGATTTCATGTGATTAGGCATCTTCATTTTAAGAGTATTTGTTCATGAGTTTTTCTTCCCTCGGTTTATCCGAACTTCTTTTGCGTGCGGTGAGCGAAAAGGGCTACGACAGCCCTTCACCAATTCAGGAGCAGGCTATTCCTGCGGTGCTGTCGGGCAAAGATGTGATGGCGGCGGCGCAGACCGGTACCGGCAAGACGGCGGGTTTTACCTTGCCGTTGTTGCAGCGTTTGGCTGATGGTCCCAAGGTTAAACCGAACCAGGCACGTGCCCTGGTGTTAACGCCAACCCGTGAGCTGGCGGCACAGGTGGGTGAAAGTGTGGCTACCTATGGTAAGCACCTGCCGCTGCGTTCGGACATCGTCTATGGCGGCGTCAAGATTAATCCGCAAATGCAGCGTCTGCGTCGCGGTGTGGATGTTTTGATTGCGACGCCGGGGCGTTTGATGGATCTCTACAACCAGAATGCGATCAAGTTTGATCATCTGGAAATACTGGTGTTGGACGAGGCGGACCGGATGTTGGATATGGGTTTTATCCGTGACATCCGTAAAATTATTGCTTTGTTGCCCAAAAAACGTCAGACCCTGTTGTTTTCTGCAACCTTCTCGAATGAGATTCGCAGCCTGAGCCGAGGCATGTTGAACAGTCCTGTTGAGGTGGAGGTCAGTCCACGCAACACCACTGCTGAAAAGGTCAAACAATCTATTTATGAAGTCGACAAGAGCAAAAAGACCGAACTGTTGATTCACCTGATTCGTGATAACAATTGGGATCAGGTTTTAGTATTTTCGCGTACCAAGCATGGCGCCAATAAATTGGTTAAAAAGCTCGATGCTGCTGGTATTGAAGCGGCGGCAATTCACGGTAACAAGAGTCAGGGTGCCCGTATGCGTGCTTTGGCTGATTTTAAGGAAAACAAGGTAAGGGTGTTGGTGGCAACGGATATCGCCGCTCGTGGCATAGACATCGCTGAGTTGCCTCATGTCATCAACTTTGATCTACCCAATGTGGCGGAAGATTATGTTCATCGTATTGGTCGTACCGCCCGTGCTGGTCGTGAAGGTGAGGCCATCTCACTGGTGAGCGCCGATGAAGTAGAACTGTTAGCTGCCATCGAAAATTTGATCCGTCAGCAGCTCGTACGTGAGGTGGAGGTGGGTTTTGTGCCGGGGCATCCAGTGCCTTTGACTCGTTTGGGACAAAAACCGAAAGGCGGCCCAAAGAAGCCGAGTCAAAAGAAAGCTGCGGCTAAGCCGGGTGACAGGGCAAGGTCTTCAAAGCCAAAGTCAGCTAATAAGAAGTCTCACTGGAATAAAGATAAGGATGGCAATGTGGCGCCCAAGCATAAAACCCCGGCTGGTGCTAATGCCAAGCCTGGCAAACCACGCCGCCCTCGGCGTCCAGAGTAATAATTCCTAGCAGGGTGGAGTAAATAGCATAACTACTCCAGCCCTGTTGGAAATATCAGTTTACTCTTGCTTTGTTTTGCAGGTATTGATGCCCATCATTGCATAAGGTGGGCACCAGCCAATCAGGCCTGTGACGACAAGCACTGCACCAATAGCACCCCACCAACTGGCGTACATTACACCCGCACCAATAATGGCGAGTCCGAGGACAATTCGGATAACCCGTTCCATACCACCTACATTGTGTTTCATCTCACACCTCCGCTGTTGTTTTGATTGTTTACGGGTTCAATATAGGAAAGCATGGAGCAGATGTATGTGACTAAGTCACTTAAGGGGTCACCTAAGGGCTAAATTTCTTCAGCAAGGCTTTGAAGCTGAGACATATTTTCAATGGTTAGCTCACCACGGCCCATGCTGACCCAGCCCTGTTTATCAAAATCCTTTAGGGTGCGACTGACGACTTCGCGTGAGGTGCCCAAATCAGCAGCAATTTCGTGGTGAGTGATGTTCAGTGTTGGCCCCTTGTGAGCCATATCGATTAGGTAGGCGGCGACGCGCACATTCATGCTTTGAAAGGTGACGTTCTCAAGTACCGTGATGACCTCGGTTAGGCGACGCGAGATCAGACCAAAGACAAAGTTGCCCCAGGGCTGGTGTTGGGTCATCCAGGTTTTGGCAGATTCGGCTGGGATGATGATTGCATCCAGCTCAGTTTCGGACTCTGCAATGGCGGGGAAGGGTGTGGCGCTCATTAGGCACGAGGCAGTGAGTACACAGCTGTCACCCTCTTTGATGCGGTAGAGGGTAATCTCACGTCCCTTGGCTGCCAGTTTGTAGACCCTGACTGAACCACTTACCACTAGCGCCAGTTGTGAGCACTCTGAACCTGTCTCGGCAATGGTATGTCCGGCTGGGATGTGGGCTGGGATTGCGGCATCGAAGAAGATGCGTTGAAACTCTGGGCTGGCAGCAGCAAGAAAAGGGAACAGATCAAGCAGTTGTTGTTTTTGTTGTGGCTTTGTAATCATGTGGGGGTTTCTACTGATAGAAATAATGCTTCATTCTATCCCTAAGTCTCGGTGACAGGTATAAAAAAGCCTCCGCTAACAAGCTGCGGAGGCTGGGAGAGGCTATTCCCTTGAAGAAGGAAACTACCTATGTTTTGAATTGGCCAACTAAGGATTCCAGTTCGGTAGAGAGTTCGGCCAGTTCGCCACTGGCGGTAGAGGTTTGCTCTGCGGTTTGAGATACCTGTTCTGTTGCGGCATTGATATTGGCCATCATTTTACTGATTTCCTCGGCGACCGCCTGTTGTTCTTCAGCGGCACTGGCAATCTGGTGGTTCATATCGGTGATGGTTGTCACTGCACCGGTAATCCTTTCCAGCGAGCCTTTGGCCTTGTCGGCTTGTTCTACGCTGGCCTGGGCACGAGATTTACTCTTTTGCATGACGTCGACGGCACGGCTGGCTTCGGCCTGAAGTTTGTCGATCATTGATTTGATCTCTTCAGTCGAATTCTGGGTGCGGCCAGCCAGGGTACGTACCTCGTCGGCGACCACGGCAAAGCCTCGGCCCTGTTCACCAGCGCGGGCGGCCTCGATGGCAGCATTGAGGGCCAGCAGGTTGGTCTGATCGGCAATGCCGCGAATCACCTCAAGCACGGATCCAATATTGTCACTTTCATGATTGACGCCCTCAATGGCGCTTGCCGTGCTTTCTACATCGGCTGCTAGTGCATTAATGGCATCAACAGTAGCGTTTACAATCTGCTTGCCTTGCTCAGATTCAGTGTTGGCATCCTGTGCTGCATCGGCGGCTTGGGCGGCACTTTTGGCAACTTCTTCAACGGTCTGGGCCATTTCGGTGGTTGCTGCGGCTGCCTGCTCAGTTTCATTGCGCTGCATGTTGACACCATCAGCAGCATCAATGGTGATGGCAGCCATCTCTTCAGCTGAAGAGGCCAATTTGGTGGTTGAGACGCCAATGTTGGTTAT
>Ga0316204_10012053_pt1 | contig 10649 bp, 7 predicted proteins | sample 6monrhotite_MG_2_FD_205661 | JGI IMG/M metagenome (GOLD analysis project Ga0316204, IMG submission 205661) | Microbial mat bacterial communities from mineral coupon in-situ incubated in ocean water Damariscotta River, Maine, United States -... | ecosystem: Environmental > Aquatic > Marine >... | reverse complement strand
AAGTTACCATCTACATCACCAGAACCGTCACCATAACCGTCACCATAACCAGAACCAGAACCGTCATTGTTCCAACGGTTGTTATTGTTCCAGTTATTGCTGCTGTTATTGTTATTGTCCCATGGCATATCCCAGTCAGCACTTGCCGATAAAGGAGCTACTGCAAAACCTAATGCTGCGGTCAAAGCAGCAACTTTCATCATTGATTTCATATTATTACCTCGTTACTACCCTCATTAATAGTGGCATTGAATCGAGGGAGTAACTCAACACCTGAATACTGCATAGTTATCAACTGTACAGTGACAAACTACACAATATACACTATACGCCTGTTAACCAATAGAAGCCATTATCTTGGGGCCACGCGTGAACATCATTTTGGTAAAAATGTAAACGGATTGAACACCTTATATTCTTCTGCCTCGCCTGACTCACTGCCTGTATAATTATTTACGCCAAATGAAGGCACATGCATAGGAGGAAACCCGCCTAGCGCTTCACTTGGCACCATGGGGAATGACTCCCCGCGGTATAAGACATCTGCACCATTCCCCCAGGGAGATACAGCCGGTGCGTCATATAACGGATTCACCGGATTCGTACCGTAAGAAGGGTACCCATAAGCCCCTTGTCCTGGTGATCTTGACTCTGGGCGTGCAGGTACATACTGCTGGGGTACTGGCTGTTGATACCTCTGATTTTCTGGCATTACCTGGTAATGCTGCTGTTGCTGTTTTAACGATTCAAGGACCTTGGGGGAAACAAACCGACCGGTCTGAGGCTGCCACTGATGTGTCGGTCGTTGTTGACTGGTATTGCCTTGATTTTGTACTGGCTGATTTTGTCTTTCGCCTGGAACTGGCTGATACCGCTGGCCATAATCATACGGTTGTGGGTCATATGGTTGTCGTTGAAATCCCGGCTGGTTTTTCGGTTCTTTTGGTAACGCCCAAGGATTAGATTGTTCAGCAATTTTTTGCATAGAATATTGAGAACTTTCATTATCTGCTAACGCAGGTGTAACTACAGCCAATAAAAAGCCACACATCCAGCATGTAAAAAACTGGCTTGTAAATAATTTATTGTTTATAACCCGGAGCCGCATCAAATATATCCTGAAAAAATCAACCACTTACCTATATCATAGGATATATTAGCAAATCATATTCTTTTCAGCTTGATTTAGAGCAGAATTTATCAAACTCATCAAAAATTCAAGGTTTACCAGTGGCAGGACATACTGCTCAATATGTGGGTTGACTGTACTGCATTACAGAATTATTCGGCGCACTCAAATCAGGCCTAGGGTAATTAGAGCGGCCTGAATCCATTCCTACTGACGGTCTCATAAATGGCATCGTACTTGAGCTGGAACCGGGCCAGTTCATAGACGGGTACCTGGAACCATAACCATAATTTGGCTGCGCATGATATGGCTGTTTTTTAACCTGTGGATTCACATAGTTATAACCACTCTCTGGTTTCCATCGACCAGGAGTGCTAGCGTTACTACTACTTGGCCAGGCAGTATCTGGGCTAAATTTTTCTATCGGTACACTGCTTGATTCTAACTTCATCTCAGGCCTTACGCTTCGAGTAAAAGAAGGGCTGTCTAACGAAGGACCAGTTAGCGCAGTTGACATATATGGCCCCGGTGGCGGCGGTGGCACTCTTTTTTGCTGCACCTTGCTTTTTTCTGGCCAGCGAGGAAAAGAATATGCTCGCTGCGGCGCACCGCCAGAGGCTGCTGTTGTTTCTTGTGCTTGCGCTTCTGCAGCAGGAGACGAAGTATTTGCAGGCTGTGCCTGTATAACCATTGGTTGCGTCAATAATAGAGTAAATAAACACGCTTTTTTGACGCGATCAAAACTACTATAAATAAACATCGATTTGACCTCTCTAACTCTAAGTATCATCCTTCAGTCGAATGCCACGACGGCCACCCGGACCCGGTGATGATTTTTTCGATGGCGCTTTCTTAACCGCTATTTTCTTAATCTCAACCTTTTCAGCCACTACTTTATTTGTAGCTTTCTTTTTAGCAACTTTCTTAACAATGGCTTTCTTTTTAACAGCCACCTCTTTTACCGGAGCGGCCAGTACTGGCGCAACTGTTTCAGGTGCAACTGTTTCAGATACAGGTTTTTCAGGCGCAGTTTCTATCGGAGCTGTTTTTTCAGCTACCACTTTTGCCGGCACAGCCTTCACAGGCACCGCCTTTTTAGGCTCTTCAACCTTAGGAGTCACTTTTTTAGTCGCTTCTTTCTTAACAGGCGCTTTTTTCGTTATAACTTTTTTAACCGGTGTTTTTTTAGCCGCTACTTTTTTAACGGCAGCTTTTTTAGTTACCGTAGATTTTTTAACTGCCTGTTTCTCTTCTGCCGCTTCTGGTTTTTCATCTACAGTGACCGGGGCAACTGGTGCAGGCGGTGGTGTTGATGGTGGCGTTGACGGCGCCACAGGAGGTGGTGGTGCTGATGGCGGTGGCGTTGAATCAGAGCCAAACCTGCCTGCGACCATGCCAATCAACATCCGGACAATATTGAAGATCATTTGGCCGATCACAAAGATCCAGCCTACTATTCCGACTATGGCACCGTAAACCTTCATCCATAACGGTGTTTTATATTCGGTATCTGCTGCTTCTAACTGCTCAGGCTGTACACCCTCGATCTCTGCAAACTTAGCACTGATAACCCTTTCACCTGAATCTGATGTTTCATAGTAGAAGTTTTCACGTACACTGATACAGCCCAGAGGAATAACGATGACAGCCATTATTGTACCAACACCCGCACCCCATAATAGACTGACAGCCATACCATTAAAGATAGGATCATCAAGGATGGCAAAAGCACCCGCCATCAAGGTCAAAGAAGTAATAAAGATAGGACGCATACGGATTTCTGCGCCGTTAACAGCCGCCTCTCTAACTGGAATTCCTTTAGCCACTTCGATCTTCACAAATTCGACGATCAGGATCGACTGCCGTACGATGATACCGCCGAGTGCGATCATGCCGATCATCGATGTCGCGGTAAATTCAGTACCATGAATCCAGTGTCCTGGCACGATACCTATCATGGTAAGCGGAATCGGCGACATGATCAGACCTGCCAGGGCAAAGTCACGAAATTCCCAAACGATCAGACCATAGATCAGCACCAGGGCAGCCATGAATGCAAGACCCATATCTCGGAAGGTCTCGAAGGTTACGGTCCATTCACCGGTCCATTCAAATCCCGAATTCGTATCGCTGCTAGGCGGGCCGATCAGGTTCATTGGCATGCCTCCCATGATGACACCATCAGGAGTTGTGTACTCATCGGTAAACGCTTCGACATTGAACATGCCATAAATCGGCGCACCCAGACGACCTTCCATCTCACCAACAACAAACTCGATATTTCGCAGATCTTTATGCCAGATGATCGGTTCATTAGACTCGAGCACGAAGCGGCCAAGCTCACCCAGAGGCGCGATGGTTCCATCTGAAGTCACCATCGGCAGGTTACTCAGCTGGTTCACCTGTGAACGTGTAGCCATAGGTACCTGGACCACGATATATGTGGGCTCGATGACCGAGGCGCGTTTTACATCGCCCAGTTTAAAACCACCCATGGCCATCGCCAACGTACCGTTGATGCTATCAACAGTGACACCGCGGCGGATTGCTTTTTCTTTATTAACTTCAAAGCGCCAGTGCAAAGAAGGCTCGTTCATGTAGTTGTCGACATCAACCACACCACCGGCTTTTTCAAAAAACTCGGTCATTTTCTTGGCCACTTCACGCCGTGTTTTTGCATCAGGACCGTGAATCTCAGCAACTACCGTTTGCAGTACCGGTGGACCGGGCGGCATCTCTACGATGGCGATACGGCCGCCCGTACGTTGCGCGATCGGTGTCAGTAAAGCACGTGCTTCTTCTGCTATCTGATGACTACTTTTCTCGCGATCATTTTTATCCTTTAATATGACCAGAAGGTCGCCATGCCATGGCTGTTTTCTAAGGTAATAATGTCTGACCATGCCATTGAAGTTAAATGGCTGTGCGGTACCCGCATAAGTTTGCACGGCTTTCACTTCCGGCATCTGGTTAATCGCCGTTGCCAGGTCATGAGCCAGGTTGGCAGTCACCGGCATAGCAGTACCTTCAGGCATATTGATGATAACGCTGAATTCAGGCTTGTTATCAAATGGCAGCATTTTCACCGCAACCCACTGCGTCGGGTAAAACAGCAACATCGTCATTGCGGTTACTGCAATAATACTGATCAGGAAAAAGACGCCAAGCTTGCGGCTATTCACCAGCGGCATAATGAGGGGACGGTATAGCGCGGCTACGAACCTGCGAGTTTTATCTTCTCGTTTCTCGGCTTTCTCCAGGGCCTCAAGTTTCGGACGTACGCGAACCGCAAACCACGGGGTAAAAACAAATGCCGCAATCAGCGAGAAGAACATAGCAGACGCCCCCATCACCGGGATCGGACGCATGTAAGGCCCCATCATGCCACTCACCCAGCCCATAGGGAGCAGTGCCGCGATGATGGTAAAAGTCGCCAGGATGGTAGGGTTACCCACTTCACGTACCGCATCCACCGCATCAGGGAGCGTGGTCCTGCCTTTGATCAACCAGTGGCGAAATATGTTCTCCACCACCACGGTGGCATCATCGACCAGGATACCAATCGAGAAAATCAGTGCGAACATGCTGACACGGTCGATCGTGTAGTCAACCATCCAGGCCCACCAGATAGTTATCAAAATAACCACGGGGATTACTGTCACCACCACAAAGGCAGCACGGAATCCTAAACCGATCAAACACAATATTGCCACCGCCGCGGTGGCTTCAAACATCGCAGTCAGCAGTTCATTTACTTTATCGTTGGCAGACTTGCCGTAGTCACGGGTAATTTCAACAAAAACATTATCCGGGATAATCGTTCCTTTTAACTCTTCCAGTTTCTTCAAAATCGCTTTAGAAACCGTTACGCCATTGGCACCTTCTTTCTTGGCAATCGCTATGGTTACTGCGGGGTCACCGACAGGCCGCTCAGTACCATCATAAGCAGGGCCTGCATAAAAAGAAGATATATTTCTGGCATCCTCAGGGCCGTGATGCACTTCAGCCACATCCCGCATAAAAATAGGCGACCCTTGATTCATGCCCACCACCAGACGCTCGATATCATTCGCTGTACGTAAGAATGAACCTGAATAAACAGTAAATGACTTACTGCCTGCCTCAACAGCACCCACATTTTTCTGAGTATTAGCGACTGAAATAGCGCCTGCCACCTGCTGTAGACTAATGCCGTATCCAGCCAGCCGCTCAGGCAATACTTCGACCCTAATCTGATCAGCTCGACCAGCGACCACAAAACCCTTACCGGTATTTTTAACCTGCCCCAATTCCTGAAGCACATCGTTACCGAGAATACGCAAGGTACTGTCATCGACTTCTTTTGACCATAGAGTGACAGACACAGCAGGCACATCATCAATCGCCACCGGTTTTACCAGGGGCGGCAAAACATCTGGCGGCATCATATCCATGTTCGAATTAATTTTATCGGTGACCTTAACGATCGATTCACCCAGGTCTTCACCGACGTAGAACTGTACAGTAACAATGACGTTGCCACGCTGGGTAGCCGAAAAGGTATGGCGGACACCAGGAATCTCGTCCATCAGCCTTTCCAGCGGGTCGGTAACCAGGCTTTCTACCTGTGAAGCCGAAGTGCCAGGATAAGACACGAAGATATCAATCATTGGTACCGATATCTGAGGATCTTCCTGCCGGGGGGTAAATATCAGACCGCTTAGACCGATAAGCAGGGTTGCTATCAGCAACATCGGTGTAACTGGCGAGTTAATAAATGTTTTAGCTATGGTACCTGCGAGACCAAGTTCCTTACCATCCATAGACGCCGATGGTGGCACATCACTGCTCAAGTCGTCACTTTTGTCTTTATCTTTATCCAGTTGGTCAGTCATTTTCTAACAATCACTCTTTTTATTCTGGCTGTTATTTATCGTTCGTCATAGCCACTCAGCAAAAATCGAGTGACGACTCACCAGGCAAATCCCGATTACAACTGGCTGCCTGTATTAATTGGTACAGGTATTTACTTCAGCACCACAACATACTGCCTTGCTGTCATTTATCCCACGGTATCGGCGGTGTTGGCTCACCGCTATTCGTCAAGATCCTTTCGCCCGGCTCAAGTCCTGAAAGAACAACAACAGTGTTGTCACCGATTTCAATACCGGTACGGATCAGACGCATCTTGGGCACATTGTTTTCATCCAGAACTTTTACCGAAGGCAGGCTGCCACGCTTGCTGATAGCAGATTTCGGTATAACAGGAAGTGCCCGGGTTGGTGAATTCACATCCGGAATCATCACTTCCGCGTACATGCCCGCACCGCCAGGAGCACCTTCAGGCAGGTCGAACTTGACGGTTACCGTATGCTGCTTTTTATCCGCGATAGGAGCGATCTGAGCTACACGCGCATTGATCTGCGTATTACCCACATCCAGCCTTGCAGGAACAACCATGCCTTTTGTCAGGCCAGGCATCAACCGTGCAGGCACTTCTACCTTTATGCGTAAGTATTTTGAATAAGAAAAGATAATTAACGGCTGGCCAGGCTGTACGGTATCACCGATCTCAACCATTTTTTGCATGATGACACCGTCGAAAGGGGCAATCGCTTTGGTATCACGCAACTTCGCATTGATCTCACGTAAACCTGATTGTGCCTCGGTTATACGAGAGCGAGCAGTTGCGACCTGGGTCCCCTGAGTGACCAGATCCGCATGTCTTTCGATGCTTTTATTGCCATCATTACCCGGCATAAAGTCATTGTCATCAAAGAATCCATCAAACATAGCTGGCATACCCATACCAGACATCGGGCGCGGATTGTATATTCTCGGATTCCACAGTTCCCGGTTGTACTGTACCTGCGCATTCTGCATCGAATTTTGTGATGTGGCTAGCTGCGCTTCAGCGGCCGCTTTTTTAGCCAGCAGGTCGTCATCATTAATTTTTACCAGCTCAGTACCCGCCGCAAACTCATCGCCTTCTTCACCTGCGATATTTACGATACGCCCCGGCATCTGCGCCGCAAGGGTAACTTCTTTAAGAGGAATGACGCTACCACCGAGAATGACATATCCGCCATGCGGAGCCACACCGACCGTGATTACATTACCTGCCTGAGCCTGAGCTTGAACTTGAGCAGACCACCCGGTGAGCAGTGTTAGCGAGAGATAAAAGGGAAATTTTATTCGACTTATTATTGACATGCCCAAAGCTACCTTCATGTTCATTTACATAAAAAAATGAGTGGTACATACCCACATAGAATATGAGTATGTATTTACCGTAGAGAATGCCTCGTGATAAGTAAAATTGCAAGGTTTTTCGCTAACTTATAGCAACTATCAGGGTACCTCACTAAAACAAATAAACCTTTTACGCAGATTTATTTATTTACTGACAAAATTTCATGTTTACTTTAAGTAAAATAAAAAAGCTATATGTATATTGCGCTTACAGATGAATATTGAATATGAAACTTTTGACCCGCAACAAGAAGACTTGGCATTATGCTCGCTCCCATGAAAACGACAGCACCTGGTCAATAAATGTAGCGCCAGTTAACACCATCAATAAACGGTCCAGGCCGACCGCCACCCCTGAACAATCTGGCAGACCATGCTCCAGTGCAGAGATAAAGTTTTCATCGATTCGAGCAGCCTCTTTAGCGGCGTGTTTTCGACTCTGATTATCCTGCTGAAAACGATTTAACTGCTCGTCGGCATCTGTCAGCTCATAAAAACCATTCGCCAGTTCGATCTCCCCGAAAAACAGCTCAAAACGTTTAGCCACGGCTGCCTGTTCCAAACTTGGTGCAATTTTCGCCAGCGCACACTGCGCAGCAGGATAGTCATATAAAAACGTAAAACCGCCTGTTTTGAAAGCCGGTAAGACTAGCTGAGTAAGCAGCCAGTCTAACCAGACGCTGACATCATCAGCCGCTGTGAGCCCCTGTGGAATTTCGACATGATTATCAACGGCAAATTGTAAACACTCGTCCGAGGTAGTTCGATGCGGGTCAAAACCAGCAGTATTTTCAAACGCCTGCTGATAACTTAAATATTCAAAAACAGGCTCGATACCCGAATTATCAAACAGCGTTTTTACCAGTACAGCGACTTCACTCATCAGCTGCTGCATGTCAAAACCCGGCCGGTACCATTCCAGCATGGTGAACTCGGGATTATGAATTGTTCCCAGCTCATCATCACGAAACGCTTTACATACCTGATAGATCGGCTGCCGCCATTGTGCAAGCAGCCGTTTCATCGCATATTCAGGTGAGGTATTAAGGTAACAGTCCTGCTCACGAAAACTTGTGCGCAGACTGTCCAGGTGCGGATCGGATGTTGAATAGCGTGATAACAAAGGCGTCTCAACCTCGATAACATCGCGCGCATCAAAAAAAGCCCTGACATTTTTCAACATCAGAGCCCTTTCTAAGAGTATTTCTTTGCTGGCTTTAGATTGCCAGGCCTTCATCTTACCGCTGACCTCAGGCATCTGTCAGGCCATTAAGCGCGTGATACATATTCTCCATTTCGCGTATCAATTTTTAATACATCTCCCTCGTTTACAAATAGAGGGACTTTGACTTCAGTGCCGGTCTCCAGCGTTGCTGGTTTGGTCGCGCCTTGCGCAGTATCCCCTTTCAGACCCGGGTCTGTCTGCGCCACTGTTAGCTCGACAAAATTTGGCGGTGTGATTGTCAGTGGTGCACCGTCCCATAATGTCATTACACAGACTTCCTGCCCTTTTATCCACTTGACCGCATCACCGACTGCCACTTCATCTGCCGCATACTGCTCAAAACTGGTGGGTTCCATGAAATGCCATGACTCACCGTCACTGTATAAGTACTCAACATTCATCTCGTCCACGTCAGCTGCTTCAACAGACTCGGTTGACTTGAAAGTGCGCTCCAGGACCCTGCCGGTTCTCAGGTTCTTGGCTTTTACCTTATTGAACGCCTGCCCTTTACCCGGCTTCACCACGTTATTCTCAGTAATCGAACAAGGGTCGCCATCCAGGATGATTTTTAAGCCATTTTTAAACTGGTTCGTGCTATATGTTGCCATGTTAAACTTTTCGCTCTTTTGCGCTAAATTACTGTGCTATAAATTATTGCGCTTATATTACCCTTATTTCCCGTTAACTTAAATCACAACACTTACTAATTTTAAACTCCATCGAACTTTAGCTATCGACCATGCCGCAATTAGCCGAAATATTAACAAATAACCGAAAGCTTGCTTCTGACTCAACACATCCGCAACCGAGCTGGAAAAAAGAACTGGCCAACGCCACCACCTCAGCACGTCATTTACTCGAACAGCTAGAACTTGAAAGCCATCTAAATCTCGCCGATGAACAGCCAGCTTTCAAGTGCCTGGTCACCAAAAGTTACATCAAAAAAATGCAGACCGGCGATATTAACGATCCTCTACTTCGCCAGGTTTTACCGTTGACAGAAGAGAACGACCTGCAGACACAGCAAGCGGGAGCAAGTGACCCGGTAGGTGATATCAGCGCTATGACTACGCCCGGCTTGCTGCATAAATACCACGGCCGTGCCCTGCTCATCAGCACCGGTGCCTGCGCCATTCATTGTCGCTACTGCTTTCGCCGCCATTATCCGTACCAACAATCATCGTGTACCAGCAATGTCTTAAGCCAGGCGTTCGATTACTTAAAGCAACACGCTGAAATCGAAGAGATCATTTTAAGCGGTGGCGACCCGCTGGTCCTTGATAATGAAAAGTTATCAAACCTGATAGCACAGCTGGAAACTGTCAAGCAGCTGTCAACACTTCGCATACACACCCGCCTGCCCCTGGTACTGCCCGACCGAATCGACAATGGCCTGCTTCAACTACTGCAGTCCTGCAGATTTAACGTGGTCATGGTTATCCACTCAAATCACGCCAACGAATTACAACAAGCCGAACATTCCAAATTACACTCGTTGCATAAAGCCGGCATTACCTTGTTAAACCAGAGTGTATTACTAAGCGGCATAAACGACGACGCCGAAACACTAATTGCGCTCAGCAAACGCCTGTTCCAGTGCAAAACACTGCCTTATTACCTGCACTTGCTCGATCCGGTGACTGGCGCCATGCATTTTGACGTCAACAGGCAACACGCGCTCAAATTAATGGTACAAATGCAGCACCAGTTACCCGGCTACCTGGTGCCCAAACTGGTACAGGAGATTGCCGGAAAGCAGGCAAAAACTGCAATTTTCCATATCTAAGCTACAATTAAGTCCATCAATGGAATAATTATAACTAGAACGCCAAGTTGTTGTTTTATATAGCATCGAACTCGGTTTTAGAGAGAACAGATAGTAAAATAAAAATAATGAAATTTAATATACCAGAACAAAAGACGCCTTCTGCAGACGCCACCCCGAATCACCCTCGAAAACTGAAGAAGGTTCTTTCTGCCCTGCCCAATTCGAATATGGGCGAACTGACCAAACAGACCTTCCTGATCTTGCGCGATCTGAATCGCCAGTCGATGCCAAATAAA
>Ga0316204_10012052_pt1 | contig 10650 bp, 13 predicted proteins | sample 6monrhotite_MG_2_FD_205661 | JGI IMG/M metagenome (GOLD analysis project Ga0316204, IMG submission 205661) | Microbial mat bacterial communities from mineral coupon in-situ incubated in ocean water Damariscotta River, Maine, United States -... | ecosystem: Environmental > Aquatic > Marine >... | reverse complement strand
ACTGACCCTGGCCAACCTCGCCTACAACATGGACCGCCTGATCTTCCACGAGCGGCGCGCGGCAACGGGATGAATCCGCCTAAAATGCAGATTTTGACCGGAAAACCGCCCGATCAAGCCGATCGGCAACCGAAAACACACCCTCAACGCCCCGAAAATCCGTTCTCAGCAAAATATGGTCGGAAATTTGGGGTTAATGCGGGTGCCCAGCTTGGGAACGATTCCATACATATTTTCGTTGATATTCTGGAATGAACATCGATCCATTTTTTAAATAGTCATGAATAGTGGTTATGGAGAAATCGTAAGTCTCAGTAATGAGGCGACGTTTATCTGGTGAAATATCAATTACTGTGAGTTCATCGGCTTCATCAGCGATAGGAAATAACTGATCAGCTAGAGATTTTGATTTTTTGTTCATTCCAAAATACCATTGTCATTGAATTTTGATGCTATCTTCAACTAAAACAAATACCAGCAATAATAAACCTTTGAAACCTTAGTATATCTTAGTGATTGTAGGAGTATTGTCTACTTCTTCGGAAAAGGAACAACATTCCCACTTTCTTGGAATGCTGCTAGGCCTTCTTCCTTAATTGCCCTCATAACCTCATCCAGTGCCGATTGGTCAGAATCAAACAGATCATCCCAAACGATGGAGGTGCCTTGTTCATCAACGACTTCCAATGACCATTCATTACCGTTTTCAAGCTTGTAGATTTCGATACTGAAATTATGGCCCTCAACGGTAACGCGCTGAGATAGTCCAGAATTGACGATATTTGGATCAGGCATTTGTTCTCTCTAGCTGCTGTGAATTTTCTATGTGTTCTTCTTGAGGTCTGGCTTCATTTCCCCAGTGGTCCCATGAGCTTGTATCAGCCCCTTTAGATTCCATTCTGGAGAACAATTCCAATTTTGTTTGCGTTGGAAACATCTTGGTGATTCTCGTCATAACCTCATTCGGTTTTGTGGAATGTGATGTTCTTTTCTCCGAAAGGAATTGGCGAATATTTCTGCTTCCTCTCGGTTGTGGAATTTTCCCTCTTTTGAAAATTAGACATAGTTCACATTCTGACATGGTATATGAACTTGGGTTGGTTTTTTCCTTATGCCAGACGAAGCCCACAGTGGAGTAGGCAAATCCCCAAGCCTGTCCTAACTCAATTGCTTGGGCTAGATGAGGTGATGTTGACCACATAAACAGTAAACAGTCATCTTCACACAGACTCTCTATATCCCATCGTTTCAGGTCTTCAGTTTTGATTGTCGGGTAAATTGAGGAAGCACCGTTGCTGGTTTCTTTGTTTCCATGAAATTGCTTCTGGCTACCGTAGTGCCATGGCGGGTCAACATAGAGAATATCATACCTTTTTGTAGGAAAAGGTTTTGAAGGTTTCTTTGAAGCATTTGGTTGAACATTTGTTCTGAAAACGATTGCTTGTTTTCTGGTCATTTCAGGATGAATAGCACCTGTTCCTACAGCTTCATAGAACTTTAGGTTATCCAGTTTTGTGAGTTCATAGAGTGTTCGCCATGAAGCGGGTAAAACATGCCCATGGGCAGGGTCTGCTAGTCTTTGATCTTGAGCTATCGCCATAAGCCTTTGTGCCGTGTTAGCGGTAAAGGGTAACTCCTGCTCTATCATTTCAGTAAAGGAGCCATGGGGTAGGGTGTCTTTAGCCTCCACCAATAATAACCCTACCTCAAGAATAGACTGTCTTGCCTTGTTCCATGCTTGGGTTATTTGCTTTGGAAAGTTCACTTAGTATCCACCAGACTTCATAGCAGTCACAACTTTATCAGAAGAAAAATTAGCATACACATTGACCAGCGTATTCAAGTCTTTGTGTCCTGTAATCCTAACGATATGAGCGACATTCAGTATAAACTCTTCTCTTTCGTTTTGCATTTCGAACAGGCGGGATATTCCTTCATGCCTTAGATCATGAAAATGTAGAGGTTCTTTTATTAGGTTTCGTTTGTATAAGTCTTTCTGAAAAAGTGACCATATCGAACTTGCGTAATTAGAACTAACTTGGAAAACTCTTTCTTTGCCCCAATGAGGTTTGAATTCTTCTAAGACCTTTTTACCCTGAGCGGTTATAGGCGCCCAACGTGGGTTTTTTGATTTAGTTACTCTCAAATAAACCAGCCTTTTTTCTAAATCTACTTCTTCAGGGGCAATCTGTGTTACTTCGCCTAATCTCATTCCAGAATTAATTAGGAATTCTGCCAATGGAGAAAACCAAGGGTATTGAATCTTTGCCCTTGCCTCTTGAAGGATGATTTCTTCTTCGCCTTCTACAAGTCTTCGCTCCCTTGGAGCAGGTAAATCGAGTTTCTTTTTTAACCCCTTAACTGGGTTATCCAGTTTCATATCCCATTCTTCATTGGCATAGCTGAATATTTTTGAAATTGTGTTCAGGTTGTTTTCAACCGTATTTGGCTTAACTTCTTTTGTGCGTTTCTCTCTGAATTCTCGAACATGGCGTTTTTCAATTTTCGGTAATGGGAGATCAGCGAAAGAATGTTTTTTGATCATGTTGGCGTGGGACAACCTATCACTTTTATAGGTTTGTTGGGTTTCGGTTTTTGTTGGAAGTTCATCTATGAATTTGTCGAGGGCTTGGGCTAATGTGATGGTTTGGGCAACCTCACTTTTTGGGACAAAGGTGCCAGCATCCATTTCAGCAGCGATTCTGCTACCAGCCTTTGATGCTGTTGTTTTGGTAAAGAAGGTTTCAAAATAGGTCTGTCCTTTTTTGCGAACCCTTAAGTCCCAAGCAACAGAACCATCAGCTTTCTTCCTTTGATTTATGGATATGCCATTTGCCATTATGTCCCTACCTTTGCCCTAATCGGATATATATTGGATATGATATCGTAGGAAGTAAGGGGTCAAAAATCAATGAAGCCTTATAAATCATTGATTTGAAAAGAAAATGGCGGAGAGATAGGGATTCGAACCCTAGGTACTGTTACCAGCACAACGGTTTTCGAGACCGCCCCATTCGACCACTCTGGCACCTCTCCGCAGGATTGCCGACCGACTGACGGGAGGGTCAGTCAGGAGGCTGATGTCTTCAGTCGAACGATGGCCGGGATGTCCCCGACCGGGGCGATTACCTAGCGCACCGTCGCCTGATTGTCCACACATTCAGATAGGGTCGATCAACCCGACCTTGTACAGGCTGTCGAGCAGTGTGTCGACGCCGGTTGTGGCATCCGCGTCCAGCAATTGCGGGTGAGCCGCTGTCAGCTCATTCCGGGCAAACAGGTCGCTTTGCAGCATCCATTTGACGATGTCGGCCTCGCCGGGGCTGATTTCAGTCTGGCCGGTCGGTGTGATTAGCCGCCACGACGCTCCCCGGCGGACCAGTTTGCTGCCGCATACCCGAACCCGGTATCCGCCGGACAGACTGCCACGCGGCAGGGTGAATTCCGCGAGCCGATGGCAGGCCTTGCGCCGTTGCTCTGCCGCCATTTCCGCAATTACGTCGGGGTCCGCCATCTTTTCACGCATTCGGTCGGCCAGCCGGGTCAGGTACGCCTGATGTGCCTCAACGGCGTCAAAATGCGGAATGGCTTCGCGAAACAGGGGGTCTTCAGGCAAGGTTTCGATCAGCGCCTGCAGATAATTGTATCCGCGTGGCAGTTCGATCCCGAAGGTGATGTGCAGGCTGGACTCTGTGGTGGCCAGTGCTGCGTGATATTTGCCACGTGGCAGGTACAGTACGTCACCGGGGGTCATCGTCACTTCCGCCTCGATGGCCCCCTTGTTTTGTTCGTGATAGTCACGGTTGAAACTCATGTGATGAAAGCCGGGTTTGAACATCGGATCTGCGAATCGGGTTTCGTAGATATTCCACTTTTTTTCACCGGACAGATGAATCACAATCACATCCATCAGATCAAAGTGCGGTTTAAAACCGGCCCGGCCTTTTTGCGAAAAATAGAGATTGGCACCACACAGGCCGCCGGTTGCCGCCTGAATACTTTTGTATAGGGCTGCAGCACCGTCGTTCAGGGTCTCGCAGCCGATCAGCGCCATGGTCGCGCCCTGATCCAGCAACCCGGCGAGGATGGTCCTGTCCAACAGTCCGTGCGGGCAATAGTGCTGCGGTGGTACGGGTTCGCCGTCGATCACCAGCTTGACTGTATGGGAATCCCAGACTTTGTCGAAGCCCAATTGCCGATTGAGGTCTTGCCAGTCAAACAAACCAGTAAACTTGTCGGGCGGACCCGGAATATAACGTGCACTACGTCCGTAGTCGGAAGCGAAAAACTGTTCGCTTTTAACCGGATCCAGAATGTTGCGAAAACTGGCTTGTGGGTTATACATAGTTGAAAGACGTCCCCCATCGGTCAGTTGCCTGCATCGGCAGCGTATTCAATCGGGCACGGCAGATCAAGATGCGCGAAACCGCCTGTTTTGAATTACCTTTTGCCTGCCACCGAATTGCCGTTGACTACGGGGGCAAACGGGGTATATTGCCGCCCTCTTTCGAAGGGGTCCCGCGCACGTTGGCAGGTGGCCCCATTTTGACGTGGAAGCATTAGGAATTCGAGGCGAATATGTTCGCAGTGATCAAGACCGGTGGAAAACAGTACAAAGTCGCTAAAGATGACAAGGTCATCGTTGAAAAGCTTGCGGGAGAACCGGGAGCTGTTGTTGAACTAGGCGATGTGCTGATGATCGGTGAAGAAGGCAAGGCCCCGACCATCGGGGTTCCGTTGGTTGAAAAAGCCGCCGTATTCGCCGAAGTGATAGAGCAAGGCAAGGCCGACAAGGTTCTTGTTTTCAAGAAAAGGCGCCGGCAAAATTACCGCCGCACCAAAGGACATCGCCAGGAACAGACAATCCTGCGCATTCTCGAGGTGAGCCCGACCGGGACCAAACCGAAGAGTCCGGCCAAAAAAGCCACGGGTGAGGCAGGTCCGGCCAAGAAAAACAAGGATGATGCGGTGCCTGTGACTTCCGCCGAGGCAACTGGTGCGCCCGCCAAAGAAGCCAAGGCGGAAGCCAAAAAGCCTGCTGCCAAGAAAAAGGCTCCGGCGAAAAAGAAAACTGAGGAGTAGAACCTATGGCACATAAAAAAGCAGGTGGTAGTTCCCGCAACGGTCGCGATACAGCCGGTCGGCGGTTGGGCGTCAAGAAATTCGGCGGCGAAGTTGTCATTCCCGGCAACATCATCATTCGTCAGCGCGGCACAAAATATCATCCCGGTGTGAACGTTGGCATCGGTCGTGACCACACGATCTTCGCAAAAGTCGATGGCGCGGTGAAATTCGAGAAAAAAGCCGGTGGGCGGGTTTACGTTGGTGTGGAGCCGGCGAACTGAAATAGGTTCGCCCATTTCCGATTGCAGAGGGGAATGGACATCCATTCCCCTTTTTTAATGGGCAGGTCATGAAGTTTCTCGATCAGGCGAAAATATATATCAAAAGCGGCGATGGCGGCGGCGGCGCCGTATCATTTCGGCGTGAAAAATATATCGAGTTTGGTGGGCCTGACGGCGGTGATGGCGGTCGCGGCGGCGATGTGATTGTCGAATGCGCAGAAAATCTCAATACCCTGATTGATTTCCGCTATTCCCAGCACATCAAGGCACAGCGCGGCCACCACGGCATGGGACGCAATCGTAGTGGCGCCAAAGGTAAACCCACCATTATACGCGTGCCCGTTGGGACCCAGATTCTGGATGAGGATCAGGAAACCCTGATTGTCGACATGGTTGAGCCGGGTGCAACATTCGTATTGTGTCACGGTGGCGATGGGGGGCATGGCAACGCCCGTTTCAAAACCTCGACCAATCAGGCGCCGCGTCGGGCGGACCCCGGTTTTCCGGGGGAGGAACGCTGGATATGGCTGCGTTTGAAGTTGATCGCCGACGCCGGTCTGATCGGCCTTCCGAACGCCGGCAAGTCGACGTTTCTGACTGCCGTGACGGAGGCCCAGCCAAAAATTGGAGCCTATCCGTTCACAACGCTGCATCCCAATCTGGGAGTTGTGAATGTGGGGCACGACGAATTTGTTCTGGCGGATATACCTGGACTGATTGAAGGGGCGAGTGAGGGGGCTGGACTGGGAACCCGATTCCTCGGGCATGTCGAACGCTGTCAGGTTCTGTTGCATCTGGTTGATGCGCTGGAAGATGACGTCGTCGCGTCCTATCAGACCGTCCGCCATGAACTGATCGCATACGGTGCCGACCTGTCGGGCAAAACCGAATTCGTAGCCCTGAACAAATGCGATTCGGTTGAGGCCGAAGCACTGGCGGAAAAGAAACAGGCGTTGATGACAGCATGTGGACATGAGGTTCAGGTGATTTCCGGCGTTGCAGGTACCGGCATGGAAACGATGGTTACCAGGCTGTATGAAACCGTGCGGGAAAACCGTCGGCAAAAAGAAGATGAGAAAACCGAGAACCGGGTTTTTCAGCCATGAACCAGGACACCCGGATCGTACAGGCCGGACGCCTGGTCATCAAGATCGGCTCCGCCCTGCTGGTCGATAGCGAGCGAGGCGTGATTCGCCGAAAATGGCTTGAATCCCTGGCGGAAGACGTCGCCGTCATGCGACAACGCGGACAAGACGTGGTGATTGTCTCGTCGGGCGCAATCGCCGTTGGTCGCCGCTATCTGGGTTTGCCGGGTGGAAGATTGAGATTGCAGGAACAGCAGGCCGCTGCAGCAACTGGCATGGTGCGTCTGGCGCACGCCTATCAGGAAGTATTGAGTGCCCACGACCTGACGCTGGCGCAGGTTCTGATGACGCTGGACGACAGTGAAAACCGACGGCGTTATATCAATGCCCGGAATACGCTGGATACCTTGCTGCGACTGGGAGCTGTCCCGCTGATCAACGAAAATGATACGGTCGCCACTGATGAAATCCGGTTTGGCGACAATGACCGGCTGGCCGCCCGGGTGGCGGAAATGGTCAGCGGCGATATTCTGGTCATCCTGTCACATATGGATGGTTTGTATGAGCAGGACCCTCACCAGCACCCTGATGCCCGCCATATTTCCCTGGTCCGCGGAGAAATCACACAGGAAATCGAGGCGATGGCTGGTTCTGAAAAAAGCGCTGATGGTACCGGTGGTATGATTACCAAACTTGCAGCGGGCCGAATCGCCATGGGGGCCGGTACCACTATGATCATCGCCGATGGCCGTGATGTGCACCCGTTGATGCGACTTGAGCAAGGGGCACGCTGCACCTGGTTTGTCCCGGATGCCAATCCTCGAACCGCCCGTAAAAAGTGGATTGCAGGATCTCTGAAACCGAGTGGAACCCTGATTCTGGATTCAGGCGCACTGAAGGCACTGTCGGCCGGAAAAAGCCTGCTTCCCGCCGGTGTGATTAAGGTGATCGGCAATTTTCAGCGAGGTGACGCGCTTCGGATTTGCGCCGAAGACGGACGCGAGATGGCGCGCGGTCTGGCGGCCTATTCGGCCGAGCATGCGCGATTGATTTCAGGCCATAAAACCCGTGAAATTGAATCCATACTGGGCTACCGTGGGCGTGATGAGATGGTTCACCGTGACGATCTGGTGTTGAGTTAGGGATCGGAAAATGCAAGATGATGGCCACGACATTCCTGCCATGATGCGGCAACTTGGCCGCAACGCAAAAGCCGCGCTCCGGCGACTGGCGATGGCGGATACAGGGACAAAAAATACGGTGCTGCTGTCAGCGGCTTCCTGCCTTCGTCAGCAACAGGACAGAATCCTCTCGGAAAATGCGATCGATATGGCAGCTGGACGGCAAAAGGGGCTTTCGCCCGCGATGCTGGACCGGTTGGCCCTGTCGAACGAACGCGTCGAGGCGATGGCCACCGGGTTGGAGGCGGTCGCCGCCCTGCCGGACCCTGTCGGCACCGTGACCGAACAGTGGGATCGACCCAACGGTCTGGTGATCCAGCGCAAACGCGTGCCACTGGGAGTCATCGGGATTATTTACGAATCCCGCCCGAATGTGACTGCCGATGCGGCCGCCCTCTGCCTGAAGGCCGGAAATGCCGCCATTTTGCGTGGCGGGTCGGAAAGTTATCATTCATCAAGAGCCATCATGGAATGCCTCAAGCAGGGGCTGCGTGCTGCCAATCTCCCGGAAGACGCCGTTCAGCTGGTTCCGACAACGGATCGGGCTGCCGTCGGTGAGATGCTGACCATGGCTGATACCATCGATGTGATCGTACCGCGCGGCGGAAAATCATTGATCGAGAGAGTCACAGCGGATAGTAAAGTGCCGTTGTTCAAACATCTTGAGGGAATTTGTCATTCCTATATCGATGGCGCGGCGAATCCGGAAATGGCCAAAAATATCGTGATCAACGCGAAAATGCGGCGCACCGGGATTTGTGGGTCAACCGAAACCATATTGGTTGATCGGGTTGTCGCCAGAATCTTGATGCAGCCCATCATCAATGACCTGATTGAAGCGGGGTGTGAGGTCCGGGGAGATAGCACAATCCGGGAACTGGACTCCCGGGTGGTGGAGGCGGTCGAAGAAGACTGGAAGACCGAATATCTGGATGCAATCGTCTCAATCAAAGTGGTTGACGGTGTGCTGGGGGCGATCAAGCATATCGAAAATTACGGATCACATCACACCGATGCAATTATTACGGACAATGCAGAGACAGCCGAAACATTTCTGGCAAATGTGGATTCGGCCATCGTTTTGCTGAATGCCTCAACGCAATTTGCCGATGGCGGTGAATTCGGCATGGGTGCTGAAATCGGAATTTCGACGGGGAAACTGCATGCCAGAGGCCCGGTCGGCGTGGAACAACTGACCAGTTGCAAGTACGTTGTACGTGGCACAGGTCAATGTCGTCCATAATGTTACATCAGGCCCGATGAACATGTTGGAAGCGGATTTGCTGCAGGTATCGTCTGGTTCGCGCATCGGATTGCTCGGCGGGTCATTCAACCCGGCGCATGCCGGCCACATTCATATCAGCGTGCTGTCAATGCAATTGCTGGCTCTCGATCAGGTGTGGTGGCTCGTTTCGCCGCAAAATCCTCTTAAACCGATGGCAGGTATGGCTCCCCTCGCCGAACGGCTGGAGGGTGCCCGGCAAACCGCTGCCGGCCATGCGATCATTGCGACAGATATTGAACAGCATCTGAGGACACGTTTTACCGCCGATACGCTGATAGGCCTCCGACAGAAATTCCCGGACGGACGCTTCGTCTGGCTGATGGGTGCCGATAATCTGTCCGGGATCGACAGGTGGGAACGCTGGCAGCAGGTTTTTGAATCCGTGCCAATCGCCGTTTTTGCCCGTCCCGGGTATACGGAAAATGCGGAAAACGCGAAAGCCTCTCGGCATTTTGCCCGATATCGGTTAGACTCGACGCGGGCTCATGAATTGGCGGACATGAGTCCGCCCGTCTGGGTCTTCTTGAAAACCCCGGAAAACCCGTTGTCCGCCACTAATATTCGTGCCGGGCGGGAGCACCCGGATGCGACGGTGAACTCGAACTCGAAAGGAATCAAACCATAACGTCAGCGAAAAAGGCGGCACCAGTAGGCGCGGAAGTGCTGAAACTGGTACAGACGTCTCTTGATGATGACAAGGCCGAAGACGTCGTTGTCATTGATTTGGAAGGAAAATCTTCAATTGCCGACTTCCTGGTAATTGCCTCGGGGTCATCCCAGCGCCACGTTGGTGCCATGGCGGATCATATCCAGCGTCTTTTGAAAAAATCCGGAATGAAGCGTGTTGCGATCGAGGGCGCCAGCCAATGTGACTGGGTGCTGATTGATGCGGCGGATGTCATTGTGCATCTGTTCCGTCCCGAAGTCCGGGAATTTTACGGATTGGAAAAAATCTGGATTACACCGGCGGAAGTCGGCGAAGGTCTGAACGGCGCCAGCGCGTAAGTTGTTTGACGCCGTTTATGGAAGTCGAGAGGAACCGGGGCGATGCGCCTGACGTTGTGCGCTGTCGGACGCGCCAAGGCGGGGCCGGAACGCGATTTGTTTGACCATTATGCCAGGCGTCTGACCTGGCCCTTTGAACTGCGGGAAGTGGACGAACGCAAGCCGCTCGTCGGTGCGGTGCTGAAGCGGCGGGAAGCGGACCTGTTGCGGGCACAAATTCCGAAAAAATCGACCATTGTTGTGCTTGATGAGCGGGGCAGGAACCTGACCAGCCCGGAATTCGCGATGCGGTTGGGGCGATGGCAGGATGACGGCATACGGGAGACCACATTTGTCATTGGCGGGGCGGACGGGATCGATGGTGATCTGCGATTGCAAGCTGATTTGATGCTGTCTCTGGGAAAGTTTACGTGGCCTCACATGCTGGTGCGCGGCCTGCTGGTCGAGCAAATTTATCGCGCGCAATGTATATTGGTCGGGCATCCCTATCACAGACCCTGAATGGCCCGCTGGTCCCGCCCCTTAGCGGTAGAGTTCGGCCGTCCGCCGATCAGGACCAGAAAAAGCTGATGGCGATAACGACTGACGGATTGGAAAAATTCGAAAATTCCGATATGTCATTTGTAGTAATTCAGACCTGATCTGACAGTTTCCGGTTTTGATGCGGTATCTGTCAGGTTAAATTCAGCCTACGAACTTTTCCTTCCAGATTTCTTTGCCGTCCTCCAGGGTCTGCATTGGGGTTCTGC
>Ga0316204_10012051_pt1 | contig 10651 bp, 8 predicted proteins | sample 6monrhotite_MG_2_FD_205661 | JGI IMG/M metagenome (GOLD analysis project Ga0316204, IMG submission 205661) | Microbial mat bacterial communities from mineral coupon in-situ incubated in ocean water Damariscotta River, Maine, United States -... | ecosystem: Environmental > Aquatic > Marine >... | reverse complement strand
ATATTGACTAAATCATAAGCAAATCCTGTAGCACCGTTCTGTATTAAAGAGACATTAATGGGTGCAGATATATTCCTATTTAACTGCTGATCACTTATTGTAATGGCCTGTTTGCCATCAAAAGACATTGCCACTGCATCATAGTCATTGACAATTAATGACATATGGTGATCATTAGTATTTCCTGGAAAATCAGTCACTCCAATAAGGTCAACACTGACAACAATACTTTCATCTGCTGATAATTCACTATGATCTAAATAGGGCAATTCAAATTCCCATGACATTTCATTAGGTTCTGTGTATGCCAACATTCTTTGCATTGTCCATGGATCAATTGTTGAATTTGTAAACCCATAATCATTATTTTCCTCAACAACAATCTTTTCTATAAAATATGTTGGAATCTCTGACCTATCAATATTATTCTGATCCGTCTGTTTTATTGCAATGATGTTTTTTGTGTCACTTATATTTTGGTTATACTTTAAACGATAAATTCGTTTATCACTGTAAATCGAGTCTGATTTTTCACCTAAAAAGACAAGGCTCTTATCTTCACTGATATAAAAGGGGATGTTTTGATCGCCCATACTTAATTGAAGATTTTTTTGAGAACCAATCATACCTGCTGACATCAGTGATGCTAATGATACTTTTTGTATACCTGTAGTGCTCACTAGAATATTTACTTGCTTATTATTGAAACCAAAATATTTTTCAATAAAAGGTTTTTGCCATTGATTGATATGATTTTTTTCTTTATGACCAAATTCATGACTTTCTGCGATTACTTCAATAATCTCTTCGGTACCATTTGTGCTTACAGCAACAAGTATGATTTCGTTAACATCGAAATTCTCTGATATTTCATAGCTATAATCTTGTTGTTTGCTATTGACAATAACATTCTTATTAAGTTTATGAAGTTTTTTGCCATTGGCACTGGCATACAAATTAAAACCAATGTGATTAAATTCCAACCCTGTTTGCCAGTTTAATTTATGATCAAAAAAAGAAATATGATTGATATAAACTGGAGTTGAAACAGCGCAGTTTGCTGACCCAGGAGATGGAGCATAAAAATCACCATTGCCATTTTGATAAAACCCTAGTGGACTTGTACCATCTGTAAAACAACGCAAATAAGGCTCTCCATTCGGCTCGCCATCTCCATAATCCTCTGAAAATATTACTGAAGCAATGCCGCTGCCACAATTCCCCAGAGTAGTCGGCTCATAGAGAGTTGCCCAAGTGTTTACTCCTGAATTATTACTAAACTGTGCAACATCATTACCAAAAACATCAACAAGACTAAATCCAAAACCACGGCCATCATCACCTCCACATATATGATAAAACCCATTGGCAGGAACTGTCACTCCACTGGGAACCGCCCATCTACTGGTTGTTGGAGGAACGCTGCCGGGAAATGTCACTTGTCTATTGGAAATACAATATCCTGCCAAATCTACATCTGTTGCTCCATTATTATAAAACTCAATGAATTCATCTTCTGCATTAACCGATACGGGTGGAGATCCTGATACTCCATCTTGACCTGGTAGACCATTGCCATTACAGTCTTGGCCTAAAATTGTTACTGGACTGATATCACCTGGGTTAAAAAGCAACTCATTTAACACGATATCATTGATATCAGCAAACGCTGATGTCGCAAAAAGAAAGTTAACCCAACATAGCAAACATATTTTTTTTATTGGCCCCATACTAATTCCCCCCATTTCCATTGCTCTAATTATACGCCTAGATAATGTTTTTTCCAAATAGTGTGAATTCCTTTGACTCATTATAATGTTATCATCTTATGCAAAAACATCTATAAACCAATCTGACTAAAGGGGTGATACAATAGCTTGCAATTCAATAACCGCTTGATGTAAATTACTTATTCAATAAAATTTAATGAGAATAATGAATTCTTTCAAAATACATCAGCAATTAATTAAAGACACGCACAATTTACTTTTATTAAATAATATCAATATTTTATTGCATAAAAATGCCTCTATTCCTTGGATAATTCTAGTCCCTATTACCAATAAGGTAGAATTATTTGAAATACCAGAGTCTCAGCAAATAATCATCCAAAAAATGATAAAACAAATTTCCAATTACTTTATTTCAGAATATAAAACTGAAAAGATGAACATTGCGGCCATTGGCAATATAGTTTCTCAACTACATATTCATGTAATCGGTAGAAATGCTGGTGATGCCTGTTGGCCAAATGTGGTTTGGGGGAATGAATACACATTTAAAGAATATACGGAAAACCAATTGACTCAAATTAAAATGGCTTTACAACAAATGCCTCACATCAGGTAAATATTTTTCAAAGGAACCTGTGTTAAAAACGACTACTTGATCATTTTTCTTAATCACATATTGTTGTGCTAATGGTTTCAATGCAGCCATACAGGCGGCCGCTTCTGGGCATATCCACCAATGTTTTTCTTCCCACACTTGACTGAGGTTTTCAGCAATTTCTTCTTCAATCACAGCAATCGAGACACCACCACTTTTACGAACAATATCTAATACTTTAAAATGCCCCACTCCTGCAGCTACATTTAATCCAACAGCCAGTGTTTGACCAGCCTGTGTCGCAATAGGCTCAAATATTTTATTATTATAAGCTGTTGTAATGGGTTGTGTGGCTTGTGACTGTACTGCGATAATTTTAGGACGCTTGTCATCAATCATACCTAAGGCTTCTAACTCATCAAAGGCCTTCCACATACCAAGAATACCTGTACCACCACCTGTTGGATACAGCACCACATCTGGTAATTGCCACTTATTGGACATATTATTGGGTTCAGCTAATTCAAAACCCATGGTCTTTTTGCCATCAATGCGCCAACCTGGCTCTTGAAACGTTGCGACGTTAAAATAGCCTTGTGGTATATATTTTGACTTCATCAGATCGCCAGCTTCTTTAATGGTTCCCTTTACCATTTCCAAGGTGACTTTTGGATTATGAAAATTCAAAGCAGCGACATTGCCTTGAATTGGCATAGGCGTATCATCAGGCATAATGATGGTCGCTTTGAGACCTGTTTGATCGGCATAAAACGCCAAAGAATCACCTGCATTACCTTGAGTAGGGACAACCAATTTATCTATACCAAAGTGCTTTGCCATATTTATGACCACGGCCATGCCTCTGTCTTTAAAACTTAATGTTGGATTTTGTCCATAGCCATTGTGACCTTTACCCTCATCTTTAATAAACAATTCAAAGCCATATTCTTGTGCAATTTTATAATCGTTATAATCCAATAAAGGCGTGTAGCCCTCACCAAAATCCCTATAACCTTCGCTAATGGGCAATAACCCTGAAAAACGCCACATACTTTTTCTTTCAGGATGATACCAATTGTGTTGTTCTTTAATGGCAGCCAAATCATAAATAATTTCTAATGGGCGTTTATCATCTGGACAAAGATTCATGAGCTGATCTTTAGGGTATAGCTTTTCGCACAATGAGCACTTTAAGTATTTAATATTTGGATTTAGCATCAGCGGTTCTTATTCTACAGTTTGAGTTGTGGCAGTATTTGCAAACGTAGTCAATGCCTTGGAAAGTATTCCCAACGGCTTATCACATGCATTTATGTTATGACGTTTTGCCAGATATTGTGGGTTATTGTATGTATACCAAACTTGTCCCTTCTCATCTTCCCATATTAATGCTTTCTGTGGTAAATCTATACCAACAGTTTGCGAACATTGCATTAATAATGTACCTACATTTGGATTCCCAAATAGGACTAATGTAGTCGGACGTAATTTTTTACCAACTTTTTCAGCTCCTGTTTTATGATTGATAACTTTAAAAACAGTCATGCCTTTTTTATTTAAAATCTCCAATAAATTTTTAGTTGTCTGATTGACCGATTCATTACTTTTAACCGAAATTAATCCATCAGATGAAAAAGCCCATGATTGAATACAGAGTAATGCAATAACAATATTAATTTTGTACATAATAAACTCCTGAGTTATCTAATGTTGTGGCAGACCCATTCAATTTTTTTGTAATGCCAATATTGGATCTAGTTCTGCTGCTTTTTTTGCGGGATAATAACCAAATCCAACGCCCGTGATCAGGCAAACACCCACAGCTAAAATAATTGAGAAAAATGACCATTGTACAGGCCAGCTAGCAAAAGATTGGATAGCAAATGAAAGCATCACTCCCATCACTATTCCAAGCAAGGCTCCCACCGCAGCAATGGTTGCAGACTCAACCAAAAACTGGTTTTTTATATCTGATTTTGTTGCGCCTAAAGCGCGCATTAATCCTATTTCTTTGGTGCGTTCTAGTATTGTAGCCAGCATGATATTCATGATACCTATCCCTCCAACTAGTAACGAAATACCAGCGATACTAGACATTACAATAGTGAATATTTTTTGAGTTTTGTTTTGTTGATTGAGTAATGAGGCAGGAACTATAATTTCAAAATCATCTACATTGCCATGCCTTCTTTTTAATAGCTTTTCAATGGCCAATGATGCGACTTGAGGCTTAATGGTTTCATCAATAGTCACCTTAATGCTATCAACTTGGCTTTCTAAATCCGGAATTTTCAAGCGTTTATGTGCTGTAGAAAGTGGTATGAATATACGGTTATGCTCAGCACCTAATTTAACCCCTTGAATTTCCTTTTTGCTTAATTTTTGTTGCTCTAACACACCAACAACCTCAACCCACAAATGATTAACTTTTATTAGTTTTCCGATTGCATCTTTTTCAGGAATCAGATTTTTAGCAACTTCAGAACCGATCACTGCAATTTGTTTATTTGAACTGTTATCATTTTCAGTAAATAATCGTCCACTGGCTACCTGCAAATTTGACATTTTAAAACAATCTACAGAGATTGCCATGACTGAACTGTCTGCAGTGGCATGTTCTGAAAACAAGGAATAAGTATTAATATTTTTTTCTGCACAATGTTCAGTCACAAACGGTAAAGATCTTGAAATTGCACGCATGTCATTTAAACTTAAACCAATAGAATTTTTTCGAATTTCCTTACGGGTTTCTTCGTCATTTTTCTTTTCGTTAATCACTAGATTTCTCAACCCCATTGACTCGATTAAGCGGGTAGACTCCTCCTTTGCACCTTCACCAATACTTAACATAGCAATAACAGCTCCCACTCCAAAGACCATGCCCAACAATGTTAGCAATGTCCTTAACTTATGATGCAACATTTCATTGATGGCTTGTAGAAATAAAGTCCGCATTAGCTACTCTCTCCATCTGACATGGGTTCGGTAATTGGCTCTGTTAAAGCAATAACATCATTTTCTTGTAACCCTGATTTTATCAAACATTGACTGGCAGAACATGTACCAGTCAGTACGTCTTTTTTCCTGTATCTGCCTTCAGAAATTTTTTGGTAAACCCAACTTTTTTCCTTTGCTCGAAAAATTGTTTGGATAGGTACAACTATAGATTCTTTTCTCTCTGATGTAAAAATCGTTGCATCTAATCGCTGTCCTGGTAATAATTTCGCTTCATCTTTTTCATTTATAACAACTGTAATGGTGAAATATTTAATAGGGTTATTGCGTTTTTTTGGCTGAGCCGACTTGCTTATCATACTGATAGAACCAGTAAATTTTAAGTGAGGAAATGCATGCAACTTTACATCCACTTTTTGATCTTTTTTAAGCCCAACTGCTTCAATTTCAGGAACAAATATTTTTGCTTTCATTTTTGAAAGGTCTGGAATTGAAGCAAGCCCCATGCCTGGAAATACCGATTTCCCAGCTTGTGGTATAGAACCATCCCAACCTTTTTTAAGGACCACAATACCATCATGTGGTGCCAAAATTTCTAGTTGGTCCAAATTTGATTGATTCATTTTTATTTTATCTTGTTGCATCTTAGTTTTAGAACTAATTAATCCCACCTCAGAATCTGATTTTCCTTTAAAGTGCCCTGCCATATTATCAATATAAATTGACTTTGCTTCTAAAAATTCTTCATTATCTGAAGCTTCAATCATTTCAATCTTTGTATAGAGCATGGGATTTTCTATATTGAATTTCTGTGCCATTAAGTATTCAAAATCAACCACATTACTTTCGTTGTTAAAATCTTCAAGGGAATTATCTAATTCTCTTTGTTTTTGGTCCCGTGAATAATTAAGTTTTATAAGTTCAAATTCAGCGGCATCCATTTCATTTTGAAAAGAAACTCCGTCAAACTTAACGATAACATCACCTTTTTTAACCAATGAATATTGCTCTGCAATCCATGCAATAGTTTGAGGTCTTCGGCTGCTGGAATTGGCAGTTATAGGTGTAGAACTTACTGCCTCTAGCTCTCCTTGGGCAATAAGGCTAAAACCCTTATCTGATTTTGTAACAACCAACTCCGGAGTTTTGTTAACTTGTTCAGTACAAGCAGTTAATAACCCTATCAACAATAGCACTATAAATTTCATTCTGAATTCTCAGTTGTTAAATCTTTCATAGTCTCTATACCTGCTCTATTATTAGCATTTATTAATGTAGCACTTAATCGCATTCCTGGTCGCATCACTTCAATATCAACATTATCAATGTCAACAATTGCCTCTAAAATTTTACTGGGTTGGTTCTTAGATTTAACACGCACAACTTTTGAAAGACTGACAATAATGCCACTAAATTCCCTATCAGGTAATGCATCCAGTTTAACTTGCACTTTTTGATTTAACTTCACATGCTTTATATTATTTTCTGCTATTTCAATCTTAGCAATTAATTTTTTCAAATTGGCCACTTCAATAATTCTGCGGTTTCCCCAAATAGAGTCTCCAACAGCATATTTATCACCTTGCCAATTTGTTTTATGCAATACAATCCCTTCAGATTTTGCAAACATCTTCATACTTGAAATTGATTCAGTATATTTTGCTATATCACTCTTTAACTTACCTATTTCAACATTCAAAATTTGTTCATCTGTTTGGCTTTTTTGTCGACTCAAACGAAAATCTAATTGAGCAGATTTGTATTGTTTTTGAGCTAACGAGAACCTAAGCTGGTTTTCTTGATAATCATTTTTTGCTAATACACTAGCTGGCAACTCTGCTTTTCTCTTTGCTTTATCCAATTCCATTTTCTTTTCTTCAATTGCAATGGCTTTTCTCTCAAAGTTTTCTAATTTATTAGCTTTGTTATTCCTTAATTCACTTTGTTTTATACTTAATTTTCCTTGAGCTTCAACTAATTTTCTATTGATTTCATCAGTTTTAAATATTAAAACTGGCATTTCTGGTTTTATAATAGCCCCGTCTTGTGCCATAAAAGCAATAGTATACTGCCAAATTCCTTCAACCCTTGGTGGTGAGAAATTGTCAGTATTCAAGGCTTTTAATTCACCCTTAATAATAATATCCTTCTCAGCAATAACCTGTGCTGAAGATAATAATAATATAAAAAATAATAACTTTATCATTACATACTTTCCTCAATTCTTATGGCAACTTGAGCACTCATTCCAATTAATAAATTGTTTGGAACTTGTTCTAAAATTTCTATAACAGCTTGATAATAAAGTGCATCTCCCCAAACTTGTTTATCAGACCCCCCCGATGATATTTTCACTATTTTACCTTGATAAGATTTATTTAAATAAGCGTCAAATTTAACCTCTGTTTTTTGATTAATTGATAATTTCGGTATATCAATTGCATTAATACTCGCCACAACTTGCATATCATTATTTTGTGATACACTCATTAACTTAAAACCTGTTTGAGCTTGATCACCTTCTTGAAACTTTTCTCCAGTCCACGGGTGAGAAGAATATACAACGTATCCATCTTGTTTAGCAAAAACAGTAAAATCCTTTAACGTTCCTTCTAAATATTCTAATTTCTTCTGCTTTGATTCAATACCTAACAATACTTCCTTTTTGCTATTGGCAATTACAGTTTTTTGTTCATTTAAATCATTAACTGATTTTTTATAGGACTTTTCTGAATTCTTCAGGTTGAGTTGATTTTGTTTATATTTAAGTTCTCCAATAAAATCAAGCGGTGTTTTTGCTTGCATCTGTGCAATTTCAAAATTTATTTTTGCACTTTCATAATTGATTTGTGCTGAATTCAATTGAATTTCAAACTCAACAGCACTTTTTTTTGCTGTCGCCTTGTAACTCTCCAATGTTTCTTTTTGAGTTTCAACTTGAGCATCCAGAGAAGCACCATCAATTCTTAATAAGAGGCTACCCTTTTTTACATATTCTCCTTCGGTCGCCATTTCACTAATTTTTCCATTAAAAGAAGGAACTAAAGGCATTAAAATGTGCTGTGTATTTTTAGATTCGAGTTCACCCGTTATATAAATAGTCTCAGCTGAGGCAGTCAAGCTTAGTAATAGAAATATAATAATTTTCACTTTATAATCTCCCCATCTAAGAAATGTATGGTTCGATTTGCATTCTCTGCAATATCATCTTCATGAGTAACCATGACAATGGTTTGTCCTGACTGATTCAAGTCAATAAGTAAGCCCATTATTTGTTTGGAAATTGTACTATCTAGATTACCTGTAGGTTCATCTGCCAATAAAATATCTGGATTATTAATGAGTGATCGAGCAATCGCAACTCTTTGAATTTGCCCACCAGACATTTGGTTTGGCATATGGTTAATACGGTCTTTCAAACCGACTTTAATTAATAAGTCTTCAGCACGTTTTCGACCAGCTTCATTATTGTTGTTTTCTGTATACCGCAAAGGCAGCATCACATTTTCTAAAGCACTTAAGCGAGGCAACAAGTGAAAACCTTGAAATACAAATCCAATACGCTTATTACGGATATGAGATAATTCGTCATCATTTAATAAGCTAACATCCTGATCTGCCAGCAAATATTGCCCTGATGTCAGCTTATCCATACACCCTAAAATATTTAACAATGTTGATTTACCTGAACCTGAACGGCCCATTATTGCTACAAACTCGGATTTTCGGATATGCAAATCCACCGAATTTAAAGCTGTGATTGTTTCCCCTTGAGTTTCGAAAACCTTGGTCAAGTTTTTTATTTTTATCATTATTAATTTTCAAATTAGTGTTGGTTTAGAGAGTGAATGTCAATATTAGTTCCAATTAATACTACTTATAATTTTATAGAATTAATTATTTAATAACTCCCAATGAATTGTATAATAATTTTTAACTAAATCGTATTTACCAATCAAACTCAGATTCTTTTAATTGAGATTGAATAAATTTTCTCATTTTATAGGCATCATCAACTTCTAAATATGGAATCTTAACATGGTGTAGTAACGGATTTGATCCAGCTGTGTCAATTTCCAGAGTGGCCATTTTGTTCCTTCTATCAAAAGGAGACTCTAGAACTTCCACAGATTGAATTTTATTAATTTTGACAAAACTTTGTTTGCCAAACCAAACACCGCTTTTAAAACATATAATATCATCATTAATAAAATAGGCAGTTTTCTTGACGTAATTTTTTGCATATAAATAAGTCACAGGCACCATTAATATCATGGCAATCCATGCAAAAAGCTTTATTTCTATTTGAGGTAAACTAGCGATCCCAATAATTATTGCACTAATAAAAGCCAATGTAATCAATGACCTTTTCAAAACACGTTTCCAAGCTCTATAGGGAATGAGCTGCCAATCAACTGAAGCCAATTTAATTTTGGGCTCAATTTCATGTATAAAATCTTTTACATTTGCGACATTGATGTATGGGGCTAACCATCTCATTACGATCCCACTTTTATCTGTATTAACTCCACCAGCCGTTTCAATGGTAATGGTTTTCGCTTTAAAATACTTATGTAAAGGATTCTCACTTATTCGATACAATTGAATTTTCTTTAAAGGAATGGTTGCTGAAATTTTTGATAAAAGCCCCATATGTGCTTGTAATCTATCATCTTGTTTAGCGATATCAAATTGATAAAACTTTAACAAAGCCCATAATATGGACATTAATTGTAAAAAAACAAAAAGTAACAAACCAACAACACTGACATATATAAAACCTTCAGCCAAAGTAATTTGCGTAAAATCAGGTATTGCATAAAACAAATCAAGGTACTTGAGTAAGCCAGCTATAAAAGCCTGATTCTGTGCTAAAAATCCAAAGACAATAGCTCCAAAAAACATGCCTTTTTGTGATATCACACCATATTTAACAACCTCTATAAAAGACAGTTCTAATAATTTTTCTTTATCTGAATCTTCTACAGTTTGCTTTGTATCCTCTATAGTATTACCAGTAACTTGTGCCTCATCATTATTAGAATTTTTGACTAAAAGTTTTATCTCTTCAACGACAGTTAAATCAACTACACGCATCACGGCCTCGGGTTTACCACCTGATGCAGATTCCAATTGTAAAGTGGCTACTTTAAAAAAGCGCTCCAAAGGATTTTGCGAAACATTGACATTTTGTATGCGGGTATAGGGTATTTTTCGATTTTTTTTAAATAAAACACCTTCTTTAATTTCTATTTTGTCATCTTTTAACCAATAATGATAAAACCAGTATTGTAAAACTGCAAACAGTATAATTAATGCTGCAATACCCACAAACAACCAATTTGACATATCTGTTTTAGCATAAGTA
>Ga0316204_10012048_pt1 | contig 10652 bp, 7 predicted proteins | sample 6monrhotite_MG_2_FD_205661 | JGI IMG/M metagenome (GOLD analysis project Ga0316204, IMG submission 205661) | Microbial mat bacterial communities from mineral coupon in-situ incubated in ocean water Damariscotta River, Maine, United States -... | ecosystem: Environmental > Aquatic > Marine >... | reverse complement strand
AATGAACCAGCATTTTCTGGTGTCACGCCTTTAAGGCCACTTGAGCCGGCACCAACGTAAGAACCAGATTCGCCTTCTACAGCAGTATATGTTTCTTCACGCCATTCCGAACCGAATGCTACGTTAACATTTTCAGTCATAGCTTTCGAGAAGTCAGCGTTAAGATTAACTTCGCGCTGCTCGTAACCACCATTATAGAAATCACGCTGTGGCGCGCCGCCTACAAATGGAGCATCAGGGTTGATCGTATTATTCAAGAAATAATCGAGCTTGTTCTCGCCGAAGCTACCGCTGATGTCGTAGAAAAATCCGCCATCGGTTTCGCCTTTAACACCAGACACAACATTAAAGTCAGACTGGAGACCATCAAGGAACGGTGTGTAACCTTGTGGAAGATCGTTAAAGCCAAGCGCTGACAATGCTACAAGCGTGCTGTGATTTGGCGCGCGATAGAAGAACCGGTAACGACCAGTTGTATCGCCGTAACCACCATGCACATAAAGCTCAGAGTTTTCGCTGATATCAATGCCCGCATTAATGAATACACGGCCACCTTCAGTTTCAGGGCGACCCCAGGTTTGTACGAACGGTGCATCGCCGAATGGGCTGTCCTCACCAATGCCTTCAACACCAGCGTCGATCAGGTCCTGTGCTACAGGGCGCTGAATGCCGCGAGAGAGTGCATCGTTAGAGAACCATTCAGCACTAATATTGAAGAAGCCGCTTTCGCCGAGACCAAAGCCAGCATTCGCTGCAAACTTCAGGCTCTGTTCGCCTTCGTAAAAGTTACCATACTGGGCTGAAACTTCGCCGCCTTCGCTAGCGTCTTTCATTACAAAGTTCATAACACCAGCAATAGCATCAGAACCATATTGTGCCGCAGCACCGTCGCGAAGCACTTCAACGCGCTTCAAAGCGATACTTGGGATCATGCCAACGTCAGGTGAATGTGCACCGGCACCAGCAGCTGACACTAGGAACTGCACAAGTGCAGAGCGGTGACGACGCTTACCGTTCACAAGAACGAGCGTCTGGTCAGGTGAAAGGCCGCGCAGTGAAGTTGCACGTACAAATGCGCTACCGTCACCGGTTGCAGGCGCCGCAGTATAAGACGGCACCAAAGCTTTCAAATTATCAGTGATATCAACGGCGTTACCAACGCTATTGAACTCAGCATTTGAAAAACTGTCGACCGGTACAGGGCTGTCAGTTGCGGTACGCGGCTTTTGGCTGCGTGAACCGATAACCACTACTTCTTCAATCGGCGCTGCATCAGCGCTTTCCTGTGCCATTGTTGGTGCAGTGAAAGCTGCAGCCGCTACAGAGATAGCGAGAAGTGAGGTGGTTTGCTTAAACTTATGCATAAAATTCCTCCCGTAATTGCGATAAGTATTGTCTTAAAAACTAATCAGGCTTCCAAAAAAAGCGGATAAACGCCAAGGTTTCCGCACTTATTTCAGCGGCCTGCTAGACCGAGTAATTTTCTTCTAGGGACCATGACGTACAAGCCTGCCAGCTTGAGAATGAAATTCGAGAAATATCGCTTAGGATTTTCATCAACTAATTTAAATGCCCCATAACTGTGTGATAATTGCAACATTTCGGCCTATTTAGACCACTTTCGAACATCTTGCGCGCTAGCTATGCTGTGTCCCGCGTGCATAACGCTCTTGCAAGAACCCCGAACCAGCTCTGCATTGTCCTCCACTAAACCGCCTGCTCGGCCATGTAAATTATTCTCAAACCCGACCCTAACGTGACCGCCCAACTTCGCGGCCACTTCGGCAAGCAAGTGTTCGGTCTTGCCAAAGCCGCATACTGCCCAAGGCACTCCCGCTGGATTAAGAACATCAACGAACGGCCCCAGCTTCTTTGCAACCCTGGCCGCAGCCTCATCACTTAACGGCTCAATACTCAATGGCTCGTCATATTTTCCAAGTACGCACAGTACAAACGGGTATTGATCACAAAAAACACCTGCCCGTCGCAGGCAGTCAAACCTGAGCGTATCTGCTTCATTATAGAGAATAATCTGCGGTGCAATATGTTCCGCTTTCATCCAAGAAAAAAATTCAGTGGTGTCTGTCTCGCTTTCAGCGTTAGGGCAAATCTCTCGCAACGCCAATGATACGGCCTCGGGCTTTAGCGCTTTCACCATATCTATTTGCTGTTGGCGAGAGTAGATGCCGACCGCTTCGCTTGTCGCCTGAATAACAAGCTTGTCGCCGACCCGCGCCCTGATTGCGGCAATTGCTTCACGGTATTTATCCACCGAAAGGGTGTGTTCTCCGTTATCGTCGCGCACATGCAGATGCAATATTGAAGCACCAGCGTTGAGTATTTCTTCGGCGCAGTCAGCAAGTTCGGCCGGTGTAAGTGGTATATTGGCGTGATCTGCCTTACTTCGCCGTGCACCATTTGGTGCGCACATAATGATAAATGGATCAGCCACTAAAAACCTCGTCTACAGTGATCGAAAGTTTTTCGACCATTTCACTAATATGCCCGGTTTCCAAAATAAACGGCGGGGCCAGCAAAATATGCGCACTCAGCCCGTCGCGCGCCAGCCCACCATTTGGATAACACATCAAACCATTGTCCATGGCGCGGCTTTTCAATTTTTTCGCCACTGCCGGCCCGTCGTCCAAGGGGGTTTTTCGTGATGGATCAGCGACAAACTCAATCGCCCTAAAAAGCCCGCGTCCTCTGATATCACCAACATTTTTGTGGCCTGCGAAGGCCTGCTCCAGCGCGTCATTTAACAGCAAGCCTTTGGTATTCACCGCCCCTATCAGCTGGTATTTTTCGATAACGTCGAGCACTGCCACGCCGGCCGCGCAAGCTGTTGCATGGCCAACATAGGTATGCCCATGGTCGAACTGACTGGCTTTCTTGCTAAACCGGTCAGCCATATTTTTACGGACAACGGTTGCCGCCAGCGGCAAATAGCCCCCGCCAATACCCTTTGCCAACGTAACAATGTCGGGCAAAATTCCTTCTTGCTCATGTGCAAAAAAAGAACCAGTACGCGCCGTGCCGCACATAATCTCGTCTGCGATCAATAGCACATCATAGGTGTCGCATATTTCTCTAATGCGTTTAAAATATCCTTCAACCGCAGGCACTGCGCCCAGCGATGCGCCCACAACAGGCTCAACAATAAAGGCAGCAACAGTGTCCGCTCCGGCTCTCAAAATAGCCTCTTCAAGCTCGTTTGCAGCCCGAATGCCATATTCAATGTTGGTTTCGGCTTCCGCCTTGTGTCGGTATGCATAACAAGGCGCAATACGCGGCCATTCTCTCAGCAAGCCGTCCAACGTCCGCCTGCGAGCAAGATTGCCACTTACCGACAATGCACCAAGCGTATTACCGTGATAGCTGTGCTCCCGGCTGATTATCTTGGTTTTTCCGGGACGCCCCTCAGCGCGCCAGTATTGCCAGGCCATTTTTAGCGCTGTTTCATTCGCTTCCGAGCCACCAGAAGAAAAATATACACGTGTGCCTTGCTCTCCGAACCGACTGGCTATCATGTCAGCAAGCTTTTCCTGCGGATCATTCGAGAAAAAGGCAGTATGCGCAAAGGCCATTTCATCCAACTGCTGGTGGAGCACTGCCAATACATCCGGATGGCTATGTCCCAAACAGGAAACCGCTGCGCCGCCGCACATATCCAGATATGCTTTGCCGTTATCATCGTAGATATACATACCCGAGGCGTGAGCCGCGACCGGATACTCTTGAACCAAACTGCGCGAAAATACAGCGCCCATTACTAAAACCTTAATTACCAATAATGTTTCCATTATTTCGTAATCCTAAGTCGCTTTCAAATTTATAGATTTGTATTATCCATAAATTAAAGTTATGGAAGTAGCATGAATAGCCGCCAGATAGAAATTTTTCACGCCGTTATGAAAGCGGGTACAGTTACAGTTGCAGCAAGCAAGCTGGGCATAAGCCAGCCTGCCGTGACGACCAGTTTGAAACACATTGAAGCGAGCCTTGGGTTTAACTTGTTCCACCGGGCTAGCGGACGATTGCATCCAACGGCCGAGGCAAATATTCTCTATAGCGAAGCAGTACGCATTCAGGATAATCTGAGCACCTTCAAAAAGCTCGCGGCGCGCCTAAAGAATGACCTCACCGCGCATCTCCGAATTGCGGCACCACCAGTTTTCAGCCATGACCTTATCCCTGAAGCGATTACAAAGTTCACCGCAGAAACCGACAGCAGCCTTATTGATATAACTACACAGCATCATGACGAAATTCTGAAGGATATAGCCAGTTCTGTAGGTCACAATACACTGGCTATCACGTTTGGGCTGGATCAGCCCTCAGGCCCCGGGGTGCAGTTGGGCTCTATCCCTATCGGCAAATCCGATATTGTGGCGTTAATTCCTGCGAGCTGGCACCTTGCCGAAAAATCAACGGTTTCCATAAAAGACTTCGCTGGCAAACCAATGGTTGGCACTTTCACTGGCGAGCCACTTGGTAACGCGGTTGAAGGCTTGTTAGAGCATACCGGAGTTGCCAGCGATTATGTTGTGCGCGTTCACAATCACAGTGTCGCAGCCAATTTAGCCAGCAAACAGGTGGGCGCAGCCATTGTTGACAGTGTTACCGCAGCGTACGCGCAGCGATACTATGACCAAACGGCCTTCGAGGTGAGGCCTTTGGAAGGCGCGCCCTCGCTTGATGTGACTGCAGTCTATTCCTACGAACACCCTCTGAATAGAAACGCCAAACGCTTCGTCGACATATTCAGGACATGTTTCCGCGCACAATAAGCTTATGATCGCATCTGTACATGCACACAGCGGTTTGCAATGCTGCGCTGGTGATTGACAGCACAAATACGGTATTTTGGGGAATTCTTATGAAACATCAAATGGTTACCATCCTGCTTTTAAGCACATCACTTTATGCTGGTCCTGCGCGCGCGGACAATTTTGATGCCGCCGCCCCAATAGAACATGTTGTGGTCTACCGAAACGGCGGCGCCATGGTTACACGGCGCGGCACCGTGCGCCTGCCAGTTGGCGAGCACACAATTTCAGTAGACAGGCTCCCTGATTTTCTGGATAAAGACGACGCTCCCATCGCCAACCTGCCTGCCGCGAGTGCGCTTCTTCAAAACCTTACGCTTGCTACCGGTTATTCTGTAAAGCCATCCTCTACTCAGCAAAAAGACCTCAACGCACAAATTGAAGCTGTGCAGCAGCAAATGCTGGGCCTGAAAAACAGCATTCAGGCAAAAAATATGCAGTTATCCTTCATTCGTTCACTGAATAAGCGTCAGGAGGATGGCGGCGACGCTGTGATAAATGTGGATGATTGGGGCAAGGCGCTTGCCTTTGTGGGGGAACAGTCTGCGGAAATTTTAACCGCCGTTCAGGCTTTGGAAAAAACCTATGCAGATCAAGAAAAGCAACGCCGCGCCTTGCAGCGCGAACTGAAAGCCACTGGCGCTGTGCGGCAGGATTTCACCAAGGCCGAGATCACGCTGAAGAATGAAGCCGAAGGCGATGTTGCGTTTGAGCTAACCTATTTTGTTGAAGATGCAGAATGGTCGCTTGATGTTGCCGCCCGCCTGAACACGACCGCAAACAAGCTATTCGTGCGTTCTGGCGCGGTAATTAGCCAAGACAGCGGCGAAGACTGGACCAACATTTCGCTTGCCCTTTCAAATCACCAGCCCAGCGATGAACTCGGAGATATCTACCAGGAAGCTAAAATCCTGACCCTGGTTGACCCAAAAAGATACCGACGTGAGCTTAGCCGTAGCAATGACACGTTCGCTCCGGCACCAAATTTGGAGGAAATTGTTGTAACTGGTTCGCGTAAGGTCCAGAGCCAAGTCGAGCAAAAACGGACCCGATTTGATCGGCTGTATGAAATCAACGGTAAAATCAGCATTCCGTCAACTGACGAACAAGAACATGTGCCGCTTGGTAGTGCGGCAAGCGATACCAAGCTCGTTGTGCGAAGCCTACCGGCCACCGACCGAACCGGTTATCTATTTGTAGACACTCGTTTTTCCAACCTCGAGAGCGTGCGGGATATCGAAGCGACTTTAAGCCGGGACGGCCACTATGTTGGTCAAGGCAGCTGGCCTGATCTGGAGAATGGCACAGACCTTAAGCTCCCCTACGGCGCGGACCCAGCTGTGGAAATCACTTATATTGAACAAGCACCGGACGACGGAAAAAAGGGCTTCATTAGCCGCAGCAATGTCAAAGAAAGCCGCTTCTTGATTGGGGTAACCAACCATCACAGCGAAGCCGTAACAGTAGAGATTTTCGACCAGACCCCCGTTTCCGGCCACGAAGACATTGAGGTACGCACAATCGACGGCGCGACAAGGCCTACCGAGATTGACATGGACGGCAAAGAAGGCCTGCAAATGTGGCGAAAAAACTTGGCCCCCGGCGAAACTTGGGAGATCAAACACCGCTACCGCGTCACATACCCCTCAGGCAGTGCGCTTGGAGAGAAGTGAGAATCGCCAAGAATTCGACTTCAAAACAGCTAGCCCTATATGAGATAATAGGCACAAACATAGGGGAACAGGCATGGCGATTGAGGCGATTAGAACACCGGACGAACGGTTTGAAGCTTTGCCTGATTGGCCCTATGCGCCAAACTATATTGAGGGTCTCGAAGGCTACGAAGATTTGCGCGCGCACTATGTGGATGAAGGGCCCAAAGACGCAGAGAAAACTTTCCTGTGTTTGCATGGAGAACCAAGCTGGGCCTACCTTTACCGGCATATGATCCCGCATTTTCTAAAGGCCGGCGCACGGGTGATTGCGCCTGACTTTTACGGCTTTGGCAGGTCCGATAAGCCGTTAAAAGGTGAAGACTATAGCTTTCATTTTCACAGAAATTATTTACTACGGCTAATAGAACGGCTTGATCTTAAGAACATCACTCTTGTCTGTCAGGATTGGGGCGGGCTTTTGGGGTTAACACTGCCTATGGAAATGCCGGAACGCTTCGCCCGACTTATTGTGATGAACACAGCAATTGCTGTTGGAATGCCCGCTGGCAAGGGCTTTGACGAGTGGCGCGAATATGCCAAAAATACACCTGATATGCCAGTTGGTGGCCTAATGAAACGCACAACTCCGCATCTGAGCGAAGCTGAAGTGGCAGCCTACGATGCGCCGTTTCCTGACCATAAGTATAAAATGGGCGTACGAAAATTTCCGCAAATGGTGATGACAGACCCCCAAATGGAGGGAGTTGAAACGTCGAAACGCGCGGCAAAATTCTGGGCGGAAGACTGGCAGGGTGAAAGTTTCATGGCGATTGGCATGAAAGACCCGGTGCTCGGGCCACCCGCCATGCGGATGCTGCAGGGCTTGATCAAAAATTGCCCCGAGCCACTCGAAATCGCAGAAGGCGGCCATTTTGTGCAGGAATGGGGCAATGAAGTTGCACCAGCCGCACTGCGACACTTTGGTGATATTTAAGGGCAGAAACTTGGCCCTGACCCAAGGACTGAAACCTATATCCAGCAACGTATGAAGGCTGACAATTCGCCAAAATTTCGGTCTATGTCACTTGACAGAAATTTTGTCGCAAGTGTCGCACATGCGCACAAAGAGATTTTGCTCACTTTTCATGCTGTGCGCATCACCAATATCAGTCTACCGGATAGCGCTCAAGTACCGGCCCAAGCGCTTCTTTCAAAGGCCCAAGATGGTCTTCGTAATTCCGCCACTGCTCCAGGCCCGAAGTATAAATCGGCTGGCGCACCTGTTCGGCGCTCGGCGTTCTAATAGCACGTTCGGTTTCCCAAAAGCGCAAGCAACTTTCCTCAAAATCCAAACCGCAATGTTCGAGCAGCTTTCTGATCTCGGCTTCGCTATCTGCAATCATATCTTCATAATGAACCCGGTGCACCCGACCCGGCAGCACCTCGTCCCAGTGGTCCATCAGTTTGATATAGTCCCGATAATAATGGCCTATTTTTTCAAGGCCATAGGTAAAGGTCTGCCCTCGGGCAAAAAGCTGTTTGAAACCAGCGAAGCAACCCGCCATGGGATGACGGCGAGCATCAATTATTTTTGCATTCGGCAATATCAGATGTATGAGCCCGATATGCTGAAAATTATTCGGCATTTTATCGATAAAATACGGGGTGTCACCGCGCTGAATTTGTGTTGATTTAATATAGCCATCGCCCAGTTCCTCAAACTGTTCTGCCATTAGCTCCTCAAGCACTTCCGGATATTTCGAAACCCCGGTGTGTCGCTGTTTGCCACCAAGCTTCCGGCTAATGGCAATTATGTCGGTCAATTCAGCCGTACCTTCAACTTGGGAATGAGACGACAATATCTGCTCCAAAAGCGTTGACCCCGCACGCGGCAAACCAACGATAAAAATCGGATCGGCTGCGCTTGAGCCTACGCCTATATTCTGGGCCAGAAAATCGGCGGTCAGCACCTGTATTTGACGAGCCGTATCATAGATATTGCGCTTCGGGTCATAGCGGTGGTTGATACTGCGGATAGCGTTGCCCCGACTATAATATTGAAACGACAAATCAAACTGCTTGCGGTCTTCATAGGCCTTGCCCAGCGCAAACGCTAAATGAGATTGGTCCTCCGCAGTGCCCTCGCCTTCTTCTGTAACTTCGCCCAGCATATTTTCTATCTCGGCGTCAGAAAAGGCATAGGTTTTCAAATTCGCGAGGCTCCAGTAGGCTTCGCCAGTATTGGGCCTAAGCTCAATACACTTGCGGTAAGCGGCGATAGTTTCGTCGATACGCCCTACCGATTTTAATGTATGGCCATAGTTCATCTGTGCATTGGCTTGGTCCGGATAATCCTTGAGGATGCGCTCATAAATTTCCAGCGCCGCGCCGTGATCGCCTTTGCGAACCAAAATAGTGCCTTTTAAAATCCAGTAGTTGGGATTTTCCGGCTCTTTTTTGAGCAGCTTTTCCAACTCAATGAGAGCACCTTCGATATTCTGGCGGCGAAACATCACAATCACATAATTATGGCGTGCCATATCAAATTGCGGCGCTAACTCAAGGCAGCGCTCCAGGAGGTGCTGTGCATCCTCATAGCGTCCCACCTTAAGGCCAATGTCGGCAAGAATTCGGATCGCGGTCACATCGGTTGGATACTGCTTCAGAACACCGCGTGTAAGTGCCTCGGCTTTGTTCAAATTCCCTTTTTGCAGAAAATCAGCCGCCGCAATAACATCAGGATGCCGCGCTGTTGCAGCCAGGTGTTTCTCGTACGCCTGGCGGCTCATTTCTTCAAGGCCCGCTACGCTATATTGCTCCGCCAGCGACCGCCAAGCGTCGGCAAATTTTGGGTCAATTTCAACGGCCTTCTTCAGCGTATTCACGGCTTCAATACTGCGCCCAACGGCTCCGTACATCATACCAAGTTGATGCAATATAGGCGGCACACCAGGCATCATCGCTGCCAGCTTTTCCAGAATTTCAAGCGCATTTTCCGCCTTACCCATCAATCGGTAGGCTACTGCCTCTATGTGCATCGCACCCGGTAGATTTGGTGACGTCTTTAATATTTCCCTGGCTTGCTCTGCCGCAGATGCAGGATCACTTTCGAGCAACTTTCCAGCACGGTCGAGTGCGGCCTTTAAATTTCCATCGGGACCAGTTTGAGGCACTATCTCTAATTTCCTTTTTTAGGGCTAACGCGGCCTCTGATTACACTTGGAAAATTACGTTGTCACCGGCTCAGCCTAAACCAGCCACAGAATTCAGCACAAGCAAATCTTGCCTGCCCCATCCAATTGCAACGAAATACAATAATCTTTTGTCTACTGTCACTTAAATGAAACACAGCCTCTTAATCACTGTCATTCAACAAAGCGCACTGCACCCTATTTCTTGATTGAGAGCCGCATTCCGGTAGGGTTTTTACACTGTATTTTACTATCTTTAGGTGTTTTTAGCGGCGTTCTGCTCAAAGACACAGGAAATTGGTTGCGGGAGGAAAATTCCAAAATGACCAGATATTATTCCAAGAAAAAAGCGGCGCTTTTGGCCTCAACTCTTATTCTGCCAACTCAAGTGGCTACGGCCCAGGTAGATGATGATGCCTTCAGCCTCGAAGAAATTGTTGTGACAGCGCAAAAGCGTTCTGAAAACCTTCAGGATGTGCCCGTATCTGTACAAGTATTGGGAAATTCCCAGCTTGAAAACCTGAACGTCAACGGCTTCGACGATTATATCAAGTTTTTGCCGACAGTATCGTATGTTCAGTCACGGCCAGGCGTAGCGCAAATTTACATGCGCGGTATCGCCAGTGGCGGCGACGGCAACCATTCGGCTTCAATGCCTTCGGTTGGCGTTTATCTCGATGAACAGCCGATCACTACGATCAATGAAATTCTCGACCTGCATATGTATGATATCGCACGTGTCGAAACGCTTTCTGGCCCACAAGGCACCTTGTTTGGTGCAAGTAGCCAGTCCGGCACGCTCCGCATCATCACCAACAAGCCGGTTATCGGCGAAAGCTCTGCCGGATATGACGTATCTATCGATAGCGTCAAGAACGGCGAAATGGGCTGGACGCTCGAAGGCTTTATGAATTTGCCAGTAGCCGACAACGCTGCTATGCGCCTTGTTGCCTGGCACGAAAGTGATGGCGGCTATA
>Ga0316204_10012046_pt1 | contig 10655 bp, 11 predicted proteins | sample 6monrhotite_MG_2_FD_205661 | JGI IMG/M metagenome (GOLD analysis project Ga0316204, IMG submission 205661) | Microbial mat bacterial communities from mineral coupon in-situ incubated in ocean water Damariscotta River, Maine, United States -... | ecosystem: Environmental > Aquatic > Marine >... | reverse complement strand
CCGCAATCCGCGCACAGGTGAAAAAGTTGAAGTCGCTGACAAGCGGGTGCCCTATTTTAAAACCGGCAAAGACCTACGCGAGCGCCTGAACAAGTAATTTGGGTGCCGCCGAAGTGCGTGGCTTTTGATAATTTGTCTTCCGGTGGAGGACCATTTCGATTCTAATTTGCTTTAAAGACATACATTCCTGTGTCGTCCGACGAGACCCAAGCGCATGTTGAAGAGTTTCTGGATTATATGCCGCCGCCTGTTATGGCTGGTCTTTGCTCTCATTCTCATTCTGTTTGCCATTAATAACCGCCAGCCGATTGTGTTGTCTATTGAGCCTTTGGGCTTCATGCCGCCGATGCCTGCTTATTTGTTACTGTTTCTAGGTATTTTTATCGGCGTGGTTGCGGCGGCAGGAGTTACCGGTTGGCTCAGGCTGCAAGGGTTTGCCAAAAGGCGTAAAGCTGAACGGCGAACCAATTATCTTGAAGGGCAAGTTTCTGCGCTGGGCGAAGACGCACACCAGCACCGGGCCGCTATGGCCCACACTGCCGCCAGCGACACAGCAGTTGCCCCTAAACAGGATTGACGACCCCTTGGGGCGCGGGTCTTGCACGCAAGGTTGTTTGGCGGCATGACGCAACTGAAGTTTTACCATCAGCCTAGGAGCTCTTCGATGACAGCAGATTTAAAGCCTAGCGATCGCATCTTTTGTGCACTTGATACCACCGACACCGGTGTTGCAGTAGCCGCTGCGTCAAACCTGTTGGGTGTCGTTGGAGGGATCAAGCTAGGGCTGGAGTATTATTGCTCGGCCGGGGCGGATGGTTTCAAGGCGGTGGCTGACACCGGTATGCCAATTTTTCTAGACCTCAAGTTTCACGACATTCCCAATACAGTGGTTGGCGCCATTCGAGCGGTAATGCCGCTCGCACCCAAAATATTAACAATCCACACTCAAGGCGGGCCCGAGATGATGCGCCGCGCCGCCGAAACCGCGGCTGAAGAAGCTGACAGGCACGGTGTTGCCGCGCCGTGGGTTGTTGGCGTGACGCTTTTGACCAGTCTCGATAACGATGATCTGGCCGCGATGTCGGTTTCCGGCACAACCGATACCGTTGTGCCGACGTTGGCCGGGCTTGCGCAGGCCTCGGGTTTGGACGGTATCGTCTGCAGCCCCAAAGAAATTGCGATGGTACGAAGCCAGACCGCTCGCGACTTCAAGTTGGTGGTACCGGGTATTAGACCAGCGGGGTCTGCTGCAGGTGACCAAAAACGTGTAATGGCGCCGCGTGAAGCTGTTGCCGCCGGTGCTGATGTTCTGGTGATAGGGCGCCCCATAACCGCCGCTGATGATCCGGTTTTCGCCGCAAAAGCTATTGCTGATAGTCTCAACGGCTAACTGTATAATTTCTGCTTCGAAAAACGGGATAGTGTTTTCGGTGTGCTCCACTGGAGCCCACCGAGGTCATCATGCCTTAGGACTAATATTATGGATATCAACGCAGATTTCAGCACCCGTGCAGCGGTTCACAGCGAGACGCTATATTGGTTAGCATCCCCCATGAAAGGCGTTAGCCGCCGCATGTTGGATAGGCTCGGCGACGAGGTCGCGCGGGCAACCACGATAGTCCGCTATGATCCGGGCAGTCACTTTTCTGCGCATACGCACACTGGAGGCGAAGAATTTATTGTATTGGACGGCGTGTTTCAGGATGAGCACGGTGATTATCCGGTTGGGTCTTATATTCGTAACCCGCCGACGTCTTTCCATACGCCGGGCTCAGAGCAAGGCTGTATCATCTTCGTCAAACTTTGGCAGTTCGATATGAGTGACCGCACCCATGTGAACATCAATATGAATGATGCGGAATTTGTGGTTGATGGAAGGCAGGACGGTGTGGAATTCATGCCCTTGTTTAAAGACGCACGCGAAAACGCGCGGCTGGAACGTTGGGCTGCTGGGGCAGGTGTAGGAATCGATACAAAAGGCGGAGCAGAGCTGCTTGTATTGGACGGCGACTTTGCCGAGGCGGGCGAACAATTTGTTAAATACAGCTGGTTGCGGGTACCGGAAGGTTACGATCTGAACATGGTGGTCGGCGACAACGGCGCGCGTGTATGGGCCAAAACCGGGCATTTGGATTATATCGTGGCGCCAGCAGTCTAACTGCTATCTCAGTTCCTTGCGGATCATCAGTTTTAGGCCGGACCATATTTCGTCTACCGCGCATACCTTCACGTCAACCAGCCCCATCGGCAGCGCTACTTTCCGGATGATGTCTTCGCTCATAGTTGTTGGTACTTTTGAAGCTTTCTTGGGCCACGAAACCCAGATCATGCCATCGCGTGCCAATTGCCTCATCAAGTTTGGCAACTCTTGCTCGAAATCCGCTCGCTCAAAGTAGAAAGCGTGAATGAAGTTGATGCCGTCGGTGGCGGCCTCATCCAATCCAGATGGTAAATCAACTAGCAATGCGCCGTAATGATCAGGTGCGTGCAAAAAACGAACACGCATTTCGTCTTCAATCCCGAGTTTTTTAATCAGCAGTGTCCCTGAATATCCTACCATGATGCCCCTAAATCATGCGCTTGGCCAGAAAATCAGCCAATAGGTCAAACACTATCCGAATACGGCGGCTGGTGTGAAGCTCCCGATGCACTGTTAGCCATATGGGGAACAACATTGGCTCCATGTCTGGCAGAACACATTCCATGCCTTCGGTTTCTTCGGCAACCTTGTCCGACATAATGATGATGCCGAGGCCACTGCGCGCCATTTCCCATGCAACCACTCCGTTTTTTGACCCTACACGGAAATTGTCAACTGAAAGCGAATGGCCCATCTGATTGAGAATATCTACCAAGCGCGTGTTGTCGGAAAAGCCAACAAAATCATGATCAGCCAGATCGCTCTTGCTAGCGGGCCGGCCACAGCTTTCAAGGTAACTGCTCGACGCATAAAAATGCCCTGCGCCGTCGCCGATCAGTTTGGCAATCAAGTCTGGCTGTTCGGGCCGAACGTGCCTGATCGCAATGTCAGCTTCGCGTAGTTGTAGGTTGCGGATGTCATTGGCGGCAACCACATCAATTTCCAGTAGGGGTGCAATTTCGCGTAGCTGTTTAAGCGCGTCTGGTAGGATATAGGCAGAAAACACATCGGACGCCGTGATGCGCACGCGGCCTTCAATTGCTTGTGACCGGCCTGATGCGGTTAGTGATATTCGGTTTGCGGCGTCATACATCGCCCTGACGTGGTCCAACAGCTCGAACCCGGACTGCGTAAGCACCAGCGATTTTCCGATGCGTTCGAACAACAGGACATCAAGCTCTGCTTCAAGCGCGGCAACTTGCCGGCCAAGTGTGGGCTGTGTCAGGCCCAGTTCACGTGCCGCTGCAGACAGCGAGCCTTCCTCAACGGTTGCTAAAAAAGCCCGTGCCCGGTTCCAATCAAAAGAGGCGGTGTTCCAATTCATGCATTTTTGTATATCAGATGGTAATATTTAGACAATTACTATTCGTAATGCGTTTATGTAACCTCTTAAAAAAAGGAACATAACAATGCAAGACGCGACAGTTTTTTGGGACAAAGTATCAGCGAAATACGCTAAAGCGCCCATTTCAAATGAAGAGGCGTATTTGTTTACGCTCAATAAAACCCGAGGTTATTTATCCGCGGACGATCACATATTGGAAGTGGGCTGCGGCACCGGGTCAACCGCACTGTTGCTGGCGGAAAATGTGCGGGAAATTACCGCGAGCGACCTTTCGGGTAAAATGATTGAAATAGCCAAAAGCAAAGCTGCTGCTGAAGGAATAGCCAATATCAATTTTGTGCAAGCGGATGTTTTGGACAGTAGTTATAACACTGAGCAATACGACGCTGTGCTTGCCCACAATATGCTGCACCTTCTCGAGGATATACCCGCAGCAATTGACACTATTGCAGGCTTGTTGAAACCAGGCGGGATGTTCATTTCTAAAACCGTTTGCAAATTTGGCTCGGGCACGCCGCTTAAATGGCGCTTGATGAAGATGATTTTGCCGCTGATGCAAATGATTGGCAAAGCCCCTTATGTAAATTTAATGGATAAAGGCGAGCTGGAAGGGCTTATTTGCGGTGGTGGGTTCGAAATTATTGAAAGCGGAAACTACCCAAAAAACCATATGAGCCGCTACATCGTCGCACGCAAAGTTTAATTATGTCCTGATTTCGTGTCACCAAACACCGTTTATGTCACAAGGCGATGTTTCACGATTGACCAACCATTTCGTTTTTGGGACAGTCAATTATGGATTTGCTTTTTGTGACATTGCGGTTTTCCGCGATCGCGCTTGCTGTGGCGACGATTTATCTGATGCTGCGGGACGGGCGGCAACATTTGGCTGCGCGAATTGGGGCGCTCCTTCTATTGGCTATTGTCGCCATGCTATTCATTGGCTTGCCTAGCTCGCTTCGCTTTTCTATGGAAATAGAAATAGCGCTTTATTATTTAAAGATCCCAATTTTGCCTCTTGCATGGTGGTTTGGTCTTGCTCTTTTGGAAGATGGTTTCCGGTTGCGCATGATTCATTGGTTGGGTTTGTTATTGTATACGGGGCTAAAATCATGGAGTTTAACAGTTGTTCTGTTGGGAGGCGAAAATCTTCTGACCCCTCCGATAGTATTACTGTCTTATATTTTGCTGATTCACTTGGCTTTCGTCACATTGCGGGGCATGAAGGATGACTTGATTGATCAGCGCCGGAAGGCGCGTATCGCGCTGGTTCTATTCCTTGTATTTAGTGAGATTGTTACATTGGCCCCGATGACATTTCTGTCCGGGCTCTCGGCGAACGACATTGCACTCATGAATTTGGTTATCACATTTCTTGTGGTGATTTGGGCGTTTCAAATGAGTTCGCGTTTTCAAGCTGAAGTTTTGATGTTTGTGCCTGTATCGCAGCCTGCACAACTGGCACCTAAGATTGACCCCCGCGACGCTGAAATACATAGTCGTTTAAACGAAGTGATGGACAACGAACATATATATACCGAGCACGGCCTAACTATCCGCACGCTGGCAGACCGTATCAATGTGCCGGAACATCAGCTCCGGGCTCTTATTAACCAGGGGCTTGGTTGCCGGAATTTCTCTGAGTTTCTAAACAGCTACCGCGTTCGATATGCAAAATCGCTTTTATCCGACCCTGGGCATGCCAGAAAGTCTGTTCTAACGATTGCCATGGATGCTGGTTTTGCGTCCGTGTCCAGCTTTAATCGGGTTTTTAAAGACCTTGAGGCAATCACTCCTTCCGAATTTCGAACTACAGCACTCGCCATCACTGCCCAAAACTAAAAAAAACGGCCCAAAACTAAAAATGGGCAGCTTTTTTTGGAATTGCGCAGCCCGCAATAGTTTTTTGATGCATTCCAAGTTCTCGGACTCAAACCCCGGCGAGCTGGAGCGCAGACAATGTGTGATCCACTCGCTGATATACGAGGATGGATTGCATGAGATCCAATACGGTCGCCGCTGTAGACCCTAGCGAAAATCGGAACTACTATTTTATCGCCGGTTTACCGCGGTCAGGTTCAACGTTGCTGTCGGCAATTTTACGGCAAAACCCACGCTTTCATGCCAGCATGACTGGGCCAATCGCAAGCCTATTTAAAAGTCTGATTGCTACTGTAAGCAGCGGCAGTGAAATTTCTTCGCTAGTTACCACTGAACAGCGCCGTCGATTGGCACGTGGTTTGTTTGACAACTATTACGCGGACATGGATCCTGAAGTAGAGGTGGTTTTTGATACCAGCCGCAGCTGGACCGCACACGTTGGCACGTTGGTTGATCTGTTCCCGCAGGCCCGCATAATATGCTGTGTTCGCAATGTTGCTTGGGTAATGGACAGCCTAGAGCGGCAGTTTCGCCAGCACATGTTTGAAAACACCAGCCTTTTCCAATCTGATGCGGAACGAAGCACAGTTTTTTCGCGGACCGAGACCCTGGCCAAACCCAACAGGCTGGTCGGCTATGCGCTGGCGGCGCTAACCGAGGCCTTATACGGCGAGCACGCACACCGCTTGATGATTGTTGACTATGACAAGCTAGTCGCCGCACCAGGTCAGGTGTTGAAACAAATTTACAGCTTCACTGAGCAGCCCGCCTTTGAGCATGACTTCGATAACGTGGTTTTCGACGCGCCGTCTTTCGACGCGCAGATAGGTCTTTCAGGGCTACACCGTGTGTATAGGAAAGTTGAACCTAGACCGCGCCCTACCATATTGCCGCCGGATGTTTTCGCGCGCTTTGCGACCATGAATGTGTGGGACGCACGACGGCAGCAGTCTCGAGCAGAAAAAAAACCTGAAAACAAACAGGACGAAAGAAACCTTGTGGCCATTTAGCCACCATATTTTTACAGCAACATAGGGGGATGAAATGCCTACACTTTCTGGCTTGAAAAACAGCAATACCGCGACCGAAGACACAGCTATCATTATCGACACGGATGTAACCTTCGCGGACGCTCAAGGAGACTTTGAGAACGGCACAGTTACAGTTTCAGGTCTCGCGACTGGCGACATTATATCAGTCCAAAACACAGGGACCGGTTCCGGCGAAATTGCATTTGATGCGGCAACGGGTGCGATTAGCTTCGAGGGAACACAGATCGGAACGCTTTCAGGCGCGACCGGATCTACAGCAACTGTTACCTTGGGCGCTAATGCGACAAGTGCGTCAGTGGATGCATTGCTGGAAAACCTAACCTTTACCGCCACAGCCGATGATCCTGCCGCAAGCCGCGTGCTTACGGTGAATGTCACTGACGCAGCCGGGAATAGCCTGTCTACCGAAGAGGGATTATCTTCGGTGACGGGTAGCGGCGATCCCTTTAACGGCATTAATGCATCCAATTTCTCGATCCCGGTTTTTGTCGACATCGATAACGACGGGGACATGGACGCTTTTGTTGGTGAATTTGGCGGCACCGTGAACTTCTTCCGAAATGACGGAACGGCGGCAAACCCCAATTTCACAGGTGCGCTTGGCAGTGAAAACCCCTTGAACGGAGTTGATGTCGGAACGTATGCGGTACCGGCCTTTGTTGATATAGACGGAGACGGAGACCTAGACGTCTTTATCGGCGAGCAGGATGGAAACCTGAATTTTTTCCGTAACGACGGTACGGCTTCGAACCCCGACCTAAATGCAGTTACTGGCGCAGGCAACCCGTTCAACGGTGTTGATATTGGGTCAAATGCCTCCCCGGTTTTTGTCGACATCGATAATGACGGCGATATGGATGCCTTTATCGGAGAATACGGTGGCACCCTGCGTTTCTACCGTAATGACGGCTCTGAAACTGCCCCGAATTTTGTGTCCGTAACCGGGGCGGGAAATCCCTTCAATGGGGTCGACATCGGGTTTGTGCCGACGACGGCCTTTGTCGACTTTGACAATGACGGCGACCTGGACGCCTTCCTCGGTGAGGGGTACGGCACAATGTTCTTCTTCCGTAACCAAGGTAGCGCAGACGCCGCCAATTTCAGCCGCGTTAACGGCACTGAAAACCCTTTCAATGGGTTGGACTTCGGCTTTGATGCCGCGCCTTTCTTTGTCGATATTGACGGCGATGGTGATATGGATGCCTTCGTGGGCCACAGCAACGGCGTTCGTAGTGCGGGCTCTGGGACCCTCAATTTCTTTGAAGCAAAGACACCGGATACGACAACTACAACAATAACAGTGACCGCGGTTGATGATGGCACTGACGGCGATGACTTAAGGACAGGGACCGATGCCGCAGACATGTTTACGGCTGGGCTGGGCAACGATACGCTGACAGGCTTAGGCGGTGATGATAATTTGGGCGGTGCCGACGGTGCCGACTTACTGCACGGCAATGCGGGAGCTGATACTCTGCTAGGCGGCGCTGGGAACGACACACTATGGGCTGGCGTGGGCGATGATGGCGGTGACTTGCTAAACGGGGGTGCTGGCGATGATATTATCGGCGGCGGTGTTGGAGATGATGTTATCGCAGGCGACGAAGGTGCTGACATTGTCTACGGAGGCGGAGATGACGGTGCTGACAGTATTACTGGCGGCGCAGGAAATGATCAGCTTTTCTCCGGTGGTGGCAATGATACTGTAGAGGGCGGCGCCGGCGACGATACACTTTGGGGCGGCGCCGGAGACGATAGCTTTGCAGGGGGTAGCGGCAGCGACCTGTTCATTTTCGCTAGCGGTCACGGCGATGATACAATCACAGACTTTAGCGTTGCCGATGATAGGCTGACGTTAGCGAATACGGAGACAGACTTTGCAAGTGCAGCGGACGTGCAAGCCGCGGCGACTGCAGAAAATGGGGGTATTTTGATCGACTTGGGCGGCGGTGACAGCTTGTTCTTAGATGGTGTAGCCATAAGTGATATCGCGTCGATTGATTTTACTTTTTGATAAGCATTTGCCTGGCGTTTCAGTTCAGGGAGCATCTCGGAACCACAGGGCCGTGTCCTTGATGTAGGCTGTAGCGCCAGGCAAAACCAAACAGTTGTTGTTGGAAAATATACGCAGTCTACGCAATGAAAACTTGTCTGCATCGCCTTCATGGTTTCTACTTTGGAAAAGGGGAGAAACCAGATGTACGACATTTTAAAGCCAACCGTGTTTAGGGTAGTTTTCTTGCTCGTGTGCTTTGCTGCGCCGCCGTTTGCGCATGCTGCCGACAAGAAGGTGACGCTGCTCTTCACTAACGATGTGGAAAGTGCGTATGACCCCATTCCGGCATTTTGGCTCGATGATTTGGACCGTATTGGCGGCATTGCCGAGATGACCACGTTGATCAATGAGATTCGCTCGAGGCAGAACCCAACTTTTCTGTTTGACGCTGGGGATATCTTCACGGGTGCGCTTGCAAAAGAAACACAGGGGGCGCTTGCGTTCGACCTGATGGCCGCAATGGGGTACGACGCCCTTGGCATTGGCAACCATGAGTTTGAATACGGCGTTGAGGTGTTTGGCTGGCAGAAAAACAGGGCACCTTTCCCCGTTCTTAGCGCCAATATGTTCTATAAAGGGACAGACCATCCATTCGCTCAAGCGCATACCATCATCGAGCGTGACGGCGTTCGTATCGGCGTGATTGGCATCATGGGCCGCGATGCGGTGTCTGCTATTATCCCGGCGTTTATCGCGCCGTTGGATGTTGTTGAGGAAGCGTCTGCTGTGCAGAGGTCCGTAGATGCTATTCGCGACGAGGTGGATATCGTCGTGCTTCTAACCCATCAGGGTAAAACCGCCCCTATGCAAACGGATGCAGAAACCGACCCCCGAACTCAGCGAGACATTGATGCAGACATCCGCCTTGCAGGTGCTGTCACGGGCGTTGATGTTATGTTTTCAGGCCATGCAGACGCGGGCACACCTGAACCCGTTGTGCATCCGGAAACCGGCACGCTGATTATGCAGACATACGGCCAAGCTACTCACCTTGGTTTTCTGGAGTTGGTGCTGGACGACGATACTCGGCAGATAACCGGGTATGAAGGCAAACTTATTCCGGTGGATGCCGACAAGTACGCACCTGACCCCGTGGTGCGGGCTAAAATTGAAGCCGCCCGCGCTAAATTTCCTGCACTGTTTGAAGTGATTGGCAAGTCGGCCACCTATATGAACCGTAAATATATGGAAGAATCGGCGCTTGGAAACTTGTTCGCGGATATCTTCAGGGAAAAAGCAGGTACTGATATTGCTTTTCTTCACCCCGGTAGCCTTAGAAAAGACCTTCCAGCCGGGGATATTCGCCGTGTTGATATTTTGGACGTCTATCCTTTCATAGATCATGTGCTGACTATGGAATTAAACGGCCGCCAAATTAGAGACCTTATCGAGCAATCGCTCACGTTTGAGCGGGGCTTGCTTGAAATCTCCGGGTTTGAAGTTACCTATGATCGCTCAAAGCCAGAAAGACAAAGGGTTCTGTCTATTTCCAGAGGCGGCAAACCAGTTAAACCAGACGATGTTTTTAGTGCTGCTGCACCCACCATAATCGCCAACGGTGCCGATTTGTTCACTACGTTTACCGAAGTTGAAAAGACGGGGAATGCTGGCCTAATCTCAGAGATACTTCTTTCGTATTTTGCCAACCATGACACGGTAAAGACGCCGGCGCTTGGGCGACAAATTGACCTGACGCCAAAATAGGGAAAAAAGCAGCTGAATCTGCTTGCAAAGCGCGGAAAACCACCCTATACACCCCCATTCGTCGAATGATCCGGCTAGAAAAAGGGCTGCCGAGGTTGTTCAAACTGATCACTCTTTACGCAATGTGAGGAAGAAAAATGCCCAAGATGAAGACTAAGTCGAGCGTTAAGAAACGCTTCAAGCTCACTGCCACTGGTAAGGTTGTGTCTGCTCAAGCTGGTAAACAGCACGGTATGATCAAGCGCACCAACAAGCAACTCCGCAACCAGCGTGGCACCACAATCCTTGCCGATTGTGATGCTAGAATCATCAAGAAATTCATGCCCTACGGCTAATGCCGGGCTGTACCTTTCAGGTTTAGGAGAAATATCATGGCACGTGTTAAACGCGGTGTAGTATCGCACGCTCGTCACAAGAAAGTCCTCGAAGAAGCCAAAGGCTATCGGGGTCGTCGTAAGAATACCATTAAAACTGCTC
>Ga0316204_10012045_pt1 | contig 10656 bp, 13 predicted proteins | sample 6monrhotite_MG_2_FD_205661 | JGI IMG/M metagenome (GOLD analysis project Ga0316204, IMG submission 205661) | Microbial mat bacterial communities from mineral coupon in-situ incubated in ocean water Damariscotta River, Maine, United States -... | ecosystem: Environmental > Aquatic > Marine >... | reverse complement strand
TCAGGCAGATATGTTCGCTATTGCCATGCATATGCGGCGTAATAAAAAACTTACCCACTTTGCAAATAATATTATGACCTTACGTGCTATGACATTACTTAATGGTGAACTACAACATGATAGTTCTAGCGCTATGCAACTTATGATTAATACAGATAAGGAAAATTTTATTCATGCTCAACCAATGGAACTGGTAAAAAAAGTGAAACAACTATATAAAACCATTGCTCCGAATTATGAAGAATATATCGATTTTAGGGTTGCAGCAATTGAGGTTATTAGTCTATTAGGAAAACAAGTAAATGAATATGAAAAACCCTTTTCCCCTACTGGACGCCAACCTGACAAAGAAATTATGCAAAGGCTTATGAAACAATCCTTGGATAATTTTCAAAAATTTACTGGAAAAGTTTATACATTACCCTCTCGTAAATAAAATGTAATAGAGGCCAAAGTGTGTCTTATCCTTATCGTTTATTCTAGACATTAGTTCGCAGGAGTTCCTAAGAGCTCTACCCCCGTTTATTTTGATCCATATCAATTAATGCATAATAAATAAGCATTACACTATTTTTAGTTAGCTATTCATAATAAGAAGGTGTGAAAGACATGGCCAACCACAGCCCGGGGTGTTTTGGGAATTACGACTTTGATCACATTGCCAAATTTGCTAAAAAACGTTTTATTGATGGTAACAATACTATTAATTTGTTAAAGCAAGCATGTTCAGAAGCTGAACGTGAGGTTATTGCCTTGGTTTGCATGTTAGATGTTGAGGATGAATTCGTACTCGATATTGAACTGGATTGTCGCTATGCTGATGATTGCAAAGTAACAAACTGCCGCGACAAACTCAGAAAACTAATAGAAAACGAATTAAAATTATCAGAAATATAATCATTTAGAGTTTTTTCTCTACCTCCCAATATTTGCCAATATTGCCCCAAATAGCCATCTTTTATCTAAAAACTGAAACAGTTCACAATATATTACTTGCAACTATATAAGCATCCACTAAAATAACATTTGATTATTATTTACACAAATAATAGGTTTATTCGTAATGACTTTTGATATTTTAAGTATTATTGGCACTATTTCAGCGGTGCTTGTGGTGGTGGTGTTATTCACCCTCTGTAAAATCCGTGGATGTAATAAGCCGATCTGTTAGTAAATCTTTATACTCTGGGCCCAAATATTTATTGCCACAATAAATGGGAACAGAATCTAGCCTATCGCCACAAGACTTTTAAAGCTGTTTAACCTTATCCAGCATCTCCTGTGCGTGACCATCGGCGGTGACGCCATATATAACATCTTCAAGCACACCTTCTTTATTAATTAAGAATGTTGAACGCACAATACCCATCTTCTTAACGCCGTTCTTTTCTTTTTCTTGCCACACATCATAGGCATCACATAGTTCACCATTCATGTCAGCTAACAAATCCACGTTGAGTCCAAACTTATCAATAAATGCCTGATGGCTTTCACATGAATCTTTACTTACACCTAAAACCACAGTATCAACTTTGGAAAATTCACCGGCCAACTCAGTAAACTGATTTGCTTCAATTGTACAACCCGGCGTGTCATCTTTTGGGTAAAAATATAAAACAACATTCTTGTTACCACTGAAATCAGACAAGTTAATCATTTCATTTTTTTGGTTGGGTGTACTAAAAACAGGTGCAGCCTGGTTTTTCTCTAACATAATAGTAATCCTAAATTTTTGTTAATATCTTAATATAATTATCAATTTTCAGCAGTAAAATCAAATGCTTTGTCATGAACGTAAACTAACTTACAGTCTTCAATATACTTTGCATCATGAATTCGGCCTGCTTTAACATAACCTGTGTCACCTTTGTTAAGAATAACTGCATCCCCATCAGCAACAAGACCATCATTTGATTTAATATAAAATTGAATCGACATTTTTCCTTCAACCACAACGGTCATGTCATCACCAGGATGTGAATGTGGAGGTTCTTCTGAACCGGCTTGCCAACGTTCCAACATCACTTCAGTGCCATCAGGATTGGTAGGGTATGTTGTTCTAAGAGTAAAACCTTCAGGTGTTTCAGGAACAGAAACATGATTATCCCAAACCTTACTCGTCTCACTCGTTACTGCATTTGTATCGCTCATATTAAAACCTCAAGTAGTTCATATGTAATAATGCTAATAATTATTGCTTAATTTAAATCAACAGCAAATTTTTTTAATAATTCAAACGGAACAATCTCTAACGTTCGCTTATGTGTGCGCATTAAATATACCCGCGGCGCCATTCCATCTTCGTGTGCCTCTAACCATCTTGCCGCGCATAAGCACCAGGTGTTACCCGGCTTTACACCTTCAAATCCAAACTGCGGTGCGGGAGTTGATAAATCATTTCCTTTAAAACGTGAGTATTCAAGAAACTCGCTGGTTGCTTCAATACATACAGTATGTAATCCCACATCGTCTTTACAGGTATTACATTTGCTATCGCGAAAAAATCCAGTAACAGGGCTATCACCACACATATTCAAGGGTTCATCTAATACATTGACTGAGTCATCCATGTCCATCTTTTTTTACCTTTGTTAGTTTAGTGCAATAATAAATTGATGATTATAACGTATAAAGAATACAAACGCGTTAACCATTTTAATAAAAAGTTAACCACGATAAAACTATGTTTTTATATAACAACTGAATGAAAAATATTACTTTTATATAAGAGGCTGTATTAGTGATAAGGATATAAACTCACTAAAGAAAAAATTAATTGAGTTGTTAAACATTATTAACATAATAAAAATAACTCATCATGTTACTTTACACCAAAGAATTTCTGAGCATTAGTTAAGCGTAATTTTTGCTCTATGCTAGCTGGAAAACGTTCCATCCAACGTCATTGAAAATGATGAAAACCTGAAAGGAATAATCCAATCAACTCCTGATTCTTTTAACTTAAGGGAATAATGTGATGGAACACTGGAAACTACAGCAAGGACAACATTATGATTTTCAAGAATTTTGACTGTCTCTTTAGCACTCAGCAACTCTTCATGATCTCAATTAAAATGTAAATGGATATCCGCGAAAGGTGGCAGCTCATGCATAGGTAATGAACAGACCGTTAAAACTATCAAGCTGAATATAATGTGTATAAAATGCCTCATATTATTATTTCTAAATCAACTGGATTCTGCCTCCTCAGTTTAAACTAACTTAACAAATACCGTGCTCAGTATCTGATAATTTTGAGACTACCCCGTGATTAAGTTTCTTCCCTCATGTACCATAATAAAATAATAACTTATATATATTAGAAAGTACTGAATAAAATGCATTGGGGTTCTATAGTGCTCTAACTACATTTATTTATGCCATTCTTAAGGAGGCCTAATGTTTAAATATATCAGTAAAACCCTATTAACCGGCTTTATAACTCTGTTACCGATAGTACTTACCATCTATCTACTCTATTGGTTGGGCATATCCTCTGAAGAAGTATTGGGCAATGCGCTCCATTATGTTCTACCCAAAAACACCTACTTCCCTGGTCTTGGTATGTTTGCCGGTTTAATGGTGATTTTTATTGTCGGCCTGATGATGAACGCCTATCTTGTGCGTAAACTCTTCTCGTTAGGTGAAGAGATACTCTACCGTCTACCTTTAATTAAATCAGTCTATCGAGCATTTCGTGATTTCTTCGATTTTTTCTCTCCCAACAAAGAGAACCTTGGTCAGGTGGTATCTGTCACACTAAATGGAATGGAGCTGGTCGGTTTTGTCACACAAGAAGATCCGCAACGCCTCCCTCCATCATTTCGTGACCGTGATTCCGTACTAGTATATCTACCGATGAGTTATATGGTTGGAGGCTATACGATACTAGTTCCGCGTAGTGACCTTCGTCCATTACAGATGACACGAGATGAAGCGATGCGGTTTGTGCTAACAGCAGGGATTACTGGAAAAAATTAACTATTAACCACAGGGAAAATAAATAGAATAAATGGGGTCTGACATCTATTTTAATTCATAGATTTTTACTCTGATTCCAGATATTTCTAGACCGTCAACGTGAGTTTTTTCTGTTGAGCTACACCGTTCTCATCTTCCCAACTCAATAATGCAGGAAAATCACAAATCTTACCATGCGACATGGTCAACGCTGCTGGTAAATCAAAAACCTTACCCGAAATAATTTCATTAATAGGAAATTTATTGTCAGCATCAAGAATAGCAAGCCTTGGTAATATCGCTGAACTTGCAGTGACATTTGCAGCTTCAAGTCCTCCACTTAAACCTTCAGTGTCAAAAATATTAATTGGTTTATCAATATAAAGGTTCACTTTCCTGGCGCTTAGCAAACCGGTATTACTAATTGACAAAGTGACCTGATCGAACTCATTCTTGTCCACTGTAATATCAAGTAAAATAGCCGGTCGCAGTTCATGCTCTTGCGCTGGCTCTTCTTCATGATAACTTTCTGTTACAGGGGACGACTCTATAAGCTTTAAAGCGCGCCCCGCACGACGCCATGCCATCACAGCAATCAGCAACGCCACAACGGCTATTCCGAGCAACCCCACTCCACAGTAGTAATTGTTATTATAAGATCCTGCATTCCACATACCCCGGTTATTTATATTTAATAATTTTTATAAGAGGTGGTAATACTAACGATAATTATACTACTCCGCTAACCGTACCCATTATTGCAGAAAATGGTGGTGTCATGCTTTTATCGAAGCAGTTAAGTTTTGATTAGTACTGGCAAGTATTGCCGTTTTAGGTGGGAGTGAATCACCGGTTAATATGTAAGGTTTAAGATGAGAATTATAGAAATCATCATCAACAATTCGTGCTGATTTAATAACAAAACCAGCCATTATTAAATAAATCAGCCCCCATTTATTGTCATCATTCATCGTAGCTTTTACGCACCAAGATATACATTCTATGCACTATATTAGTGCTGCAACTCCGATATTTTATTATTAATAATTCCTCGAAATAATAATATTTCATAAATAACAATAAGTTACTTACTAAAATTTAATATGGCATGGCAATTGCCATTGTATGAATAGACGTATGGAAATGGTTCGTAAATGAACCACTCATATTAATAGTTATTTAAAGGCAACGTAGCCAAAAGCTTTTAAGTAATCAAAATTAAATTTTCAAAGGAATTCATCATGACACGTAATGAAGTGACTGAATTGATCATTACACAAAAAATGATCAAGCAACTCACCTGGCCACAACTCGCAGAAGCCATAGGTATGAGTAAAGAATGGACAACCGCTGCACTGCTGGGTCAGATGACGCTTACAGCAGAGCAGGCAACCAAGATCGGAGCAATGCTAGATTTACCCGACGACGCGATTTTACAACTACAAGTAGTTCCATATAAGGGATCGCTTCCAACATCAATACCAACTGATCCATTAATTTATCGTTTTTATGAATTAGTAAACGTTTATGGTACGACCTTTAAAGCACTTATTCATGAAGAGTTTGGTGATGGGATTATGAGTGCCATTGATTTCAACATGGATCTCAAACGTGAAGCAGATCCAAAAGGTGATCGCGTCAACATCGTTATGAGTGGTAAATTTTTACCATATAAAAGTTACTAATTAATCTTAAAAATACATATTCAATATATTAATCAGGGAGTAAATAAATATGTCTTACTTAGAACCTACCGAGTTCGTCACCAAAATGGTGGACTCTGGTGAATCAAAAGTTTATATGTCGACCAAAGACACGTTAATTCGTGCTTTTATGGCTGGTGCGATTCTCGGCCTTGCAGCCGTGTTTGCCATTACGGTTGCAGTAAAAACTGGATCATTTTTAACGGGTGCTATTCTTTTCCCAGTTGGTTTCATTATGTTGTATTTAATGAAATTTGACTTACTTACGGGTGTATTCACACTTGTTCCACTTGCTCTTATTGATAAAAGACCTGGCGTTACAGTAAGTCAGATAATGCGAAACTGGGGACTCGTCTTTATAGGTAACTTTGCTGGCGCAATAACTACTGCCTTCATGATCTCCTTTATTCTCACCTATGGTTACAGTGTAGATGGTGGTGCACTTGCAGCAAAAGTGAGTAGCATTGGCGAATCCAGAACACTGGGATACCAATCTCATGGTGTTGAAGGATGGTTTACCATTTTCATACGTGGAATGTTATGTAACTGGATGGTTTCAATGGGTGTTGTTGGTGCAATGATTTCAACATCAGCAAGCGGTAAAATGATGGCGATGTGGATGCCTGTTATGCTCTTCTTCTACATGGGCTTTGAACATTCAATCGTTAACATGTTTTTATTCCCATTCTCTATGATTATGGGTGGTGACTTTACATTTGTTGACTACTTAGTTTGGAATGAGATTCCAACAGTTTTAGGCAATTTAGTAGGTGGTTTTGTATTCGTTGCCCTACCTTTGTATTACACTCATGTTAGAACAAGCCCTAATCGTGCTTTGTAATATGAGCTAATTAAAAAAGGTATCTTTATTCTCAGCCCTTCATGATCATACTGGGATCATGCAGGGCTGAGATTCTATTCGAATATGCCAAATCAATTAAAAATATCTTTAGGTCAATATTCAAACAAAGGTCGTAAAGAAACCAATCAGGATTTCCACGGCGTCCACATTCCAAAGGAACCCTTACTGAGTTCAAAAGGCATAGCAGTCGCTTTAGCTGATGGAATAAGCAGTAGTAATGTTAGTCAAATAGCGAGTAAAACTTCTGTTACAAGCTTTTTAGAAGATTATTATTGTACCGCTGAATCCTGGACTGTGAAAACATCTGTATTGCGTGTTTTACTCTCAACCAACTCATGGCTCTATTCACAAACCCGTGGCAGTCAATATCGATATGAACCTGATAAAGGTTATGTTTGTACCTTTAGTACCTTAGTTCTTAAATCGACTACAGCACATATCTTTCATGTCGGTGATACGCGTGTATATCGCCTATCAAAGAATCGACTTGAACAACTTACAGAAGATCATCGGTTATGGGTATCTAAAGATAAAAATTACCTGCAACGTGCATTAGGTATGAAAGTTCATATCGATATAGATTATCAATCACTCCCTCTAGAAGTTGGCGATGTATTTTTACTAGCAACAGATGGTATTTATGAATTTACCGATGACACATTCATCACCAAAACCATCAATGAAAATAATGACAATTTAGATAATGCAGCCAAGCTTATATATGACAATGCTTATGATAATGGTAGTGATGACAACTTAAGTATTCAGATTATTAAAATTGATCAACTAGCATTGCAAAATGTAGATGAAGTACATCAACAATTAACAAACTTACCTTTTCCTCCGCAACTTAAACCTAGAATGTTGTTTGATGGCTATGAGATCCTGCGTGACATACACATCACTAGCCGTAGTCATATTCATCTGGCAATTGATACAGAAACAAAAGAACAAGTAATCATTAAAGTACCCTCTGTTGATCTTCGTGACGACACCGCATATCTCGAACGTTTTCTCATGGAAGAATGGGTTGCTCGGCGTGTTAATAATGCTCACATATTAAAACCCAGCCTACAAACAAGAAAACGTAATTTCCTATATATCGTCACAGAATTTATTGAAGGTAAAACATTAACACAATGGATGATTGATAATCCCGAACCGGATATTGATGTTGCACGAGATATAATCGAACAAATTTCAGTAGGCTTACGCGCATTTCATCGTCAGGAAATGCTGCATCAGGACTTAAGACCTAACAACATCATGATTGATCAAACTGGCACGGTAAAGATTATTGATTTTGGTTCAACCCAAGTTGCAGGGTTAAGAGAAATCGCCACTCCCATTACTGAACAAAATATACTCGGAACCGCGCAATACACCGCACCAGAATATTTTCTTGGTGAAACAGGAACAACAAAATCAGATATGTTTTCGTTAGGTGTTATTACTTATCAAATGTTATCTGGCAGGTTACCTTATGGCGCTCAAATCGCAAGAGCACAAACAAAATCAGCGCAGCGAAAATTAATCTATCAATCGGTGCTAGACGATGAACGTACAATCCCTGCATGGATAGATGAAGCGATTAAAAAAGCAGTTCATCCTGATCCGTATAAACGCTATGAAGTATTAACCGAGTTTATCTATGATCTACGCCATCCGAATAAAATCTTTTTAAACAAGGCTCGTCCACCTCTAATGGAACGAAGCCCAGTACTCTTTTGGAAGAGCCTTTCCTTCATTTTATTTATTGTTATTATTTTTTTATTAAGTACTCACCCGAATATAAGTTAGAAATACTGAAACATATCGGAAATAAATGAGGAGAAGATCAACGATTGCTTATATACGCTAGTTCTTATATTAGAATCAAATGTTCTCTGGACTTCCCCTGTAATTTCATAGCTCCAGGATATATTCCTGCAAACCACCGGATAACAGCATCGAACGTTTAACCTTAAAAGGATGCAACAGAGTTTGTAGCGCTTCCTGGAAATATAGAGGACTCTTTACAGTGTCATCACTACTGTTTTCCAACCAGATCTTTCCCTCTGGCATGATAGAGTAAACCCCAGGCGAAGCCGGCATTTGTTGCTTGGTATGAATATATAAATGCAGTTTTACATTCTTATGCATATGTTGTAATAAATATTCTATCAGGCCCTTCATTACTTGCTTATCCAGGTAATTGGGAAGATCCCACAGAAATATCACATTTAAAAGTGCTCTTTGTTTTTTATAAAAGCCAAGTGTTTTAGTAAACGCACGATACAACTTATTATCTGTATCACACATATCTAAATTAATACTACACAATTCCTGCTGGCAGCCGGGTAAATATAGTTTACAAATAAAAGTGGAAAAAGCATCAATTACTCCTTGATTTGCCGGTAGTATATCAAGGATTTCATGATGCTCTTCTTTAACTAAACTGTTCAGAAAATCAAACAAGATAGGGCTACTAATGGCGTAGCCGTTTTCCTGACTGACTTGCTGATCAAGTTTTATTAAAGGACTGTAGTTGTAATGTGCACTCATAAACTTGAAACTATCATAGTTAAGTTAACGTGCCACTTTTAGGTCTACGTTTTCCTTATTTTGACTGATGCTCCCCGTGTTTTTATTGTGAGCCGTTTTCACTTGGGGTGGTTCCATTTCAATACTACCTTTAAACATAGCTCCATCCTCAAGGGTTACTCGCGGCGCAATAATATTGCCATAGACATTTCCTGTCTCACGAATAATCACTTTCTCATCGCCGTTCATATCACCAGCAAGTTCACCTTCTACGATAACCTGGTTTGCCTCAATATTCGCTTTAACCTTTGCGCTTTTACTTATTATCACGTTATGACCTTTGAGGTTAATGGTGCCTTCCACCTGCCCCTGAATTATAAGATCTTCATCTCCCGTCACATCACCCTTTATGTGAATTGAAGCACCAATAGCCATTGCATTATTTTGTACTGAACGAACATTGGTTTTATTTTCTTGAACTTCAGGTTTTTCCTGTTCGTGGTACGTCTTGATCTTGCTTGAGACATTATCCTTGAATTGTTTCATATCAATCATTTGATTCTCCAATAAACTGAATATTCTAAAGAGTGCATTTAATAACTTGCTTTTATCAAGTTTATGCGTGGAATGATTATGGAGTGAGTTACATATAAATAGTAATAACTGGGTCACAACTTAACAAACGTGGCCTGTACCCCTTTAACTAATTTATCACCTATTATTCCCATTAATTCAACTTATTACCTTATGAAAATTGCGTTCCAGCCGAAACAGTACTTATAGAATTGATAAGTGTCTCCAGATCACATAAAAACCAACAGGATTATTAAACTTATGAGTATCGATTACTCAATCATCATACCCGCCTACAATGAAGAAGCCTTGCTGGAAAACACAATAAATCATTTAAAAGAAGCCATGGCAACTGTCACATTAAAGGGTGAAATTATCGTTACCAATAACAATTCTACTGATCGCACCGCAGATATTGCAAAATATGCGGGAGCTAATGTTGTCTTTGAACCAATAAATCAAATTTCACGCGCACGTAATGCTGGGGTAACCATCGCCAAAGGCCGTTATTTAATTTTTGTGGATGCCGATACTATTGTCCCACCCGAGTTATTACAAAATGCCATTAACAATTTAGAATCAGGAGAATATTGTGGCGGTGGCGCAGCCGTAACATCACATGATGTTCCTTTAGTCGTGAAAGGAATTCTTGGATATTGGAACGTTATATCCAATACCTTTAATATTGCTGCAGGTTGTTTTGTTTATTGTCGACGGGATGACTTTGAAGGATGTGGTGGTTTTAGTGACAAAGTTTATGCCACAGAAGAAATTTGGCTTTCTATGGCATTAAAAAGTAAAGCAAAGAAACATAAACGGAAATTTAAAATCATCAATAAACCTAAAGTAATAACGTCTGCTCGAAAACTGGTATGGTTCAGCTACTCATATCAGTCCATAATGCTTCTTATTATATTTATTTTTCCTTTTCTTACTCGATACAAATGGGTGTGCGGATACTGGTATAAACGTCCTGAACAAAAAGAAAAAAAATAGTCATAGTATTATTCCTTATTAATTACTCTTCCCTCTCTT
>Ga0316204_10012044_pt1 | contig 10657 bp, 10 predicted proteins | sample 6monrhotite_MG_2_FD_205661 | JGI IMG/M metagenome (GOLD analysis project Ga0316204, IMG submission 205661) | Microbial mat bacterial communities from mineral coupon in-situ incubated in ocean water Damariscotta River, Maine, United States -... | ecosystem: Environmental > Aquatic > Marine >... | reverse complement strand
CCATTATTCTACCCGGACTTTGAAATAGGTCCCTTATTTTATTTTCAACGAGTTAAATTGAATGGCTTTTATGATGTTGCCTGGGCAGATTTGATAGATCAGGAATTTACGTTGGATTCTTATGGATTGGAACTCTCCTCCAATTTTAATGTTATGCGTTTTAAACCAATTTTTGATCTAGGATTACGTTGGGCTTATTTGCCAGATGCCGATGATTATGTTTTTGAATTGGTAATTGGAGCAATTCGACTTTGATTTTCCTTAAATACCTTTGATTAAAGAATAATTTCGGCTTAATTTTAAGCCTTGTAACAAAAATATTATGGCGGAATTAATTACAATGCCAAAAATGAGCGATACCATGGAAGAGGGGGTGATTGCATCATGGATGGTTAAAGAAGGAGATACAGTTAAATCTGGAGATATATTGGCTGAGGTGGAAACCGATAAAGCTACCATGGAACTTGAATCCTACAACGACGGTGTGCTTTTGCATATTGGTCCTAAAGAAGGCGATGCGGTCCCTATAGATGGAGTAATTGCAGTAATCGGTGAAAAGGGTGAGGATATTTCCGCACTACTTGCAGGAGCATCTGCTCCGCCAGCTACAGTAGCTGAACCTGAGTCAAGCTCAAATGGCTCGTCAGCGCCTGCTGAAGTCGTAGATACAAGCGGAATTGACGCCACTATAGTCACAATGCCCAAGATGAGTGATACTATGGAGGAAGGCACAATTGCTTCATGGATGGTAAAAGTCGGTGACGAAGTAAAGTCTGGAGATGTTTTAGCGGAGATCGAAACCGATAAGGCTACCATGGAGTTTGAATCTTATTTTGATGGAGTGATGTTGTATATCGGTCCGAAAGAAGGAGACTCCATTGCGGTAGATGAAATCATTGCCGTGATTGGAGCCAAGGGAGCAGACTTTGAGACCTTAATCAAAGCACATGGATCTGCAGTTTCTAAAACTGAGTCTTCTTCTGTTGATGAATCAGCGGTAGTGGAAGTTACACCGGCTCCGGTTGCACCGACTGCAAGTGTTCCTGCAGCAGCACCTGTTGCTATTCCAGCAAGCAGTAATGGAAATGGACGATTAAAAGCATCTCCATTAGCCAAGAAACTGGCAACTGAAAAAGGATACGATATATCCCAGATTCCAGGAAGTGGAGATCAAGGAAGAATAGTTAAAAGAGACGTTGAAAACTTTACTCCCTCAACTATGCCTGCGGCTACGGCTGAAACCACTGCAGCTACGGCAACAATTGAGTTACCTGCAGTAGTAGGAGAAGAACAGTTTGAGGAAGTGAATGTTTCTCAAATGAGGAAAACCATTGCAAAACGATTGGCTGAAAGCAAATTTACTGCACCTCATTTTTACCTGACCATGGAAATCAATATGGATAAGGCTATTGAAGCCCGGATTTCCATGAATGAGGTTTCTCCGGTAAAAATTTCATTTAACGATATGGTAATTAAGGCTTCTGCAGCTGCTTTAAGACAGAATCCAAAAGTAAATGCCTCATGGTTGGGAGACAAAATTCGATACAACAAACATATTCATATCGGCATGGCTGTTGCTGTCGAAGAAGGATTGTTGGTGCCGGTTATTCGATTTGCAGACAATAAGTCTCTTTCACACATTGCTACCGAAGCTAAGTCTTTAGGTGGAAAAGCTAAAAATAAAGAACTACAACCTCAGGATTGGGAGGGGAATACCTTTACTATTTCCAATTTAGGTATGTTTGGTATCGAAGAATTTACTGCCATCATTAACCCACCCGATGCATGTATTCTTGCTGTGGGCGGAATTAAGCAAACGGCAGTGGTTAAAGACGGACAATTGGTGCCTGGTAATGTAATGAAGGTAACTCTTTCCTGCGATCACCGTGTAGTAGATGGAGCAATAGGTTCCGCTTTCCTTCAAACCTTGAAGGGCTTGCTGGAAGATCCTGTGCGTATACTAATATAAAAAAATGAAAAAACAGATGATTAAATCGACCACCGTTTTAGCAGTAAAGCATAACGGTGAAGTCGCTATTGGTGCAGATGGACAAGCTACTATGGGTAACTATATAGCTAAGGGGAATGTTAAAAAGATACGAAAACTTCAGGAAGGAAAAATTGTAACCGGTTTTGCAGGATCTACCGCAGATGCCTTCACATTGCTGGAACGGTTTGATGAGAAACTAAATTCCTATGGTTCTAATATGAAACGGGCAGCCATTGAATTGGCTAAGGACTGGCGGATGGACCGTTATCTAAGAAGACTGGAGGCCATGCTAATTGTAGCCAACAAGGATGAAATATTAATACTTAGCGGGACGGGTGATGTGCTTGAACCGGAGCACGATATAGCTGCAATTGGTTCAGGTTCTATGTATGCTCAATCAGCTGCATTGGCACTTAAGAAACATGCTGGGGATAAAATGTCAGCAGAAGAATTAGTAAAGGAAAGTCTTACCATTGCTGCAGATATTTGTATTTACACCAACCACAATCTGGTAATAGAGAAACTTTAATGCAGATATTTCACAACCCAAGATGTCGTAAGAGCAGGGAAGCACTTGAATTTCTCCATAAGGCAGGGAAGGAGCCTGAGATTATTGAATACCTCCGTAATCCTCCGTCTGCTGTTGAGATACAGGAGGTACTCAAGAAGCTAGGGCTACGGCCATTAGACATTATCCGTAAGTCAGAGGTTCTTTTTAAGCAAAACTATAAAGGAAAGGATCTAACGGATGAACAGTGGGTACAGGTTATGGCAGAAAATCCTATATTGATTGAGCGTCCTATTGTTATTTCGGGAGACAAAGCTGTGGTTGGGCGGCCCACAGAGAATATCAGCAGAATTATTGATTGATAAATCTTATTTCACTCTAAAATTAAAAGCAGATTTTATTCCTATAAAATTATATTCTCTGTTTTCAATACCAATTCTTCCCATAGATCGGTTATAAAAAGCAGATAGTGCCAGATAATTACTGTTTTTTAATTTCTTTTCAAAACCAAAACCAACATCAAAAGTACCGGCATATAGAACCGCTTCATCTTCTCGTTTAGAAGCTGTAATATTAACAGTGTAATCATCCAGACCAGAATTAATATCAATGGAATAGATGTATTCAAATGTTTGACCAATCAAAATATTTGGAGTAATTCCTGCTGTTAAAAAAAGATACTGGTTTTGCTTAATTGGATACATGTATTTTAGATGAAGAGGTATATTTATAGAATATGAACTGGCTTGAATTTCTGATAATTCTCCAAGATTGGAATCCTGACCAGGAAACTCTCTGAGTATATTACCTACAGGGATTTTAGACGTTTCATAACTGTAAGAACCGAAATTTGCTCCGGTTACGATTCTCAACGAAGGTGAAAGAATAAATTCGGTATTTATTCCTAATCTATAGCCAAAATCTCCAGAGCTCAGATCTGTTGAAACAGAATGTAAGCTAAACTCAGGGCCATATTGAAAACCAATCCCGTTCATCTTACTTTTTTCAATTTTTCTTACCAATGAAGCAGGTAATTTAATTTTAGCTGGTTTTAAAGGTTTGGCTTTTTTATTATTTGTAACGGGCTCTGTCGGGTGCAGGGGATCAACTCCTAATAAGGCTATTTCGGGGCCAAGACTTTTGATTTTATCAGGGTTATTTCCATACTTCATGTATAGATTTCCATCTTCACCCAGATAAGCAAGTTGATAATAGTCAAGGAATGCTTTTACCTCATTATGTATTTCGTCTGACTTCCCAAGGTTATATCCTCTAGGGTCATAATTAGTCCTAGTTGACAATGAACTGAATGTATTAGCACCATACTCATCTGTATTTTCAATTCTGACCTCATTGGATGTATTGAGAAGTGCTTTATAAATTATAATGGTATCTATTTTCTTTTCAACATCCAATTGCTTCAATTTCAACTGAAGAGCTTCTAACTCTGTCTCCTTTTGATCAAGTTCCCAATAAGACTTGTTTAGATCCTTATTGTAGTCTGTTTTTAAATTTGATATAAATGTGTAATTAAGTAGCCCTATTAAAAATAATGCAATGGCTAAAGTGGCAGCCACCCGATATTGTAAATAGGAGGATGAAGTTTTTTGATCGAGTCTGTGATTAAGATTTTCAAGAGCACCATGATCAACTATAGTATCCTGGTAACTACTTACTTTTTCTCTGATCTTCTTATCAAATTCGCTACTATCCATGAATCTTTAGGTTAGTATTTTGTTGACTAAGTATAATCGCTTGAAGCTTAGCCCTTGCAACCGCAAGATTTGATCTGCAGGTGCCTTCTGTTATCCCCATTAAGTTTGCTATTTCCTTATGTTTGTATCCCTCAATAACATATAAATTAAAAACAACTCGATAGCTAGTTGGGAGTAATTGTATATAGCTAATTATCTCCTCTGCTGCCATATTATCTAGGATATGGTTTTCAACAATCGATTCATTTAAATGTGAAATACTAACATTGTTTTTATGCCTTTTACTTTTTCTATAATAGTCTATGGCCGAATTAACAATAATTGCGCGTAGCCATCCCATAAATGAAAGGTCTGGATTGAATTGACTTAGTTTGTCAAATACTTTCATGAAGCCATCGTTGACAATTTCAAGAGCCTCTTCTCGGTCTACTGAATAGCGCAAAGCAATTCCCATTGCGAAATTGTAATATCGTAGGTAAAGCTTATTCTGAGCAGATCGTTGACCCTTTAGACATCCTTCAACTAGCTGCAAGATTTCTTTAGTATCTTCCAAGTGATGGTACTGTTAGAGTAGTACGTATGGTTTGTTTAAAACGTGTGTTTAGAATAACAATTTACTATAATAATATACTATTTATTCGTACTTTTTAAAAATAATATAATGTCAACCCACGAATTAAACTAAACATTCGTAATAGCTTATAATGGTAGACGGTTCGCTAAAAACTATTAAAAATTATTGCAGGAAATTGCTTAGTAATAAGCTTTCTTCAAAGCTTTCCTTTCACAATCTGGAACATACAGAATTAGTGGTTAATGGTGCAACGAAAATCGGTATTGAAGAAGGGTTAAATGCTAAAGAATGTGAAATTATAATAATTGCTGCCTGGTTTCATGATACGGGTTTCATCGAGTCTTATAACAACCACGAACTGGCAAGCTCGATGATTGCAAAGGATAAATTGAAGGAGTTAGGGTATCCAAAAAAAGTGATTAATGAAGTAATCAGCTGTATTATTTCTACTTCAGTTGATTCGGATCTCAATAATCATCTCCAGGAAGTACTCCATGATGCGGATAGTATTCATCTTTCTTTGGATAATTACTGGAAATGGAACGAGAGATTAAAAAAAGAGATTAGGTATTTTGAAAACAATAACCTCAGGGCTGATCAATGGTATTTTCAAAATTTGCAATTTCTTAAAAACCATCAATATTTTACTTCCTATGGCCAAAATGTATTGGAACCCTTAAAGCAATTACATCTTTCCACTAATATTAAGAAATTAGAAGACCTTTATATCCATGTTAAATGAACTAACCATAATTGCTCCTGTATTTAATGAAGAGGAATCCTTGATACGCTTCAGGGATGAAATGAATCAATATTTGGATCTTTCAAATATAAGGACAGAAGTACTTTTTGTGAATGATGGCTCAGTTGATAAAAGTCTTTCCATCATCCAAATGATATGTGATAATGATGATCGATATTCTTATCTATCTTTTGATACAAATTATGGATTAAGTACAGCTATTAAAGCAGGTATTGATTATGTGAATACAAGATGGGTTGGTTATATAGATACAGACCTCCAGACCTCTCCAATGGACTTCCTCCACTATTATGAATTTCTGGAATCCTATTCGATGATTAATGGGATTCGAGCACATAGAAACGATCGATTTATTAAGAAGATGAGCTCTAAAGTTGCGAATGGATTTAGAAGACTATTGATTAATGACGGAATAGCCGACACCTGTTGTCCTTTAAAGATTATCGAAACAGATTATGCACAAAGAATTCCTTTTTTTAAAGGTATGCATAGATTTATTCCTGCTCTCATTCAATTATATGGTGGAAAAGTTAAACAGGTAGAGGTTCAACATTTCCCAAGAATAGAAGGGGTTGCAAAATATAATTTATGGAACAGAATGATAGGGCCATTTTTTGACACTCTTGCTTTTGCTTGGATGAAAAAGAGGGTTATAAAGTATTCCATTAAACAGAAAAAATATGAAAAAGAAACCGTTGACCTATGAAGTTTGAATTAATATTTCTTATTGGGTTTCTCGCTCAAATCTTGTTTTCTGCCCGACTGGTGGTACAGTGGATCCAATCGGAGAGAGAAAAACGAGTTGTTGCTCCAACGTTATTTTGGCAACTGAGCTTGATTGCTTCCTTCATACTATTGGTTTATGGAATTTTAAGAGATGATCCAGTAATTATACTAGGACAACTCTTATCTTATTTTATTTATATCAGGAACCTTCAGTATAAAAATGCCTGGAATCATATACCAAGACATTTTAAATTAACTGTTATTATTTTTCCCATATTGATTTTATTATGGCTATTGTCTGATTTTGATCATAATTGGAAAACCGTACTGAATAATAATGACATTTCAGCTATGATGGTCACATGGGGTAGTATAGGTCAGGTGATTTTCACCTTTCGTTTTGTGTACCAATGGTATTATTCTGAAAAAATTAAGAAATCTATTTTACCAAAGGGCTTTTGGATCATTTCTATTATTGGCTCAGTAATTATTACCAGCTACGGAATATACCGTCTCGATCCGGTCATTGTATTAGGACAAGCCTTTGGATTATTTATATACGCCCGTAACCTATTTTTAATTGTGAGGTCTGAAACTACTATCCTTACCAGCAAAGTATAGTGAAGTTGTTCTCATTATTTCATGAAAAGAAGGCCAGATATTATTTCCTTGGTCTTTTGTGCATTATTAATTTTTTTATTAATAATGATTTTATTTCTCCGGATATAATGGAGGCAAGAAATCTAGTAACCGCTAGAGAGATAATAGAAAATGATAATTGGCTTATGCCAACAATGAATGGGAGCCCGAGGTATAAAAAGCCGCCGTTGCCAACCTGGATTAATGCACTGGTAGTAAAAAATAAAAGTGCCAGGAATCTTAGTTTAAATAGAATCCCAAATGCCCTTATTGCCGTATTTCTAATATTTTCTATTTATATGCTGGTCATTGAACTCTATAAAGATCCTTTATTGGCATTTATCAGTTCATGTGTTTTAATAACCTCCTTTTATTTATTATTTATGGCTCGCAATGCAACCTGGGATATTTATGCCCATGCATTTATGTCAGGTGCACTATTTTTATGGGTCAAAAACTGGCAAGAAAACAAACAGTCATTAGTTTTAAATATATGTATTGGAATACTATTGGGATTATCTTTTCTAAGTAAGGGACCTGTGGCTTTTTATTCATTATTGTTACCCTTTATTCTGAGTTGGGTAATTTTTATTGACCCATTAGTATTTAAAAAATACTGGAAGGGACTAATACTTTCCTTGTTTATCGCCTTTTTAGTTGGGGGATCCTGGCCAATATACATTTTACTAAATTCAGAGCCGGAATTAATGGCTTCGTCTAAAGTAGAAGTAAATGCATGGATTAGTCATCATGTACGTCCATTCTATCAATACTGGAGTTTTCCATTTCAATCAGGAATTTGGGGGCTATTAATCCTGGTTACATTTGCTTACAATTATATGAAAAGCAGAGTTGAACTTGGTAAATATAAATTTTTCCTAAGTTGGGTTTTTATTTCAGTTGTGCTTTTATCAATTATTCCTGAAAAAAAAGAAAGGTATTTACTGCCAGTATTAATTCCAATGGCAATTTTAGTAGGAAATTATTTGCATTATTTATATAAATCTCAGCTTGAAAATAGATTAACTAAGGCGGATAAGTTGATCGTTTGGATAAATGCAACGTTATTTTTTATGGTCTCATTAGGCTTTCCATTTTATTTGTATTTCAATGGTGTGGATGGGCCACTATTAAATTTCTCCATATTCATTAATCTGGCTATTTGTATGTTATTTATAGTTGGGTTATTTAAACTTCGTCTTGCCTATCTTTTTTTTGGTACCGTATTGTTGGTTTCTTCTGCTTCAATATTTTTTATTCCAGCGGTGCCAAAGATTTTTTATAAAAATCCTAAGTATGATGAATTGATGCATCTTGATGAACGGCAGGATTATGATTTTAATTTGTATAGTACAAAAGTGAGACCTGAATTTATTTGGGCCACTGAAAGAAAAGTAGACACGATTTATCAAAAGGAAAATGTATTTATAGCTCCAGAAGAAGACGATTATATTCTTTTATCAAATGATTTGTTAGAAATGTCAAATTTTGATGAAATGGCGAAGGAAATCCATTTATTCGATACATTATATTACGATCCAAAGACAATGAATAACTACTTTTTTGCCTATAGAGTAACCAATAATTAACTAAAAATATATCTTAATATTATCACGATTTTTTTTTAATTCATTTCATATGAATCTTACATAGATCATAAAATTTTAGTCCAATAAGTCCGAGGTTGCAATCTGCCTACCCCTTACTATCGTCAGGCTTTGTCGGGCAGCCCCTTTCCCTGATAGTAAACTACTGGATATCCTGTTTATAATAAAGGATGTAAATAATATTGCTTATGAACCAATAGGAAACTAATCAAAAATGATTATTGTCTATGTCAAATAATGACAAAAGTCAACCTCCTTATTAACTTGGGGGCATATCTTTACAGCTGATCCGCAAAAAAATAAATGAATCTGATTTACAACCCCATATTTCTTGACCACAATACAGGGATGCATCCTGAAAACAGGAAGCGACTGGAATGTTTGGGAGAGTTGAAGAGTAGCCCGATTGAATTGAATGAGTCTTATTTATCACTCGTTCATTCCGATCCGTACATCGAACAGGTTCGGGCAAGATCCTTAAAGGGGCTACCCCTGGATCAGGATACGGTTACTTCTGAGGGGAGTTTTAATGCAGCGGTAGCGGCAGTATCAGCTACAGTGGAAGCTTCCAAAACCGGAGATTTTGCCCTGGTACGTCCACCCGGGCATCATGCCTATCGAGAGCATGCCAGCGGATTTTGCCTATTTAATAATGTAGCAATAGCTACACAGCGATTGGTAAATCAGGGTAAGCGGGTATTGATTTTTGATTTTGATGGTCATCTCGGCGACGGGACATTTCATATTTTCAATGATATGGACAAGGTGATGTACTGGTCCCTTCATCAGCACCCTGCATTTCCACACATTGAAAGTAATTTAATTGGAGAGGGTAAAGGAACAGGATTTACCTTACCAGTATTATTACCGGCAGGTTCTGGAGATGATATTCTGAGAATGGCCATGGATCATTTTTTACCCATTGCAAAACAATATCAACCGGATGTAATTGCTATTTCAGCGGGATTTGATGCGCATCAATATGACTTATTACTGGAACTAAGATTCAGTGTTAATTCCTATTACTATTTGGGAAAGTTAATTCGTGAAGAGTTTGATCAGTACTTTGCGACCCTCGAAGGCGGCTATAATATTGAACATTTACCGGATTGCATTAACAGTTTTTTAGCAGGTATAAATGGAGAACCTTATGAAATTTCAGAAAAATATACTGAGTCAAGAGTTTTAGTGAGGGATGAATTTGAATGGAATGCGGCATTGCTAGAATCAAAATTAAAACCTTATTGGACTTTTTAAACAAAAATTATGGATGGACTTGATAAAATATTTAAACCCGAGTCAATTGCAGTAATCGGAGCTACCGATAAGAAAGACTCCGTTGGCCTGGCATTGATCAATAACCTTTTCAACGACGGTTATGAGGGTGAAATTTTCCTGATCAATCCAAAGCGAGAGGAATTGATGGGGAAAAAATGCTTTCCTTCTATTTCTAATGTCCCATCTACCGTGGATCTTGCCATACTTGTGACTCCTGCAAAGACCATTCCCGGACTAATGATCCAATGTGGTAAAGCCGGGGTAGGAGGTGTACTTATTATTTCAGCAGGCTTTAGTGAAGCAGGAGAGGAGGGAGAGCGGATGAGTAATCAGATTGCTACTACTGCAAGAGAATATAAGATGAGAGTTGTGGGACCCAATTGCCTTGGCTTTCTGAAACCTTCGCTACACTTGAATGCAAGTTTTGCCAATGCCTCGGCTTTACCGGGGAAAATTGCATTTATATCCCAAAGTGGAGCACTTTGTACTGCAGTTTTAGATTGGGCACAGCGCCAGCACGTAGGGTTCAGCTCTTTTGTTTCTATTGGGTCAATGCTTGATGTAGGCTTCCACGATCTTATTGACTATTATGGACAGGATCCAAATACCTCAAGTATTGTGATCTATATGGAATCCCTTACCAATGCTCGTGCATTTTTAAGTGCGGCAAGGGCCTTTGCAAGAAATAAACCAATCATTGTACTTAAGTCTGGCAGAAGTTCAGCAGGAGCTGAAGCTGCCAAATCTCATACAGGTTCGCTGGCCGGGAATGATGATGCCTTTAATGCCGCCTTTAAGCGTGCAGGAATTATACGAGTAAACACCATTGAAGAGTTGTTTAAATGCGCAGATGCGTT
>Ga0316204_10012043_pt1 | contig 10658 bp, 13 predicted proteins | sample 6monrhotite_MG_2_FD_205661 | JGI IMG/M metagenome (GOLD analysis project Ga0316204, IMG submission 205661) | Microbial mat bacterial communities from mineral coupon in-situ incubated in ocean water Damariscotta River, Maine, United States -... | ecosystem: Environmental > Aquatic > Marine >... | reverse complement strand
CGCCATTTTCAATCTCTCGTAGACCCATAATTGATTCAATTAAGGTGGTCTTTCCAGCACCATTTCGACCAACAAGGCCAATGATCTGTCCCGCTTCAATATTCGCGCTTAATTCATCTAGCACGACGACACTTTTATAGGATTTACTAATCTTGTTAATTTGAATAGCTGGAGTAGACATTTTTTACTTCCTTTCTTTGTAGGCAGACAATGATTGCTGCAACAGCATCATCATTGTTTCATCGTTTAGCTGATTGCTGCGTGATAGTTCGACAAACTCATTGAGCGCATTTTCAACGTCTTTAGGGATTGATTCTTGAGGCTTGCTTTCAGCCACTCGCATTCCAATACCTCTTTTGCGTAACAGCACACCCTCTAGTTCTAGCTGAGCGAAGGCTTTAGATACGGTCATTGGGTTGATTTGAAGCGCGTTAGCAACTTTCCTTACAGAAGGCAGTTGCTGTTCTTTATTGAGCAAACCAATTCGAATTGCTTGTTTAATTTGATCAACCAGTTGCCTGTATATGGGAATACCAGAACTCGTGTTTATTGAAAACAATTGAATAAGGGGGTCTTGATTCAAACTATCTTGAGTCATTTAAAGCCATCCGTTTAACGGTGTATTAATATAATGATACAGTGGCGATAGCTTTGTCAATGATCTTTTTTATCACAATTGATTACTTCTTGAACAAATTAGTATAAAATGCGCGCCCTCTAGGGCGGACCAGACATAAAAATTATTTTTATTTTACTCAGAAATAGGCATTTAAATTGATTTCAACAGCAAATATCACCATGCAGTTTGGTGTAAAACCATTATTTGAAAACATATCCATTAAATTTGTTGATGGAAAACGCTACGGTTTAATTGGCGCAAATGGTTGTGGTAAATCCACCTTTATGAAGATCCTTTCTGACAAGTTAGAGCCGTCGGCTGGTCAAGTGATGACCGACCCTAACGAACGTATTGGAGTGTTAGGGCAAGATCAGTTTGCCTTCGAAGAATACTCAGTTGTTGATACCGTGATTATGGGTCATAAAGATCTTTGGGAAGTTAAAAAGGAACGTGACAGGATCTATTCTTTGCCTGAAATGAGCGAAGAAGAGGGTATGCGTGTTGCTGATCTAGAAACCGAATTTGCAGAAATGGATGGTTATACCGCCGAGTCGAGAGCCAGTGAATTATTGTTAGGGCTTGATATCCCTATGGGGCAACATTTTGGACTAATGAGCGGAGTCGCTCCAGGCTGGAAATTGCGGGTTTTATTGGCGCAAGCTTTGTTTGCTGAACCCGATATCATGCTTCTTGATGAGCCAACTAATAACTTAGATATCAATTCTATTCGATGGCTTGAAGACACCTTAAAACAGCGTCAATGCACCATGATCATTATTTCTCATGATCGTCATTTTTTAAACAGTGTTTGTACTCACATGGCTGATTTGGATTATGGTGAAATAAGACTATTCCCAGGAAATTACGATGAATATATGACCGCTGCCACTCAGGCACGTGAGCGCCTACTATCTGAAAATGCTAAGAAAAAGACAGAGATGGCTGATCTTCAATCCTTTGTTAGTCGATTCTCCGCCAATGCGTCAAAAGCAAAGCAGGCGACCTCTAGAGCAAAGCGTTTAGAGAAAATAGAATTAGCCGAAGTGAAAGCTTCAAGTCGGGTGAGTCCGTTTATTCGATTCCCACAGGAGAAAAAACTATTCCGCTTGGCATTGGAATTAGATAGGGTCTCTAATGGTTATGATGAGCTATTATTCAAAGATTTTAGTATGCTGCTCGAAGTTGGTGAGAAGGTCGCAATTATTGGTGCTAACGGTGTCGGTAAAACGACCTTCCTTAAAACGCTTATTGGCGAATTACCAGCCAAGTCAGGTGAAGTTAAATGGTCTGAAAATGTCAAAATAGGCTATTATGGACAAGACCATAATGAATACTTTGCTGAAGATATTTCGGTTTATGATTGGATGAATCAATACCGCAGAAAAGGTGATGATGAACAGGCGATTCGAAGTGTATTAGGTCGAATGTTGTTTTCGCAGGATGATATTAAAAAGTCAGTGACTAAATTATCAGGTGGCGAAAAAGGACGAATGATACTTGGTAAATTGATGCAATTAATGCCAAATATTTTAGTGATGGATGAGCCAACTAACCATATGGATATGGAGTCGATCGAGGCACTTAATTTGGCATTAGAACATTATGAAGGTACACTAATTTTTGTATCTCATGACCGCGAATTTGTTTCCTCTTTGGCAACTCGAGTTCTAGATATGAAGCCAGAAGTTATCGTTCATTTTGAAGGTGGATATGAGGACTATTTAGCTTCCCAACAATTATAGGGTTTAACCTATGGATAAAAAACAATCGACATCTTCAAAAATTAGCAGTTATAAAAATGTCTCAATGGGGATTATTATATTAACGATAATCCTGCTGGTTGTTCTATCTGTCACAACAGGCGTGTTGGAAAGAAGTTGGCACTTTATCCAAGTCAAGGCTGGTTATATCAGTGAGAATAAAACCTTAGTTACTTTCTATCAATGGAATGCCCCTAATGGAGAAATGATAATTAGTAGAAAAAAGCCAGATAGTGAAAAGTACACGGTTTTTTTAGCATCTCCCGAAATACAAGCCACTGAATATGACATTGATCCCAAACTTGTTCAAGATGGCCATGCCGCACGAAAAGAATTGATGACTAGAAAAATCGACTCCGAATCTGACGATCTGACTCTTCAACAAAGCGAAATGGAACGTAATAAACGTGAAAGAGAAGCAGATAAACAAACAAACTGTGATTCGATTTACAACAGGATTGAACGATTAGAAAAAGCGTTTGAAAATTATTCAATGAAAAGCGATGAACTAAATTCTAATCAAGAAAAATTACGCGAAGCAAAATGGCAAAAGCAGAAATATAAATGCGATTAATTTGATAACATCATAGCGGGCTATAATTGGAATATGACAGAAGGTTGGAGATAGCATTGTGGTTAAAATAATTCAAGTATCCAATAGCAAAGAATTAACGATAGCACGTCAACTATTTATCGAATATCAACAATGGTTAAATACCGATCTTTGTTTTCAAGGTTTTGAGAAAGAACTGGCTACTTTGCCGGGAAAATATGCTGAGCCTTCAGGCTCAATATTACTCGCTGAATATCAAGATGAAATTATCGGCTGCGTTGCTGTAAGGCAGCTCAAAGATGATATTTGTGAGATGAAACGTCTTTATGTCAAACCTGAGTTTCAAGGGTTATCGGCTGGTAGGTTGCTTGCTGAGGCTATTGTTCGCAAAGCCAAAACGCTTGGTTACCAGAAAATGCAATTAGATACTTTGCAAAGACTTGATCGAGCAATCGGTTTATATAAGAAGTTAGGATTTAAGGAAGTTAGACCCTATTATGATAACCCTTTGGATGAGGTGGTTTATTGGGAGTTAGATTTAACTTCTTAGATGATTGACTAATCCAACATGCGAATAATCGAAATAGAAAAATGCCTCTTTACAATCAAGAGGCATTTTGAATAGCACTTTAATAATAATTAATTCATACAAAATACATTAAGCTTATTGCCATCAAGATCTCTAAAATAACCACAATAAAACCCACTATCACCACGGGGGCCTGGTTTGCCTTCATCCGTTCCACCCAGTTCAATTGCTTTGTCATAAAAGGCATGAACCTGTTCTTTGTTTTCAACATGAAGTGCGATCATCACGCCATTGCCGACAGAGGCAGCCTGGCCATCAAAAGGTTTGGTCACGCTAAAGCCACAATCGTCTGGTGATTTAGCCCAAGCAACAAAGGTTTCGTCCTCCATAAATCGTCCTGCCCCTATCATTTTCATTAGCTCGTCGTAATAGGCAACGGCTTTGGGTAGGTCGTTAGTACCTAAGGTAATGTATCCGATCATTTTTTTCTCCTAAATTGAGTTTGTTTTATAAGATTTATATTAACGCTTGAGTATTCTATCTTTGCTCTCCTGACAGGGTTATGTCAGGAGTATTTGTTTAGTAAGTAAATTTTAAATGGAACAAAAATAATTAAAATTTTCAGAGAGTTATGAGTGTTTCCTCAAAAAAGTCTTGAATTTACTTTAAATTTACCTTTTTGAGGTTAATTTATCCCTCTTTATTCGTTATAGTGCGGGTATACACACACTATTTCAAACTTTGAAGCGATAAACTATCGAGAATTATGACAACGGAATTTATTTGGCCAATTAGAGTCTATTACGAAGATACCGATGCAGGTGGTGTTGTTTATTATGCTAATTACCTGAAGTTTTATGAGAGAGCGAGAACAGAATGGCTTAACCATTTACAAGTCAATCAAATTGAGTTGCTCGACAGAGATATTGTTTTTGTGGTCACCAGAGCTGAAGTCGATTATTTAAAGCCAGCAAGACTGAATGACCAGTTGCAAGTTAAAAGTAGGATCAAAAAGGTCTCTGCTGCATCAGTTGAATTTGAACAAGAATTATTTTTAAAACAAAACGATCAATTAATAATACTTAATCGGGCAGCTATAAAAGTAGCCAGCCTAAAATTAAATACATTTTCACCTTGTCGAATGCCGGCAAAAGTTAAAGAGGAGTTTCAGCGTGTCTGCTGATATGTCAATTTTAGGCTTATTTTTAAACGCCAGCGTTATTGTTCAACTGATTATGGTTTCGCTGTTATTGTTATCTGTTATTTCATGGGCAATGATTTACGACCGAAGTCGATCTTTGAACAAAGCGACTGCCAATGGAAATACTTTTGAGAAGCAATTTTGGTCAGGGCTCGATCTTGGCAAGCTTTATAGTGACCTAACCACTCGAAATAAAGTTCCAAGTGGAATGGAGCATTTATTCGTTGCTGGTTATCGAGAGTTTGCTCGATTACGTAAGCAAGAAGCCACATCTCCTGACGCAGTAATGGACGGTACACATCGTGCTATGCGAGTGGCCTATTCAAGAGAAACAGATAAGCTAGAAGTTCATTTATCATTTCTTGCAACCGTTGGCTCCACGACGCCTTATATTGGTTTATTTGGAACCGTTTGGGGGATTATGAATTCGTTTATTGCCCTTGGTTCTGTCAAACAAGCGACGTTAGCAATGGTTGCTCCGGGTATAGCTGAGGCGCTTATCGCAACAGCTATGGGACTTTTTGCGGCGATCCCTGCGGTCATTGCCTATAATCGTTTCACCTATAAATTGCAAAAAATAGAGACTCAATATGAAAATTTTGTTGAGGAATTTTCAGGCATTCTTCATCGTAAAGCGCATTCTTCACTTAGAAAATAACTGAGAATTAGTCGGATGAACCAACAAGCAATAATTCGTAAAAATAAACGAAAACCGGTTTGCGAAATTAATGTCGTTCCTTACATAGACGTGATGTTAGTTTTGTTAGTGATTTTTATGATTACTGCACCGTTAATTACCGCTGGAGTCAAAGTCGATTTGCCTCAAGTGACGGCTGAACCTATGTCTGCCGATGCAGAACCGCCATTAATTGCGAGTATTGATGAAAGTGGAAATTATTATTTATCTGTAGGTGATACGTCGGATGAAGCACTTGAACTACATGAATTAGTTGAGTTAGTGCTGGCTCATAGACAAATCAATCCACAAGCCCAAGTGATGATTAACGGTGATAGGAAAGTAGAGTTCGATAAAGTAGTTCAACTAATGAACCTACTCCAAACTCAGGCTGGTATTGAGTCCGTCGGAATCATGACTGAACCCGAAGGTTAATGGCAAGCAATGAAGTTAAGTAAAGCCATTATTTTATCAGTTGTTGGTCATGTGATTGTGATTGGACTGTTGTTATTTAATTATCAGTTTTCAAAAGTTGAAGTAAAACAAACTAAACCGGGTAAGCAAATTAACGCACAAGCGGTGAGTAAAAAGAATGTCGATCAGTTAGTAAACAAACTTAAACAAAAAGAAATCGATAAAAAAAACAAAGAAATAGAGCGATTAAGAAAATTAAAACAACAAGAAGAAAATATTCGTAAAAAAAGAATTGAAGAAGAAAATCGGGTCAAAAAGGCCAAGCAACAACAAGCTGATGCGGAAAGAAAACGTGAGCAAGAAGAAAAAAAAGCCGCTGATGCTAAAAAGAGAAGAGTTGCCGATGAAAAAGCGCGTAAAGAAAAAATTGCTTTAGAAAAGAAAAAAGCTGAAGTGGAGAAAAAACGCAAAGAAGAAGCAGAGAGAAAGCGTAAAAAAAAGGATGCTGAAGAAAAAGAAAAAAAACGAAAAGAGGAAGCTGCAAGAAAGAAAAAACTAGCGGAAGAGAAAGCAGCTCAAGAAGCCTTTGAAAAAGAACTTGAGCGACAAATGGCAGAAGAAACCGAAGCGTTAAATGCGGCTAAACAGCAATTTGTTTTAACTGAAGTTGATAAATTTAATTTATTAATTCGTAATAAAATAAAACGTAATTGGATTGCCCCAGAGCAAAAAGGCTCATGTGTTTTCAGGATTAATATTGCGCCGGGTGGTTTGATTATTGGCATTAATGTATTAAGTGGTGATACTCAGCATTGTGATTCGGGGCGACGAGCAATTAGAAAATCTGAACCATTACCTGTATCAACCGATCCAGATATTTTTGCGGTATTAAAAGTCCGTACTTTTGAATTAGAAAACAAAACAGAAAAGGAAGAATATGATAACTAGAAGTTTATTGGCATTGTTTCTATTAAATTGCTTGTATATAACGAATACAAAGGCAGAAGAATTAGACTTTGTTATTTCTGGTGGCGTTGACAGCGCAAGGCCAGTCGCTATTTTACCTTTTTCCTGGCAAGGTGCTGAATCTGGACCAACTCAAGATGCCGCTGCAGTGATCGCTTCCGATTTAAGAAGAAGCGGACGTTTTAATCCGATGGCTCGACATGAGCTATTACAGGATGTAGATAATTATGAAGCCGTTAATGTTGAACTTTGGAAAGAAAAGGGAATTGAAGCCGTTGTAGTTGGCCGAATCACCCAAGTGCCGGACGGTCGTTTAAAGGTAGCCTATGAACTGGTTGATGTTTATCGTCAAACGCAAGAAATCAGAAACGGCAAACTCTACAATGTTGCCCGAAATAAATTAGATAGTTACTCAGTATTTATTCAACCAAGTAATTTACGTTTTCATGCTCACCGAATAGCCGATCGAATCTATGAAAAATTAACCGGCGAAAAAGGTGCATTTGCAACTCGAATTGCTTATGTATCGATAGAAAGAGATGAAGCAAAACCATTTCGGTTAATGGTTGCTGATGCTGATGGTTATGCGCCGCAAGTGGTGTTTGCAAGCACTCAACCAATTATGTCACCAGCTTGGTCGCCGGATGCGCAAAAACTTGCTTACGTTTCTTTTGAAAATGGTCGATCCGAGGTGTTTCTTAAAGAGATCTACAAACCGACCAAGGCAACAAGAGTTGCGGCCTTTGAAGGGATCAATAGTGCGCCATCATTTTCACCAGACGGTCGGCGACTTGCGTTAACTCTTTCCCGTGATGGTAATCCAGAAATATATATTTTAGATTTGGTTACCCAGCGATTTTCTAGAGTTACTAACCATTATGGAATTGATACTGAAGCCAACTGGACGCCTGATGGACAATCCTTGACTTTTACTTCCGATCGCGGAGGTCGACCGCAAATTTATCGTAAGAACCTATTTGGTGATAAAGCGGTACGTTTAACTTATGAAGGCAATTACAACGCGAGTTCCTCTTTTACCCCTGATGGTAAAACTATGGTGTTGATCAATCGGACTAATGGCGTGTTTCATGTTGCAGTCCAAGATATTGAGACTGGAACGTTACAAACCATTACTGAGACATCTCTTGATGAATCGCCAAGTCTTGCTCCAAATGGCAGTATGATCATTTATGCCACTGTTTATCGAGGTAGACAGGTTTTGTCAGTGGTTTCTACCGATGGGCGGTTTAAAGCAAGGCTACCTTCGAAAAAAGGCGAGGTGAAAGCACCGGTTTGGTCGCCTTATTTGCGCTAGTTAGATCGAAGAAGTCTTATTATTTAGTCAAAAATGAGCAAAAAACGGTAAAAAGCACTGATTTTGCTCACATTTTACAGAAGTTTAATCAATCAAGCCTTGATTGTGGCTTAACAATTCGTTGATAATAGAGCCAAAATTCACGTAGTTATTTTTTTAAAAGAACGCCTTAAATACAGGCAACATCGGGAGATATTAAATGTCAATTATAAAAATGGGGAAAAGCCTTGTTATTCTAGCGTCTGCGACGTTATTGTTTGCATGTGCGGGAACAGATACTAGTAACAACGAGCCAGTGGAGCCAGTTGAAGAAGCTCCAGCAGTTGTTGCTCCACCAGCAAAAACGGAAGCTGAATTAGCTGCTGAAGCAAACGCTGCTGCAAGAGCCGCGGCTGGTTCTACAGTTTACTTTGAGCTAGACGAAGACGTTGTAAGTTCTGCAGGTAGAGCAGTATTAGAAGCTCACGCTTGGTTCCTATCTCAACCAGCTAACGCAAGCACGGTTGTTTCAGTTGATGGACATTGTGATGAGCGTGGTACACCTGCATACAACTTAGCATTAGGCGAGCGTCGTGCAAAAGCTGTTGCTCAAATCTTAATGTCTTACGGTGTTGCATCTTCTCAAATTAAGACTGTTAGTCATGGTGAAGAAATGCCTGCTAACCCAGGTCATGATGAAGCAGCTTGGTCTGAAAATCGTCGTGCAGTGTTAGACTACGCTGAGTAAACCTAATGATTAAATCATTAACTAAATCGGTGACTTATGTCGCCGTTTTTTTTGTATCGCTGATATATGTAGTATCCTTGTCTTCAATTTCGTTTGATGTATCAGCCGAATCAGAAAAACTTTCACTCGCTCAGCGTGTGAAACATCTTGAAGAGTTAAATCAGACTCGAAATCAAGTACAAGCGGATATTAGCTATCAAGTGAGTGAGCTACAGCGAGAAGTGCGTTCGCTTACCGGGCAAGTTGAAGAGAATAGTTTTAAGCTTCAACAAATCCAAGACCGGCAAAGAGAGCTCTACCGAGACATTGAAAGCCGACTTGGCAATCAGCCCAGCAGTAGAGTTGCAGCTGGTGAAAAACCAAATACAGACAACACTACTGGAACAATGACTAAAGCACCTGCTTCTGTTAGTACAACTAATCATGGAAATGCAGGTAAAGATTTTGAGGCGGCTTTTGCATTAGTGAGAAATAAAGAATACGCTGCGGCTATTTCAGCTTTTGGCAATTTCTTAACTAAATATCCAAACAGTAGTTATTCGGATAATGCCCGCTATTGGATGGGGCAAGTTTTTTTAGTTCAAGGAAATCTAGCAGATGCTGAAACTCAATTTACAGCTTTGATAACAGAGTTTCCTGAATCGAAAAAACTTTTGGCTGCAAAGCTTAAGTTAGGCGATATTTTTTCTAAGCAAGAAAAATGGAGTCAGGCTAAAGTTCAGTACAACGAAGTTGTGGCAAAAGGTACAGGCTCTCAAAAGCAGTTAGCGACTAAAGCATTGGATAAAATAAAGAAAGCTGGTCACTGATTTAATTAGGCTTCATTTGAGATTAATTGGAGCCTAATTAAAATTAAATAGTTTATCCTTTTAGTAATCGTTTCACTCATCAAAAGAAGAAAAAAATTGTCCCGTTTACGAATCTCAGAAATCTTTTATTCTTTGCAAGGCGAATCTTCCAGCATTGGAAAACCAACGCTTTTTGTGCGTTTAACCGGTTGTCCTTTAAGATGCGTTTGGTGCGATACTGAATATGCATTTAGCGGAGGGGAGTATTGGGGATTAAGCGAACTTATTACAAAGATTGAGAGCTATCAACCGCAAAATGTTTGTATCACTGGTGGTGAGCCTTTAGCGCAACTTAAGCCTTGTTTAGAATTGATGCAACAGCTCTGTGATAAAGGCTTTAACTTGTCGCTTGAAACCAGTGGTTCGATTGATATCTCTGAAGTGGACAAGCGGGTGAGCAAAGTAATGGATCTTAAAGCACCTGATTCTGGTGAAATGGGCAAGAACTTGTATTCTAATATCCAGTATTTGTCTGAACATGATGAAGTCAAATTTGTTGTAAAATCCCGCAAGGATTATGACTGGTGTAAGTTGCAAATAGATCAGTATCAATTATCAGATAAAACCAATGTCATTATTTCTCCTTGTTTTGGTGATATCAATGAAAGGGAATTAGCTGAATGGATCATTGAAGATAATTTACCGGTCAGGTTTCAAATTCAAATGCACAAAATATTATGGAAGGATGCCCAAGGGCATTAAGTCAAATACCCAGAAACAAGATATTCAATCGACGCGAAGTCCGATATCCAAAAAACACGAAACCATATAGCAAACAGGCACTAACTAGAATGAACAAAAAAGCAATCATATTATTATCCGGCGGATTAGATTCCAGCACTTGTTTAGCAATAGCCCAATCAAAAGGTTTTGATTGTTACGCGTTAAGTTTTTCTTACGGGCAAAAGCATTCTTCTGAACTAGAAGCCGCTAAACGAATTGCAGAATCTTCTGGTGTGATTGCTCACAAAGTTATTAATCTCGATCTTGGTAGTTTTGGTGGTTCTGCTTTAACTGATGATACACTCGAAGTACCAGTGAGTGAAACCG
>Ga0316204_10012042_pt1 | contig 10659 bp, 6 predicted proteins | sample 6monrhotite_MG_2_FD_205661 | JGI IMG/M metagenome (GOLD analysis project Ga0316204, IMG submission 205661) | Microbial mat bacterial communities from mineral coupon in-situ incubated in ocean water Damariscotta River, Maine, United States -... | ecosystem: Environmental > Aquatic > Marine >... | reverse complement strand
AACGGCGTCCTGATCCAGGGAGTCGACTGCGTGCTGTTCCAATCCGAGAACGGCAACCTCTACTCCGACCTGAACAGCTTCTCCGGCTTCAACGTCGGCGACACCGTTCACATCGTCGGCGAGGAGGGGCCGTGCGTCTCCGCCTGCACCTACGTCGGCGGCTGCTTCTACGGCATCGACACGATCGAGCTCGTGATCGTCGATCCGACGATCTCCTTCTGCTTCGGCGACGGCACGGGCGGGCTCCCGAACGTCCCGCCGCCGATCTGCCCCTGCGGCAACACCGGCGACGCCGGGGCCGGCTGCGCGAACTCGACGGGATTCGGCGGCAAGCTGATGGGCCTCGGCACGCCGAGCGCCACGTCCGACGACGTCGAGTTCTTCGCCTCGCAGCTCCCGCCGAATGGCCCCTCGCTGCTGTTCGGCGGCGTCGGCGTGCAGCTCCCCGGCGCGCTGTTCGGAGACGGCCTGCGCTGCGTCACCGGCTCGGTGCAGCGCCTCGGAGTCCGCTTCGCGGACAGCCAGGGCGCCGCGAGCTGGACGGGCGGCGGACTGATCGCCCAGGGCGGCTGGCAGGCGGGCGACTCGCCCAGCTTCCAGGTCTGGTACCGCGACCCCGGCGGCCCCTGCAGCTCGACCTTCAACGTCTCGGGTGGCAGCGTGCTGACGCTCGCTCCGTAGCCGCGAGCGTCTCCTTCTTCCTACACGAGGGCGCCGCGCAGCATCGCTGCACGGCGCCCTCGGTCGTTCCCAGCTTCCCGCCTACGGCAGGAAGTCGATCTGCAACCCGTTGGAGAGGTTGAAGCCCGCGGGCGGGTCCACCGGGTCCCGATACCAGAGCTGGAAGTACCAGGTCGAGCCGGGCGTCACCTGCCCGTTCGGGTTCGGCGGCGCGAGGTTGTCGTAGGCCCAGGTCGTCACTCCACCGGCCGTGCTGAACGTGGTCGGCAGGCGGAACACGACGCCGCCGACACAGCGCACGCCGTTGCCGAACGGCGCGTTGCTCGTCGCCGGCCCGTAGTAGTAGATGCCCGGCTTGTTCGGCGGAACGCCCGTCGTCTCGAACACGAGGTTGTTGGCTGCGAAGCTCGTGGAGCCCCCCGCCGAGATCAGGGCACCGACGCCCACCGAGTTCGGTGAGGTGGTGCAGTAGGTCGTTCCGAGCCCGTTGTTCGTCCTCCAGACGCCCTGGTTCGAGGCGACGTAGAACGCGCCGCCGCCGGCGGCGACGTGCAGATCGCGAAGGAACGCCGACGGGTCGAGCCCCGTGTCGTACGGCGCAGGGAATCCGCCCCCGAGGAGCGAGGCTCGCACCTTGGGCGTCACGATGTGGAGCGTGACGACCTCCGCGGCGTTGTTCGGGTTCTGCACGACCCCACGGGTCGAGCCCTCTCCGCCACCGTCCACCTGCGTCCAGCTCTGGCCACCGTCTCCGCTGCGGAAGAGGCCCCCATTGCCCGCACCCGTATCCCCGTCGGCCAGGAACACCGCGGAGCCGTCCGGGTCGAGCGACAGGTCGAAGCCCTGCGTCTCGGCGGACAGACCCGAGCCGGATTCGACCCACGAGGCCGCGTTGTCGCTCGAGCGCAACGCGCCCCCGGTCTGCGGGTTGCCGCCGAAGTCGGTGAAGCTCGCGACCCACACGCCGCTACCCGCGGTCGAGTGCGTGATGGCCGTCACGTCCTCGTTGTCGTTCGGCCCTTCGTAGACCTTGGTCCAGCTGGCGCCGAGGTCGGGCGAACGCCAGACCGTCGGCTCGAAGCCGGCGACGCCGAAGTCGCCCCCGCCGAGCAGGATCACGCTCGGGTCCTGCGGGTCGAAGGCGAGCGCGACGAGCTCCGACTCGAACGCCGTGCCCTGGTCAGGACCGATGCTGCTCCAGTTCCCGCCGCCCGATCGGCGGTAGAGGGCCTCCGGCGCGATCGTCGTCGGACCGTCCGAGAGGGCGTAGAGCGTGCCACTGGGGTCGAAGCCAACCGTGTTCCAGCGCGTGCCGGGGACCGGCTCGTTCCCCCAGGTCAGGCCGCCGTCGTTGGAGGTCTGGACCCCACCGTTGTTCAGGCCCTGGAAGGCGATCGCGATCTCGGCGGGGTTCGCCGGGTTCGTCGCGACGGAGTACACGTCGAGCTGGCCGATCCCGATCGAGGAGGGTGCGAAGGCCGCGCCGCCGTTCGTGCTGCGCCAGACCGCGTTCGAGTCGGTCCCGAGGAAGAGCGTCGAGGCGCTCGTCGGGGAGATCTGCACGCTGCGACCGGAGAGGATGCTGGTGACACCGACGCCGAAGCTCCACGTCGCGCCGCTGTCGAGGCTCTCGAACAGACCGGCGCCGAGGCTCGTGCAGAGGATCCGGCCCGGGGCGGCGGGGTCGAGCTCGAGGTCAGTGATCGCCAGGAGCGGCCAACCGGCGTTCGAGAGCTGTGTCCACGTCATGCCGTCGTTCGTCGTCGACCAGACGCCTACGTCCTGGCTGCCGAACAGCTGTCCACCGCAGAGGTAGAGCGTGGTCCCGTCGAAGACGAGGTCCTCCATCGGGTTCCCGGGCAGGCCGGCTGACCGGTTGGCCCAGGAGAGACCGTTGTCGCCGGAGACGAACACACCCCCGCCGCCGAAGGCACCGCTCCAGGCCGCGAACACCTTGCCAGGCGTCCCGACGTCGAGCTCGATCCCGGTGAAGGTGTAGGGCCCGCCCGCCGGAGCGCGATTCGTCCACGTCGCCCCCGAGTCGATCGAGTGCAGCAGGGTCTGCGTCTGGTTGCCGAGGGCATCCGCAACGCCCACCCACAAGTTGGCGTCGTTCGTCGGGTCGATGGTGATCTCGAAGACCTGGTCGTTGAGGCCGATCCCGAGGGGGAGGTTGGTCCAGGTCGCGCCGTCGTCAGCGCTCCGCCAGACACCGTCGATCGTCCCGATGTAGCAGCGGCCGAGCGAATCGAACTCGACGTCGTAGGTGCTCTGCCCGGTGAGCGCGGCGACCTCGGTCCAGCTCGCACCGCCGTCGATCGAACGGAACACCGTGCCGCTGCCGCTCGAGGGCGCGATCCCGGCGATGGCGATGGAGGCGTTCGTCGGGGAGGCGCCGACGTCGGCGACGTCGCCACCGAACGGCCCGAGCGCCATCCAGTCGCTCGCGGTCAGCGCCTGCGGTCCGCCCGCCAGGACGGGGTCGGGCGCTCCGAGGACGTCGACGAAGGCGAGCGCACGGTGCCCGTGATCGTCGAAGCGCTCGACGACGCCGGGACGCGCCGCTCCGGTGCCCGACTGGGGCGCGCTCGCGGGCTGCACCTGGGGGACGAAAGGGACGGAGAGTAGCGCGAGGACAGCGAACAGCATGGGAATCTCCAGCGGGGTCGAAGAGGGGCTCGTCGGCGCGGGAGGCGCGGGCGAGGAGCTCGTCAGGGGCCGCCGAGTCTCTCATGGAACGTCGAGCACGGGGGCGGCGCTCCGGCCCGCTGGCGCTTCGTTCGCGTAAAGCCCGGTGGGGCGCGGGCCCCGCGTGGCGCCTGGCCACCGGGCGCCGGCGCGCTCAGTGCGCGTGATCGTCGCAGCTCGCGCCCTCGTCGGCGCGCAGGAACTGGCGCCAGAAGGTCCCGAGCAGCAGGGCGAGGAGCACGAGCGCCGAGCCGAGCCGCACGAACCAGCCGAGGCCCTCGTGCTCGTGCGCGACCCGCGCCGTCGCCTCGAGCTCGAGCGCGTCGTAGAGCGCGTCCGTCGCGAACCCGAAGCCGAGCGTCACCAGCGCGAGGACGGCGACGTGCAGCACGACGACGCGCTTGCCCAGGTACTTCGTCATCACCGAGAGCGTGGCCAGATTCGTCGCGGGACCCGCGAGCAGGAACACGAGCGCCGCGCCCGGACTCAGGCCCTTGAGGATCAAGGTCGCCGCGATCGGCGTCGAGGACGCCGCGCAGACGTAGATCGGCACTCCGATCAGCAGCATCAGGAGCAGCCCTCCGCTCCCCTGGATCCACTCACTATCGAACAAGGAGTCCGGGATCAGCACGGCGATCAGGCCCGACAGGAGCACCCCGATCAGCAGCGCGCCCCCCAGGTCGTCCAGCATGTCCACGAAGCCGTAGCGCAACGCGCGGCGCAGGACCCCCTCGCGCGGAGCGGCGTCTGCGCTCGCGTCGCCCTCCTCGTCCCCGCAGCAGTCCTTCGGCGGCTCGAGGTCGCGCCCGGCGTTCGGCTCGTCGTCCCGTCCGCTCTTCACGAACGCGTTCACGCCCATGCCGGTGAGGATGGCCGAGAGCACCGAGGCAATCGGCCGGATGACCGTCATGACCGGGTCGAGCAGGCCGTAGGTCACGCTGATCGAGTCGACGCCCGTCTCCGGCGTGGCGACGAGGAAGGCGCTCGTCGCGCCCTTGCCCGCGCCCGCCTTGCGCAGGGAGGCCGCGACCGGCACGACCGAGCACGAACAGAGCGGCAGCGGCGCGCCGACGATGGAGGCGATGCCCACCGAGCGCAGATCGTCGCGCGCGACCCAACGGCTCAGCTTGTCCGCGTCGAGCCACTGACTCAGGAAGCCCGCGATCAGGAAGCCGAAGATCAGGTACGGCGCCATCTCGAGGAACACGTCCCAGGACGCGACCAGCAGCTCGACGAAGAAGCCGCTGCCGAACTCCATCGTCGCGTGGTGCGGGAAGAGGCCCGCCGCGAGGATGCCGATCAGCAGCGCGAAGACGCGCGGCCCCGGCTGGTCGACGTGGTGGAAGACCTCCGGCAGGAGGTCGCAGGCCGCCACGTAGATGAACGTTCCGCCGGCGAGCCCGATCAGGATCGACTCGACCTCGGGGCCCAGGCGCAGGAAGCTGTCGCCCGCCAGGTAGCCGACAGGCGTCGCGAGCGCGAAGAGCGCGATCAGGAGCCAGGAGCGCGCGCTCGGCACGCCCGAGAGCTTGAGGACCGTCGTCAGCGAGAACGACTCCGTCAGCTTGTGCCACAGGATCGGCAGCAGGACGAGCCACTTGTTGTCGATGGCGGCGAGGCCCAGGCCGCCCGCGAAGGCGTGCAGCGCGAGTGCGATGTAGGTCGAGACCCAGACGAGCCGGTGCGGATCCTGCGCGTTGCGCAGCTCGTACCCGCGCAGCCAGACCTTCTCGAGCAGGAACAGCGCGAGGAAGCCCCCGAGCGCCGCCGCCCAGGCCCCCAGCCCCTCCGCCCCGGCCTCGCCCCCGTGGTCGTGCCCGGCGTGGCCTCCCCCGCCGGAGAGAGCGGCGATCTCGGGGAGGATGTGCAGGAACACGGTCCCGAGGAAGACGCCCGCGGAGAGCGCGATGAACAGGTGCAGCCCCCGATCGCCCCAGCGACGCATCACGGGCGGCAGGGCGCCGATCAGGGTCGCGACGAAGAAGGCCGCGGCTGTGAGGGGGGTCGAGAGCTCCATGGAGGGGTCGGGGCCGGTCGGGCCGGCGCAGAGGCTAGCGTGAACCAGCGGCAGGCACCCTCCAACGCTTCACAAACGGAATCGTAGCGGCCAGCAAGTCCGGCCCGGGCCGCGAGGCTTGCCCGCACCGCCCAGGGCCCTACACTCTCCCCCCCGAACGACGAATTTCCCGTCCTCCGAGACCCCGAAATCGCACCTTTCGATGATCGAGATCCGGAACCTGAGCAAGAGCTTCGGCCCGCTCCACGCGGTCCAAGACCTCAGCTTCAACGTCAGCAAAGGAGAGGTCCTTGGCTTCCTCGGCCCGAACGGCGCCGGCAAGTCGACGACCATGAAGATGGTCACCGGCTTCCTCGAGCCGACCTCCGGCCACGTGTCCGTCTGCGGGCACGACGTGCAGAAGGAGCCCCTCGCCGCCAAGCGGCGCATCGGCTACCTGCCCGAAGGCGCCCCTCTCTACGGTGACATGACTCCTACCGGCTTCCTGCGCTTCATCGCGGAGGCGCGCGGGATCCCCTCCGGACAGCGCAAGGCGAGGATCGCCGAGGTCGCCAAGGAGGTGCACATCGAGGGCGTGATGGGCCAGCGCATCGAGACCCTGTCGAAGGGCTTCAAGCGTCGCGTCGGCCTCGCGCAGGCGATCCTGCACGACCCGGACGTCTTGATCCTGGACGAGCCGACCGACGGCCTGGACCCGAACCAGAAGCACGACGTCCGCCAGCTCATCCTCGACATGTCGAAGGACAAGTGCATCGTGCTCTCGACGCACATCCTCGAGGAGGTGCCGGCCGTCTGCACGCGCGCGATCGTGATCGCGAAGGGCAGGCTCGAGTTCGACGGGACGCCGACCGAGATGCGCCGCCTGGCCGAGGGCTACGGCGCGATCTCCGTCGAGTTCACCGCGACGAACAGCGTCGACGTCGAGGCGCTGGGCGCCCTCGACGGCGTCGCGCGGGTTGAAGCCGGTGCGGAAGGCATGGGCGCCAACAGCTACGTCCTCTACCCGGACGGGGCGGGCAACCCGCTGCAGTCGTTCAGCAAGGCGGCGCAGGAGCGCTCCTGGGACGTCAGCAACATCTCCGTCGACGCCGGTCACCTCGACCAGGTGTTCCGCCAGATCACCTCCGGAACGCGGAACTAGTAGAGAGCCATGCGGAACGTCCTCACGATCTACAAGCGCGAGCTCGCCGGCTACTTCGCCACGCCGGTCGCCGCCGTCTTCATCTTCATCTTCCTGGTCGCGCTGTTCGCCTTCAGCTTCGGCGCAGGCTTCTACACGGGCGAGGAGACCGACCAGGCCGACCTGCAGCGCTTCTTCATGCTGCAGCCCTGGGTGTTCCTGCTCTTCGTCCCCGCCATCTCGATGCGGCTGTGGTCGGACGAGCGGCGAATCGGAACGATCGAGCTCTTGATGACGCTGCCCATCACGACCTTCCAGGCCGTGCTCGGCAAGTTCTTCGCCGCGTGGAGCTTCATCGCCATCTCGCTGCTGCTCAGCTCGTCGATGTGGATCACCGTCAACTATCTCGGCGATCCCGACAACGGCGTGATCTTCGCGAGCTACATGGGCAGCCTGCTCATGGCGGGCGCCTACCTCGCAATCGGCGCCTTCGCCTCGGCGCTCTCGAAGAGCCAGGTCATCGCGCTGGTGATCTCCGTGTTCATCAGCTTCGGCTTCGTCCTCTCGGGCATGTCCGTCGTGCTCGACCCGTTGCGCGGCATCCTGCCGCAGGGAGCGATCGACGCGATCCGCTCCTTCTCGTTCCTGTCGCACTTCGAGGGCATCAGCAAGGGTCTGATCGACGTGCGCAGCCTCATCCTGTTCGGATCGCTGATGCTGTGCTTCCTGCTGGCGAACGCGGTCGTCGTGGACTTCAAGAAGGCCTCCTGAGGCAGAGAGAGACGACGACATGAAGAACGCATCCCTACTGATCGGCCTGGTCGTGCTCCTGGCCCTGTTCTTCGCGATCAACATCGCGAGCGGCGCCCTGTTCACGACGAACCGGATCGACCTGACCCAGCAGAAGCTCTGGACGCTGTCCGACGGCACCCGCAGCATCCTCGAATCGATGGGTGAAGAGGACGCCGAGGGCAACACCCTCGGCGAGCCCGTCACCCTGCGCCTGTTCTACTCCGCGACGCTCGCGGAGAAGGAAGCGCCGACGCTCGACCGCCTCGCCACGCGCGTCAGCGAGCTGCTCGAGGAGTACGTCTCCGTCGCGGACGGCATGCTCGAGGTCATCCGCATCGACCCGCTGCCCTTCTCCGAGGACGAGGAGACCGCGGTCGAGTTCGGCATGCGCGGCGCCCCGCTCGGCTCCGGCGAGATGCTGTACTTCGGCATCGCCGGTACGAACTCGCTCGACGGAGAGGAGACCATCCCCTTCATGGAGCTGCCCCGCGAGAACTTCCTCGAGTACGACCTCACCAAGCTGGTCTACAGCCTGGCGTTCCCGAAGAAGAACCGCGTCGGCCTGCTCACCACGCTGCCCATCCAGGGCTCGCCTCCCACGCAGCAGAACCCGCGCGGCGGCGCGCCCGCCTGGTTCTTCCTGAACCAGCTCGAGGGCGCCTTCGAGGTCGACCTCATCGATCGCGCAGCGACCGAGCTGCCCGCCGACATCGACCTCCTGATGCTCCTGCACCCCAAGGAGCTCGAGCCGCGCCTCCTGTTCGAGATCGACCAGTTCGTCCTCGGCGGCGGCAAGGTGATCGCCTTCCTCGACCCGCACTGCGAGGCCGACCGCGAGGGCATCAACCCGCAGGACCAGATGTCCGCGTTCAGCGCCAACCGCACCTCCGACCTCGGGCCGCTGCTCGAGAGCTGGGGCGTCGAGATGGCGGGCGATGTCGTCGCAGGCGACAAGGAGAACGCGCACCGCGTGCGCTTGCCTGCGGGCGGCGACGCCTCCTACGTCGTCTGGCTCAACCTGGACCGCGAGCAGGTCGTCGAGAACGACCCGATCATCAGCGAACTCAAGAAGATCCACATGGCGACGGCGGGCATCCTCACCCCGACGCCCGACGCCACGACGACCTTCGAGGGCCTGATCCACACGGGGCCGGAGTCGATGCGCATCGACCGCATGCGCGTGGCGATGCAGCCGGATCCGGAGGCGCTGCTCGACACCTTCGTCTCCCTCGACGAGGAGCTGACCCTCGCCGCCCGCGTCTTCGGCCCGGTCAAGACCGCCTACCCCGACGGCCCGCCCGAAGCCCCCACCGTGGAGGGCCAGCCCCCCGTGGAGCTCATCGCACCCGAGGGCGGCTGGCGCACCGAGGGCGACGCGCAGATCATCGTGATCGCGGACGCCGACATGCTGCAGGACAGCTGGTGGGTCAACATCTCGAACTTCCTGGGTCAGCGCATCGCGCAGCCGACGGCGGACAACGCGAACCTCCTGCTGAACGCCCTCGACAACCTGACCGGCAACGCGGACCTCTCGAGCCTCCGCAGCCGCCAGGGCTTCGAGCGCCCGATGACGCGCGTGGAGGACATCCGCCGCGCCTCGGACGAGCGTTTCCGTGAGGAGGAGCAGCAGCTCCGCTCCGAGCTCGAGGAGGCGGAGCGCCGCCTCGCCGAGCTGCAGTCGAAGAAGGAGGGCTCGGTCGCGAGCCTGATCATCACCCCCGAGGAGCGCGAGGAGATCGAGCGCTTCCAGGAGAAGCGCCTCGCGACTCGCAAGCAGCTGCGTGACGTCAAGTTCAAGATGAACGAGGAGATCGACGCGCTCGGAACGCGCATCAGGGTCTTCAACTTCCTCGTCCCCGCCCTGGTCGCCGCCGCTGGCATCGGGCTCTGGATCCTCCGCACTTTCTCGAAAGGCAACTGATGAACAGCAAGTCCATCCTCCTCGCGGCGGTCCTCGCCGTCGCGCTGGTGATCGCAGGGTTCTTCGCCAACCGCTCCGCCGAGTCGGCGGGCGCCGCCCCGGAGACCGCGGGCGAGGCCATGCTGCCCGAGCTCTACGACCAGCTGAACGACGTCGCCAAGATCACGGTCCGCACCACGGAAGGCGAGCTCAACTTCGAGCAGCAGGGCGACGACTGGGTGTTCGTCGAGCGCGACGGCTACCCGATCCAGCCCGACAACGTCCGCGCCGCGCTGATCGCCATGGCGGAGCTGAAGCTCGTCGAGGCCAAGACGACCAACGCGTCGAAGTTCGAGCAGCTCGGCGTGCAGCCGGTCGGCGGCGCGCCCACGGCCGAGCACCAGTCGAAGGAGATCACCCTCCAGAGCGCCGGCGGCGAGACCCTCGCCGCGCTCCTGATCGGGAAGCCGCGCAGCGGCGGTAGCGGCCGCACGTTCTACGCGCGCCAGTCCAGCTCGAGCCAGTCCTGGCTCGTGGAGGGCAAGCAGCCGTCGCTCCCGAACACCGGGGACGAGTGGCTCGACAAGAAGGTCGTCGAGATCAACCGCACCGACGTGATGGCCGCGCGCATCACGCACGCGGACGGCGAGGTGCTGACGGTCTCGAAGGCCACGCCCGACGCCAACTTCAAGCCGCACGAGATTCCGGAGGGCCGCGAGCTGAGCTACGACGCCGTCGCAGGCACCGTCGCGGGCGCGATGCAGTTCGTCAACTTCGACGACGTGGAGAAGGCCGAGGCCTTCGAAGAGCCCGGGGCGCCGGACAGCGTCACCGAGGTGTGGACCAACGACGGCATGCGCGTCACGGTCGAGCTGTGGGAGAAGGACGGGGCGCCGTTCGCGCGCTTCGCCGCCGCCTACGACCTGGATGGCGCGCCGAAGCAGACCCCGCTGGGGCCCGTGCCCGCAGACGGAGAGCTGGCGCCCGGCGAGGCAAGGGTGGAGATCCCGCCGCGCCCGAGGGAGGTCGTCGAGGCCGAGGTGGAGGCGCTGAACGCGCGCGTCTCGAACTGGGTCTACAAGCTCCCGACCTACACCAAGAGCAACCTCGCCAAGCGCCTGGATTCGCTGCTCAAGCCGCTCCCGGAGCCCGTGGAGGAAGAGGCGGGCCCGTCGCCCGACGACGACTCCCCCATCGACATCGATTCCCTGGGCGGCGCGCCGCCGGTCGCGGGCGACGACTCGAGCGACGGCTGAGAGGCTCGGGCCCTTCTGGCAGAGAGGCGCTCTGTCGTCAACGGGGATTTGGTGGGAGGAACGGAGGGACGGAGGAACGGAGGGTCCTTGCAGCTCGCGCGGTTCGGCAGCCCTGGCTGAACAGGCTCGGCAGCTGTTTGGCTTCGCCGGGAAGAGGGAGATAGAAGATCAATAAGCCGCTCCGCGGCTGTTCGGCCTCCGGCCG
>Ga0316204_10012041_pt1 | contig 10660 bp, 8 predicted proteins | sample 6monrhotite_MG_2_FD_205661 | JGI IMG/M metagenome (GOLD analysis project Ga0316204, IMG submission 205661) | Microbial mat bacterial communities from mineral coupon in-situ incubated in ocean water Damariscotta River, Maine, United States -... | ecosystem: Environmental > Aquatic > Marine >... | reverse complement strand
TATCAAATACCTTTATTTCACCTTCTTTCACATAGTTCGACTGCATACCATTGGTCACTAAATCAATGTATGCTGCACCACCAGCTGTCGGGATTAATGAGTCCTTTGGATTTTTGAAAACATCAGCTGTCTTTATTTCGACATTCTTTCCCTTGAACTCAAAATTGTACTCTAAGTAATTATTGTGATTAAATAGAAAGCTAAAAGGATGATTCCAAACAATAGATTCACTTGTATAAGCCTCCGAATTTGTATCAATTACAAACTTTACTTCATCCGTCCATTGATCAACGTTATCATGAACTTTTACTTGTAAATAGCTTTCTGCAGATATTATGGTACTTGAAGCTTCACCTTCACGTATCATCATAACTCCCTCAAAACCAAACAACCTAGTCACCAAAGCACCCAAAACAATCACCAAGAAGGCAGCATGAAAAAGAAGGCTACTCATTTTTTTCCATCTCAATAGCTTAAATCTGAAGATGTTATAAATGAGAGAAATAGAGAGATAACACAAAATAAATCCGAACCAATAAGTTGCGTAAACCCATTTGTAAGCGATCAATCTTCCGAAATCATTTTCAACAAATGTCGCCCATCCTATCGATAAAAAAAATAGCAGTAAAAACAACACCATCAAAGGCATTGAAAAGATTTTATTGAATGTTTTTGTCATCTAAGCTGTATACTTTTTGGCAATTCAGAATCCACAAAGTTAATCCTAATTTTTTATTGAGATTTCAAATCAACAATAATTCAATGAGTACTTGAAAATTCTCAATTTATGGTCCACTTATCACGGCATAAATTCATTTAATATTGAGAATTAGCTTTGCATTTTTTTAAACCTAATTCAATCAGTCTGAAACCTAGATATTTAGGACGTTTTCTTAAAGAATTCTAATATTTCTTTAATAAGGTGTCAATTCATTGGTTTATTCTAATTGAAGTTCTATATTTGCACCCGTTAAAAAGTACATATACAAAATGAGAAACAAAGGATTTTTTTGGTCAATCACGATAGCGTTAGCATTAGCGTGTGTATACCAACTTTCTTTTACTTGGGCGACAAGCGGAGTAGAGGCTGATGCAGATGATTATGCACAAGAGAAATTAGACTCTCTTCTTAATCCAGCATTCAATGTCGACTACGTAGTGCTTGACAGAGACACATTAGTGCCTACTGACAGCAAAGACTCTGGAATCATCATCAACTTTTATGTAGATGAGTATTTAAGAGATGTAGCCAATGAGAAAGTTTACATGGGGTACACTTATGCCGAATGTCAAAAGAACGAGATCAATTTAGGATTAGACCTACAGGGAGGAATGAGTGTAACACTCGAAATTTCTATCCCTGAATTGGTAAGTAAGTTAGCTGGAGACACTAGAAACCCAGCATTTAGAGCAGCAATGAAAGCAGCCGGAACCAGAACAGATGCTGGTGAAGGAGCATTTATCGACATGTTTGTTGAAGAATGGGAAAGCGCTAATAAGGATACTCCTTTAGCGAAAATCTTCTACATCAGAAATCAAGATAATTTAAAATCAGATGCCACAAATGCTGAAGTAGCTTCATTCTTAAATGAACAAGCAAACGGAGCTTTAGATGGTGTTGAAGTTATTATTGAGAAAAGGGTAAACACATTTGGTGTTGCTCAACCAACTATTCAAAAACTACCTGGAACAAACAGAATCTTTGTTGAGCTTCCTGGTGTTAAAGATAGAGCGTCAGTTAGACGTAAGCTTCAACAAACTGCCAACTTAGAGTTTTATGAGGTTTACGATCCAAGTACATCAGACATTGGTGAAAGAGTATTCTCTGCAAATTTTGAAAACACTTTAAAGCAAGCACTTTATGGTGATGAAGAAATTGAAGAGGTTAAAGACACTACTGTTTCTGATTCAACTTCATTAATTAATGAGTTATTAGGTAACGAAGATGGTGGAATTGATGCATTGTTAGGAGAAGAAAACCCTGAGACTGCCGAAGTTGCTGAAGATGAAGTTCTTGATTCTGCAACTATCGCAAACATGTCAGTTGCTGAGAAAAAGAAAGAGTTCCCAATTCAAATGGTGCTTTTCCCGAATATCAGAATGAACCCAGAAACTCAACAACAAATGTGGGGAACAGGCGCATTAGGATATTCTGCAGTAAAGGATACGTCTGAAGTAATGTCTAAACTGAACCACCCTTCAGTTCAAGATCAATTACCAGAAGATGTTCGTTTCATGTGGGATGCTAAAGAAGCTGAAGACCAAGAAACTGGAATTCCAATCGGAATCATCTACTTATACGCTATCAAAGTTCCTTCAACAGGAGCACATGTTGATGGAAATGACATTGACGATTCTTACCACAGAGCATCACAGAAAATGAACGGATCATATGAGGTTATCCTTAATATGACAACTACAGGTGCTGAGAAATGGGAAGAAATGACTACTGCAAATATCGGACGTCCGGTTGCAGTAACTATGGACAACTATGTATTTACTGCTCCAACAATTAACGAAGCACTTTCTACTACTTGTGTAATTACTGGTGACTTCGATTTATATGAGTCTAGGGATTTATCTGGATTATTAAATGCTGGTGCACTTCCTGCTCCGGTAAACATTGTTGATGAGACAGTTGTTGGACCTTCATTAGGTGCTTCAAACGTATCTTCAGGACTATGGTCATTTGTATTTGCTCTTTGTCTTGTACTATGTTACATGGTATTCTATTACAGCAAAGCAGGATTGATTGCAGATTTAGCCTTAGTAATTAACGTATTCTTCTTGATTGGTGCACTTGCATCACTTAAAGCAATTCTAACATTACCTGGTATAGCAGGTATCGTACTAACAATTGGTATGTCGGTAGATGCCAACGTACTGATCTTCGAACGTATTCGTGAGGAGCTAAGACATGGTAAAGGTGTTAAGGCAGCTGTTAAAGACGGTTACCAAAAAGCACTTGCTGCTATCTTGGATGCAAACATCACTACATTATTAACAGGTATCGTACTTGCTACATTCGGAACAGGACCTATTAAAGGATTCGCAACTACATTAATCATTGGTATTTTCACTTCGTTCTTCGCAGCTGTAATTATCACTAGATTAATTGTTTCTTCATTCTTAGATAAAGACAAGAACGTTTCTTTCTCTACCAAAATGACAGAGAACTGGTTTACTAAGACTGCTGTTCCTTTCGTAAGAAAGAGAAAGTTATTCTATGTAATCTCTGGTGCAATTGTTCTTTTAGGTATCGGATCATTAGCAACAAGATCACTTGATTTTGGTGTCGACTTTACTGGTGGACGTCAATTTGTAGTAAACTTTAAAGATGCTCCGGCCGACAACGACAAGATTAGAGAAAACTTAACTGTTGTATTTGAAGGACAAGCGCCTACAGTGAAAATGGTTGAGGATACTTACACTTCAATGATTACAACTAAGTATAACGTAAACTCAAGTGGTGAAGAAGCGAATACTGCAGTTGAGAACAAACTATTAGAAGGATTAGAAGAGTTTGGTGAGAATGAAATCATATCTACAAATATGATTGCACCTACCATCTCGAAAGATTTGAAAACTAATTCATTGTACGCAATCGGATTCTCTTTATTGATCATCTTCTTATACATCTTATTTAGATTTAGAAAATGGCAATTTGGATTAGGAGCACTTATCGCAATGGCACATGATGTTATCGTGGTACTTGCATTGTTCTCATTATTCTGGGGAATCTTACCATTCTCAATGGAGATTGACCAAGCCTTTATCGCAGCCATTCTTACTGTAGTTGGTTACTCGATAAATGATACGGTTGTCGTGTTTGATAGAATTAGAGAATACTTGAAAATCCACACTAAGAAAGACCAGAAAGAGGTGATTAACATGGCACTTAACTCAACATTGAGTAGAACCGTTAACACATCTGTATCTACCTTCATAGTATTGCTGATCATCTTCATATTTGGAGGAGACGCAATTAAAGGATTTACATTCGCATTAATGATTGGTGTTGTAGTAGGAACATACTCTTCACTATTTATTGCTACTCCAGCAGTGATTGACTTTTCAAAAAAAGCAGGACCTAAAGAAGTAGAATAAACCAAAGAAAATTGGTAATTTTAGCCCTGACTTCCGTTTATGGACAGTCAGGGCTTTTTTTTTGCATTAAATAAATGATATTACTCTTTTTAAATAGTTTGGGAACTTGGGAGGTTGTGTTAATCATGGCTGTTGTTCTTATGTTGTTTGGATCAAAGGGATTACCTGGCATTGCAAAAAATTTAGGGAAAGGGATGCGTGAGATCAGAACAGCATCAAATGAAATCAAAAGAGATATTCAAAATTCAGCTCTTGACATGCGTAAAGACATGGGGGTTGAAAATCCGTTAGATGATTTACCCAAGCTAAACAAAATCTTTGACGAAGATTCAGAAAGCTCTGTTCAGGTTGACTCAAATAAAATTTCTATTGAAGAGGCCGAAGGAACAGTGAAAATGGATGATATTTCTCAAACTGATGATACGTCTTCAGGGCAAGTTGAAGGAGAAAACGCTAACAAGGCCGAAGAAGAAACATGAATTATATCTTACTCATCTTAGGATTAGCCACACTAATAGTTGGCGGAGAACTTTTAGTGAGAGGAGCAGTTGGTATAGCGAAAAAAGCACAGCTCTCTACCCTTGTTATTGGTATGACTGTCATCTCATTCGGTACTTCTGCACCTGAGCTATTCGTAAGTATTGATTCTGCAATGGCAGGTAATCCAGACATTGCAATGGGTAATGTTGTGGGGTCAAACATTGCCAATATTGCCTTGGTGTTAGGTTTAACCGTACTCATCTTACCCATTGCTGTAGATAGAAATTCTAAAATTATTGATTGGCCGGTGATGTTTGGCGCAACTCTCCTATTCGTGCTTTTCTCTTACGATTTAGTTATTGAATGGTGGGAAGGCGCAATTTTATTTGGGATTCTGTTAATATTCACCTACTTGCTCATTCGCAACTCAAGACGTACAAGTAAGAAGGCAAAGGCTGCGGCAGCAGAAGCTATTGAAGATGATGAAGTAGCAAGTGTAAAAGACAAAATTGGTATATCAATTCTACTAACACTTCTAGGCTTAGTTGGTTTATATTTCGGAGCGGGTTGGCTGATTGACGGAGCGGTAGGAATCGCCGAATCTTTCGGAATGGAAGAAAGAGTAATAGCTGTAACGGTAGTTGCTTTCGGAACTTCGGTTCCTGAATTGGTGACTTCAGGAGTTGCCGCTTTTAAAGGTGAAACCGACATCTCAGTTGGAAATCTTATCGGATCAAACATCTTCAATATTATGGCCGTTATTGGTGTGACTGCAATGGTCAAACCAATTAGTGTAGACGAACAAATATTAAACTCAGATATGCTGTGGATGGTAGGAATATCACTTGCTATCTTACCTATGATGTTAATTGGCAAGAAAATCGGAAGATTAAAGGGAACTCTTTTATTGAGTACCTACATCATTTATATCGCATTGCTTGTAATGAGCATTCAATAATGAATACGAATAGAACATATCTGCTAATCGTATTTACCCTTCTTTCAATGTCTACATTTTCTCAAAATTGGGGTGATTATTTCACTTGGACAGAAGTAGATTCACTTCATGCTTGTCCATCAAAAATTGCAAAGGGAAAAGAACTAAATACTGATTTAGTGGCAAACACTGGTCTCGACACTATTTATCCTTACTCTACCTTTTATGGCAATCATTCATTTAAATGGGGTGATTCACTGTACGCTTTCATTGCTAGGCTTGAAACCGAAGAAACTGAACAGGCTATTATTCTCTTAGTGTTGGCCAATAAAGAATCTGAGATAAAACACTATTTTGAAATCGCTTCTTATGCTACCATTCCTGGCACAATGGAACAAACAAGAAACTCATGGATCTATGATCTTGACAAAGACGGTGATTTAGACATTGTAATTATGGATGATCTTGTTGATTACGAACTTCCTGTAGAAGGAGCTCCAAATATTTCAGGTGTAGAAGGACGTGTGTATAGAAACACAGGAACTGACTTTACTTATGAATACATTGAAAAAGAGTTGTATTACCAATTAATGGTAATCAAGTAACTTACTTGGTGTAATGAATGTATCCGGCCACGGCAAACATGGCAACTCCTAAAATCAAAGTGTACAAACTGAAGTAATACCAATAAGAGCTTTTCTTTTTACCCTCTTCTTTCGGTTTCTTCTTGAACATTTTAGCACCTCCTGCTATTAAAAAAGAAGGTATTGCCGGAAACAGCATGAGAACAAATCCCCAAAGAATGCACCACAAAATACTAGCGTCTGTAAAAGTTTGAGTTGTCCAAAATGCACCATATCCCCAAATAATTAGTGGACCAAAATAAATTAATTTCTTCATTGTATTTCGTTTTCTAAATCATCAATTAAATCTTCTTTTAAGGCAGAAGATGTTGGAGAATTCCCTTTAAACTTGTTCTTAATTACTGCAATGAGTATCAATGGCCAAACCAACAATACTAAGGTTCCCAATCCCATAAAAATAAAGATCTCATATAATCCGCATAAGAAGCCTGAGCAATTAAAGCTTGGCACTACAATAACCAGAAAGAGAATCACAACAGCAAGAATAGATAGTCCCAATTGCAAGAAGTAGAACTTTCTACCTTCTAAGCCTCCTCTTTGAGAAGCCATTATACCGCTTACAATCCAGCCAGCAATTGCGCCCAAAGCAGCTAATATCCAAAGTATACCAACCACTAGTCAACTACTATGACAAGGTACTTAGATACTTTCCAAAATGACTTGTGATCAATAATCTTAATCGTATGGTTATCTCCTTGAGAAATCAATTCATATGATGATGAAGCGTGATCGGTAATGAACTTGATTTTCTTACCTGTTACTTGAAGACTATTTGTCTTCGTAATATCAACTTGGGTGAAATATTCATCATTGAAGTCATCTTTCAATTCTGTTTTCTTTCCAATTCCAATGAATCCACCTTCTCTCACGATAACTCCATTAGCTTCTAACTCTTCAACTGAACCGTAGGCATAGAATCCTTCATTCAACTCTTGAAGCGTTTCGGCTGTGATTTCTGTTTGTTCTTGATAAGCTTCTAATAGCTCAACATACTCTCTATCTAAATCAGCTAACTCCACTCTCAACATTTCAATCTCTTCTTCTTGAACTTGAATCTTATCCATCAAATGAGTAATCATATTTTGAAGCTCAGTGATTTGAAGATTTTTGTCTTTTAGCGCCTTGTTCAATTCACCAACCTTCTTAGTGTTTGCTTCTCTAAGGTAATTGATGTTTTGAATTTCTTGTAAAATCCATTGTTTACCATCTTCTTCTAACTCAACATCATGAGATCTAAATCTAATCTCATCTTCTTTTAAGTTAATCATTGCAAGGTTTTGCTCAATCTCATTAAACAACATAATCGTCTCGTTCAAAGTCGAATCTTTTGCTTCTAATTGCTCTTCCAATTCACGCATTTCAGATTTTAACCTAGCCATTTCTTCGCTTTCTCCTGAGTTTGAATCTGTTGATCCACCATCTTCTTGACAGCTAAACATGAATACTGAAAGGAATGCTAATACTGAGAAATACTTCATCTTATTATAAGTTTGAGTTCACACAAATCTAACTAATAAATACTTCTTAAAAAACATAATTATCCACTATATAGTAAGTGTTATCAACTATTAATTTTTCGAGAAAGGATTACTATTTAACGCTCTACTCTTCTCGGTCACGGCTATTAAATTCCTTAAATCCCTATTTATCCACCGATAGTCTAATTCAAATGTAAATTACTAAAGATGATTTCTTATTTTTGATACAAAATCAAACTATATGAAAAAGTCCGTTTTATTATTCATCTCAATTTTCATGATTTCATTGGCATCAATGGCCATGGATATTGACTACAAACTAATGATGAGTAAACCAAACTCACATTATTTTGAAATCGAAATGGACATTTCTGATTTTAAAGAAAAACAATTAGAAGTTAAAATGCCGGTTTGGGCTCCGGGCTCTTATTTAACAAGAGAATTTGCTAAAAGTGTAAACCTGGTAAAAGCATTTGATGGCGCAGGTAACAAGCTTGAAGTTTCTAAAAGCAATAAGAACACTTGGGTTATCAATACCAAAGGAATCAAGAATGTAAAAATCAAGTATGAAGTTTACGCATTTGAACTTTCAGTAAGAACAAGTTTTTTAGATGATTCTCACGGATACATTAACGGAACTTCTGTTTTCATGTATGTAGGTGATCACAAAGATGCAAAGGGAAATCTAGAAATCGTTCCTCACGCTTCATTCAAGAAAATCAATACTGCACTTCCGTTAAAATCAGGAACGACATTCACTTACAGAGATTACGATCACTTGGCAGATAGCCCAATTGAAATTGGAAATCAGGAAACATTCACATTTGATGCGGCTGGAGTAAAACACACAGTGGCAATGTATGGTGAAGGAAACTATGATGTAGAGACTTTGAAAACAGACATGGCTAAAATTGTTGAAGCTGAAACGAAAGTTTTTGGTGAGAACCCAAACAAAGATTATCTGTTTATCATTCACAACCTTACTGTTGGATCAGGAGGATTAGAGCACAAAGAGTCTACGACACTTCAAGTTGAAAGATGGACTTATGATGAAGACAACTATAAAGGATTCCTTTCTTTAGTTGCCCACGAGTACTTTCACTTATGGAATGTGAAAAGAATCAGACCAAAAGCACTAGGGCCATTCGATTACGACTGTGAAAACTACACTGACCTTTTATGGGTGATGGAAGGATTCACTTCATATTATGATGAATTGATTTTGAGAAGAGCCGGATTTTATTCAGAAGATGAATATTTAGCGAAAGTATTTTCAACAATCAATTATGTCGAGAATACACCTGGTAACAAAGTACAACCAGTTGCTCATGCTAGTTTTGATGCTTGGATTAAAGCGTACAGACACAATGAAAATTCATCAAACACTACGATCTCTTATTATCCTAAAGGTCACATCTTAGCTGCTATGCTTGATTTGTATACGATCAACAAATTCAAATCAGAGAAATCGTTAGATGACTTTTTACAAATGTTATATGCTGATTTCTATTTAAAATCAGATGTTGGATTCACTGAAGAAGAGTTTCAAGCAACTTTAGAAAAGTTCTTAGGTGAAGATATGAGCTGGTTCTTTGATGACTATGTGTACGATACAAAAACAGTTGATTTCAAAAGATTCTTTAAAGGAGTTGGTTTAACGATAGTAAATGGCGTTAAGTCTCCATCTCCATTCTTAGGTGTAAGAACTAGAAATAGTGGCGGTAAATTAATCGTGACTTCGGTTACTGCTGGTTCAGCTGCTGAACGTGATGGCATCTCAGTGAATGATGAGTTAATTGCTATCAATGGTAATCGTCTTGATAAATCAAGCTTTGATTACTTACTCAAAGGTTTTGAAACAGGAGACACATTTGAGCTAACCCTATCAAGAGATAACCTCATTATGGAGTACACCATTAAAATGGGAGAAAACCAAAGAGATAAATACATGAAAACCAATGATTTTACTGATGCTTCAAAAAAGAACTACGACTATTGGTTAAGAGTTGATGGGAAATAAAATTGTTCCAAAATATCTAATAAAATTTCTTTTGAAGATGGGCATTCTTATGCTCATCTTTACTTTATGTAGGGTCCTCTTTTTAATATTCAATGCCCAACATTTCCCTAACTATAGCTTCTTAGATTTCTTTGCTGGGATGTGGTTTGATTTAATCACAACCGTCTTACTCTTTTATCCGCTATTACTACTTGAGCTTTTTCCAAAGTACAATCGTAAACAAAAATGGTTCTCTTGGGCAACAAGAGTGCTAACTTTCATTCCTTATTTTTTGGGGATTTTGATCAACCTTATTGATGTTGAGTATTTTCATCACACAGCTAGCCGATCAGGTTCAGGACTCATTACCATGTTAGGCTTCGGAAACGACTTGGGTCAACAGCTCCCATCATTTTTAAGTGACTATTGGTACCTGTTCTTATTCCTCATTCTCTTTGTGACTGCAGGCATGATGCTACTCAAAAAAGTATATGCAAAAGCAGATGACAGTGCCGATCACAAATGGCCTAAGCAATCACTGATTTATGTGATAATGATTGGTTTATTCATCATAATAGGAAGAGGTGGTTTTAGCTACAAGCCAATTTCTACGGCTGATGCCGCCAAATACACTTCACCTGAGAACATGCAGTTGGTTTTGAATTCAGCATTCAAAGTCATGAATTCATTTGGTGCTGATCAAGTAGAAGAAAAAACCTATTTCTCTGAAGAGGAATTAACTACCATATTCAACCCTATCCACCAATATCAATCGGCTGGTAGAATCGAAGGGCAAAACGTGGTAGTGATCATTTTAGAAAGCTTCTCTCCTGAGTTTATTGATGTGCTAAACGGCAGTGATGATAATTACACGCCCTTCTTTGATAAGCTGGCCTCGAAATCAATGTTGTTCACCAACTGCTTTGCCAATGGTAAAAAATCAATGGATGCCGTGCCTTCAATAGCAGCTTCGATTCCTAAGTTAATGGAGAGAGAATATGTGACCTCTTATTAT
>Ga0316204_10012039_pt1 | contig 10661 bp, 6 predicted proteins | sample 6monrhotite_MG_2_FD_205661 | JGI IMG/M metagenome (GOLD analysis project Ga0316204, IMG submission 205661) | Microbial mat bacterial communities from mineral coupon in-situ incubated in ocean water Damariscotta River, Maine, United States -... | ecosystem: Environmental > Aquatic > Marine >... | reverse complement strand
GCCGCAGGGTTCGTGAGAGTCAGTGGTTGTGCGGCTGCCGCATGGATCGTGGTCGTTAGTGCGGGTCTTCAACCACTTTGACGGATTCGCCGCTTCCAACCGGCGTTGTCTCTAAAGGGGAACCTGCGCTTCCCCTCTCAGGCAAGTTCTCCTCGTTCCTCGTCGTCGCCTTTCACTCCCCTGTGCAGTGACTCTCGGGTCGTCTGGCATGCCCACTTGGGTTTGCATCCATTGCGAAACCTGGCCGGTTTTACAGCGTGGGATGGCAGAATAGCAACAGCTCGTCTCCGTCGAAAACCGTCCACGTGTTCGCAAGGTCTTGCCTCCTGATGTCGCCTTGCGGCGAGGCATCTGACGTCGCAACACCCTCTACCGTGCGGCGCTGGGACGTCGCGTTCCTCAGAGGTACGTATTCGCAGTTGGCGCGCGCCATGCGGCGCGTTCTGGCGGAAGATGTGGGGTTAGCGAGAGGGGGGGGATGCGGCATGTGGTTGAAGCCGCTCCTCCCATCGCTATCAGGGAAGCGCCACCACCTTGAACTCCACCGCGATGGGGGTGGGCAGCGCCCTGACAGCCACCGTGGTGCGGGTCGCCTGGATAGGCTCAAACGTCTCCGCGTAGACCTCGTTGTACCCCTTGAAGTCCCGGTCCATATCCACCAGAAAGACCGTAATATCCACGACCTTCTCAAGCGAACTACCCGCCGCCTCCAAGATGATCCGGATGTTCTCAATCACCGCTCGGGTCTGCGCCCGGATGTCGTAGTCCAGCGGGCTGCCGTCCGCGCCCCGTATAGGACCGCCAGGGATAGCGTCCGTACCCGGCTGCCGGGGGCCGATCCCCGAGAGGTACAACAGATCCCCCACCCGTCGCGCGTGGGGATAGGCCCCCACCGGCTTCGGCGCGGCGTCTGTACTCATCACCGCGCTCCACGCCGCCGACGCCGCCGCCGCCGGAGCGATCGGACCGACCTCGACAGCCTCGGCCTGGACACGCTTGACCGGCGCGGGGCCCGCGTGGACCTCCCCACCCTCAGGACCACCCAGCACGTTCCGATTGCCGGCGTAGACCTCCACATCCTCCTCGTCGTACTCCTTGTCCCCCACACCCGACGTCGACGGCGTCAGCGACACAACCGCCGCCCCCGTCCCGTACAGCGCGGCGTAGTCATACACCTTGCCCGTGTAGTTGTTGTGCTGCCCCAGCGCCGCCGAGAGCCACCACATCGGCTTGAAGTTCACCACCTTACTCACGCGGATCTGCCGGTGGATCTCGCGGCTCAGCTGGGCCACATCCTCCAGCCGCCCGGCCTCCAGGAACTCCAACATCTTCTGATTCCACTCATCATCCTTCGGCGAGTGGATCCGGTCATCCTTCGGATCGATGAAGTCCGTGAACAGTCGGTTCGACAGCGTGGTCACCACCACCGCCACCACCCGCTTGCCGGTCGCCTTCGCCGCGTCCGCCGCGGCCTTCCCCAGCACGACCGTCTCCGCCCGATCCGAGTACACGTTGGACGACACAATACAGGCCGGCACCTCGTTGTTCGGCGTCAGCAGCTTCAGCGCCACCACCGAGCCCGTGTCGATGGGGAAGCCGTAGTAGCTCACCGTCCGGGCGTGCAGGCTGCGGGCCGTCGCCGCGTCCTTGAACGCGTGGGCGAACTCCGCGTCCATCTTGAAGTCGTAGGGGATGCTGCCCAGATCGTGGAACAGCTCGTCGACGTGCACCCACTTCGGGTTGGGATCCGCCTGAATCTGATGCCCGATGACGCTGGGCCACATGACTGAGTAGATGAGCAGCACGTCCGGCTTCGCGGCGAGGAGCTCCTCCCGCGCGGCCTCGAACGCGGCGCGGATGCGCCCCCAGCCCTCGTTCTGCTCCGGCACCAGCAGCGGCTGCGGCAGGCCCGGTACGATCAAACCCTTGATGACTCCGCCGCTCATTTCTCGCTCCCCGTCCAGCCCACGATGGCGTTGCCTGTCCCGATCACCGTGCCGTAGCCGTACAGCTCTCCGGGGGTGGTCGGGTAGTCCATGGCGGACATCAGCCAGGTCAGGCTGCCCGCGTCCGTCTCGGTGATCGCCTGGCTGGTGAACTCCGGCATGGTGTCGACCAGCTCCCGGGTGCGGCCCTCGCGCATCATCTGGATCACCTTCATGTCCCAGAGGTACTGGTTGTGGTTGGTGATGTGCTCCTTGCTCATGTCCTCGGGCACCGCCGACTCGGTGACGAAGTGCCGATGAGACAGGGAGTTGCTGGAGAGCAGCAGCGCCCGCCGGCCCGTCGCCTCGATGGCCGCCCGGGTCGCCCGGCCGAGCGCCGCCGACTGCTGCTGCATCACCTCGACGCTGTAGTAGGCGTGCGAGCGCTGGGAGGACAGCGCCACGATGGGTGTGCGCCACTGGGGGTCCGTCATGTGGCAGGAGACGATGGTGCCGTAGTCGACCCGGAAGTCCTTGTTCCGCATGAGCTTCGTCACCAGCCCCGCCTTGGCGGCCTCGCCGTGGATCGCCTCGGCCAGCTCCACGTCCACGTCCATCTGGTAGTGGTAGCGGAAGAGGTTGGGGAAGATGGGGTCGACCGACAGGGACTCGAAGCGCGGGTGCGCCAGGATGTGCGTGCCGATGTAGGTCTGCCAGTGCGGCGAGAGCAGGACGATCACGTCGTAGTCGAGGGCGTCGAGATCCCGGCGCAGGCGCTCGTAGCCCCAGCGCAGGGTCTCCCAGCCGCACTCGGCGACCGGCTCGTTCTGCGGTGGGTTCTCGGCGTAGACGAGGTGCGGCGGGTGGGGCGCGAGCGCGCCCGCCACGATGCGGCCGGGGGGGCTGGCTTTGGCTTCGCTCATCGGGGCCTCCGTCAGGGTCTCCGGTCAGGTAACCGAAAGGCCACCGCTACAGCGAGCGCATGAGCCGGAAGCCGACCGCGTAGTTGCGGTAGGCGGCGCGGTCGAGCACGCCCCGGTCGCAGTGGGCCTTGACCGGCGCGCCCGGCCAGGCGCCGCCGCGGCCCATGAAGCGATCCGACTCGGTCACCGCCTCCGGGGCGGGGGGGGCGGGCGGCAGCACCCGCGAGCCGTCGAGGCGGTGGCCGTCGTGTGAGGAGTCGGCCGTCCAGTCGCGCATGTTGCCGGCCATGCCGCGCACGCCGTAGGGGCTCTCGTCGATGGGGAAGCTGTCCACGGGGGAGGGGGAGGGCAGGGGGCCGGCCTGGTTGCAGTTGAACCAGGCCCCCTCGTCGCGATCGCCCCAGGGGAGCAGCCGACCGTCGACGCCCCGGGCGGCCTTCTCCCACTCCAGCTCGCCGGGGAGGCGCCAGGGCAGGCCCGTCTGCTCGGCGTACCAGCGGGCGTAGGCCGCCGCCGAGGCCCAGTCGATCATGCAGACGGGCCAGTCCGGGTACCACATGTCCCCGTCGATGTCCGGCTGCAGGAAGAAGCGGCCGTCCTCGCCGAGGCCGTAGATCATCGGCCCCTTCTCGTTCACCGAGCGGGCGAGCTCCCTCGGGGCCCAGCCCAGGGCGGCCTCCTGCTGTCCCCGGGCCACCAGATCATCGAGGAAGGCGAGGTACTCCCTGTTGCTCACCGGGAAGCGCCGCATGACGAAGGGATCGCACCAGAGCCGCCGGATGGGCGGGCCCTCCTCGCCGCGGCTGCCGGAGAGGAACCAGCCGGGCGGGATGTAGACGTCATCGGGCGGCAGGGGCGGCGAGAGGGGCACGGGGAGGGCGCCCCCGGGATCGCCGGGTGACCCCGCCCAGCGCTGCCCGCGGCCGATGTGGACGGGGTAGCGGGTGACTGGATGTCCAGGCGCTCGAAGCTCCAGCAGGTAGCTGCCCATGGCGAGGGGGGCGTCGACGAGCGGGGTCGCGCCGAGCGGCCCCTGGCGCTCCGGTACCAGGCGCCGCTCTCGGAGCGCGTAGCGGTAGGCGATCACCTCGGCGCCGGGGGGATCGGTGAGCAAGGTCAGGGCGCCGTCGCCGCGCAGGTAGGTCTCCAGCGCCGCCCGCTCCGCCGAGTCCGCGGGCAGGGCGTCCACATGCACGCGCATCAGCCCGGCGGCCCGGGTGAGGTCCGCGTGTCGCCGCTCGGCCTCGGCCTCCTGGTGGGCGCGGCGGTAGAGCTGGGCGAGCGCCGCGTGGGCCTCGTGTAGATCGGGGGCGTCCATCAGGGCGGCGTGGAGCACGCGCTCCTGCTCCTGGACCCGGGCCTCGGCGTCGCGCTCCAGGGCCTCGGCCCGATCCTCCAGTGACCAGATGGGCCCCCGGATGTCCGAGCCCGCCCAGACGGGGACGCCCACGGACAGCGCGGCGGCCTCCCGACGCAGCGCCGCCGCCCGCGCCCGGAGGCGCTCGGGCTCCTGAGTCAGCGCCTCGGCTTCCTGGAGCTTGCCGACGGCCCTGGCGCGGCGGCGCAGGCCCTCCAGCCAGTCCCCGACAGCGAGCGCCAGCGCGCCGGCGTCGGGGAAGCGGTCGGTGGGGGCGAGGGACAGCGCCTTCAGGGCGACGGCCTTCAGCTCTTCAGGCGCGTCGGCGGCCTTGAGCACCGAGCGATCCACCACGGCGGTCAGCGCCTCGGGGGCGGGGGCGGGCCGCTTCCCGGTGAGGATGCGATGCAGGATGGCGCCGAGGCCGTAGACATCCGAGCGCGTGGTGGCGCTGGCGCTCTGTCCCCGGCGCTGCTCGGGGGACATGTAGGTGGGGGTTCCCATCACGGCGCCGGCCCGGGTGTGCATCGAGGCGTCGTCCGTGCGGGACACGCTGACCGGCAGGGGCACCTCCGCGTCACCCAGCACCTTGGCGAGCCCCCAGTCCACGACCATCACCTCCCCGAAGTCGCCGATCATGATGTTGCCCGGCTTGAGATCCCGGTGCAGCACGCCCCGGGCGTGGGCGTAGGCGACCGCGTCGCAGGCGGTGTGGAAGGCGTCGATCAGTCGCCGGAGGGGCCAGGCGTCGGGGCCCCGCAGGCGCAGGATGTCCCGGAGGGTGCGGCCCCGGATCTCCATCATGGTGAACCAGGGCCGCCCGTCGGGCTGAACGCCGTAGTCGTGGACCGGCGGGATGCCTGGGTGCTCCAGCTGGGCCACCACCCGGGCCTCCTCGGCGAAGCGGGCGGCGAAGGTGCGGGTGTCCGGCAGATCCGGCCGCAGCACCTTCATGGCGATGACCCGGTCGAGCACCTTGTCGTGGACCCGGAAGACCTCGCCCATGCCGCCCTGTCCCAGGAGGCCCAGGCGCTTGTAGCGTGTCGTCGGCACAGGGGTGACGTCGGGGGCGGTCGGCCCGGTGGGGGGGCCTGTGTCCGGGGTCACCCAGGTTGTAGGCGCGTCGGGTTCGCTCATGCTTGATGTATACTCCGCCGAGGCACCGACCGGGACTCGCGATGAGCGCCCTCTTGCTCCTACTCTGTGCCCCTTCAGCGTTCGCCTACGACGCCGTCATTGTGGATGACGAGGACGGCTCTCCGTCGTTCACGACCACCGGCGATGACTGGACCACCTGGTCCCACGCCAGCTCGGGCTACGACAGCGGCGACACCTCCTACCACTACCTGTCGCACACCCTCGGCGGGGACGACCGCAAGGGCACCGCGACCTGGACGCCGACCCTCCCGGTGGAGGGCACCTACAGCATCGAGACCTGGTTCCGCGCCACCGAGAACCGCTCCGGCGACGCGGACCACTTCATCTACGACGCTGACGGCTACAGCACCCACGTGGTGATCAGTCAGCTCGGCGACGGCAGCGGCAGCGGCTGGGTGGACCTCGGCGAGTACTACTGCGGGGCGGGCGCGGGCGGCTGCGTGGTCACCCTCGACGGCACGGACGACGACGAGTCCGACGAGGCCAACGCCGTGCGCTTCACGGTGGTCGAGGCCGGGGAGCCGGAGCCCGAGGAGGAGGAGGACTGCAGCGACGATCCGGGCGCCGGCACCCACGAGATCCTCTTCTACGCGTCCTCGGCGAGCGGCTCCGGCGGCAGCGACGACTGGTCGGGGGTCTCCGACGCGACGGGCGCCCCCGATGGCCGGGAGGCCAGCTCGCCCAACGTGGACGCGGGCGAGTACCTGAAGACGACGGGCTGGGACGTCTGCGAGCCGGCCGGGGCCACCATCGACCGGGTGGTCATCAGCGTGCTGGGGCGGCTCCAGTACGACAGCGGCCAGTACGCCCTGGTGATGAACCTCGACGGCGGCGGCGCCGCCAGCACCACCTGGTCCTACACCAGCGCCAACTGGACCTACCTGGACGTCACCGCCGATCGGGACAGCTGGAGCTTCGGTGATCTCTCGGCGCTCCAGGCCCGGGTCACCCTGAACGATCACCCCGGCGGCGCCCGGGACTCGGACGCCTGGGTGGACGCCTTCCAGATGACAGTGACCTACACGGTCGAGGACAGCGGCGGCGGCGAGGACAGCGGCGGTGAGGATGGCGACGGCGGCGACACCGGCGTCAGCGGCGGCGTGGACTCCGAGGCTGGCGAGGACGACACGGGGGGCGGCGGCTCGGGCGGCAGCGGACCCTCGGGGCCTGGCGGCGGCGACCCGGGGCCCGGTCCGGGCGACGCCGGGCTGGTGGACACCGCCTACGTCAGCGACGACGGCGGCGAGGCCAAGGGCTGCGGCTGCGCGTCGCGGCCGGTCGACGGCGCCCCCGCGTCTCTCCTCCTCCTCATCCTCGGGCTCGCCTGGCGGCGTCGCGATAGACTCGGGCGGTGAGTTCGGCCACTGACGAGTACATGGAGCGCGCCAAGCAGGCCGTGCTCAGAGCCCGGGTGCTCAAGAAGTCCGGCCGGCTGCTGGAGAGCAACCGCACCTACGAAGAGGCGGCGGCCTACCTGTCCGCCGCCGGACGGCACGACATGGCCGCCCGCGCCTGGCTGGAGGCGGCCCAGCCGGCCAAGGCGGCCTCCGCCTGGATGGACGGCGGCGACTTCATGGAGGCCGCGCGGGTCTGGGCCAACTGCGGCGAGCTGGCGCGGGCCACCAAGATCTACGAGGCCCGGAGCCGCTGGGCGGAGGCCGCCCGCTGTCGCGAGGCGATGGGGCACGTCGATCAGGCCGTGGTGCTGTGGCTCAAGGCCAACTGGACCACCCGGGCGGCGGCGGTGCTCGTGCGGGCCGAGCGCCCCACCGAGGCGCTGGACATGCTGGCTCACGCCCGCGACGCCGGGGCGGACGCCATGGACGTCGCCCGGGTTGCGCTGGACGCGCTGGAGAACGGCGCGCCCTGGTGTGAGGCGGCGGATCGCGCGGTGTCGGGGCTGCTCGATCAGTCCGTGGTCCAGGAGACCATGCTGGACTGGGTGCGGCTCGCCCGGCTGCTGGAGCGCCTGGAGCAGTGGGAGCGGGCGCTCCAGGTCTGGGACCGGCTCTCGGTGCTCCCCACTCATCAGGGCACCGCCAACGCGGCCCGGGCGCGCATCCGGACAGCGCGCGGTCCCAGCATCTCCGACATCCGAACCACCTCCGACACCTTCAGCTTCGACGCGGACGTCATGAACCTCCCCACCGGCAAGCTGGAGGAGCTGACGACCGATGGGGCTCACCAGGCCGACGACCCCTCAGCCTCCAGCCGCCGGAGCGACTACAAGGCCCACGGGCGGGATCCGGCGGGACGGATCCTGGCCGAGCGCTACCGACTCGGCAGCCTGCTGGGCGCGGGGGCCATGGGGCAGGTCTTCGCCGCGACCCACCTGACGCTGCAGCGGAAGGTGGCGGTGAAGGTGCTGTCGCCGGGGCCCCGCCTCGACGACGACGATCGGGAGGCCCTCTTCATGCGCGAGGCGCGCGCCGCGAGCCGCATCTACCACCCCAACGTGGTCCAGGTCATGGACTTCGGCGAGGACCCGGAGCTGGGGCCGTTCCTGGTGATGGAGTACCTCGACGGCCCGCCGCTGGCGCAGATCATGGGGGAGCACCGGAGCCTGAACCCCCGCTGGACCGTCGACGTCATGATCCAGGTGCTCTCGGCGCTGGAGGCCGCGCACACGAGCAACATCCTGCACCGCGACGTGAAGCCCGGGAACATCATGGTGCTGGACCCGGCGAGCCGCCGCCCCTTCTCCAAGGTGGTGGACTTCGGTATCGCCCGCGCGCTGAGCGAGACCAGCGCGGGCATGGTGTCCATGATGTCGACCCAGAACGGCGCGGTCCGCGGCACCCCGGTGTACATGGCCCCCGAGCAGCTGCTGGCCGAGGAGCTGGACCCCCGGGCGGATCTCTACGCGGCGGCGACGGTGCTCTACCAGATGCTCACCGGTCGCCTCCCCTTCGAGGCCAACGGTCTGATGAAGCTGATGCACAGCAAGACGCAGGAGGAGGCCCGCCCAGCGGAGGCGCTGGCGGACGGCAGCCCCATGCCGGAGCCCGTGCGTGACCTGCTGACCGCCTGCCTCGCCCGCGAGCGCGGGCGCCGCCCCCAGAGCGCCGCCGAGTTCCGATTGGCCCTGGAGCCCTACGCCCGTGAGCCGATATGGGGCAAGCGCTGAGATGGGACAAGCACTGAGGAGCAGTCCGTGGATGAAGCCAACGCGCTGATGGGGATCGCTTTGGGGCTGGGCGCGCTGGGCTGCGCCGTGGGCCTCGTGGGCGCCGCCGTGGGGCTGCTCGCCGCGCGCCGGACCCCCGAGGCCACGAAGCCAGACGCCCGCGCGGACTACGAGTACGAGGCCCGCAAGCGCCTGTACCACGCGGCGGGCTCCGCCATGACGACGCTCTCCGAGCGCAGCGAAGCGTCCCTGGCCCGCCTCCGCAAGCTGACCGCCGCGGTGGCCGCCGGTGAGCTCTCCGTGGACGGCAAGGGCGCCCTCGCCGGGGACGGCCCGCTGCTGCGAGCCTGCCTCTACGACCTCACCGCCCCGCTGGCCGCGGCGCGCCTGATGAGCCGCCGCCTCTCGGAGGTCGATGTCTCGGTCGACCCCTGGTACGGCGAGCTGATGCGCGCCCTGCGCACGCTGGAGGGCGCCCTGGGCGCAGACGCGGAGCTCGCCGCCGTCGCCCCGCGCCTGAGCTACGAGCCGGATCACCCCAACGCCCGCTTCCTGCAGACCTCCGAGCCCCGGACCTACCGCCGCCAGGGCCTGCCGCCGCAGTTCCTGGACGATGTGGTGGAGTCCCTGCTGACGCCAGCGGGGGATGGCCGTCAGCGGCTGCTGAGCCCCGGCGAGTTTGAGGGCGCCTACGGCGAGGATGGCTCCCGGGTTCGCCAGTCCATGCGCGGTCTGGCGCACCTGCTAACGGGCTTCCACCCAGAGGCCCGGCCGGTGTTCTGGCGAGTCCTGGTGCTGCAGCTCCACCTGCTCCACACGCTGTCGCGGAGCGGCGGTGAGCGCGGTGAACACTTTGTCGTCGAGCCGTTCCCCAACTCGGAGCGCCGTCGCTACGCGGTGCGCGGTGGGGACGCTGACAGCGCATTTACGGCTGTGCATGCTTACCTGAAGCAGCAGCTTGGTGAGGGGTATGGGAAGGCTCGTGTTCCGGGATGAGGTGGGGGAGCGAGGGGGCGTAGGCGGTGAGGTCGGTTTTTTGTCGGTTGTCGGGTCGGTTTGTCGGGTCGGTTTGTCGGTTTGTCGGGTCGGCGGGTCGGCGGGTCGGCGGGTCGGCGGGTCGGCGGGTCGGCGGGTCGGCGGGTCGGCGGGTCGGCTGGTTCGGCTCGGTTTGACGGATGTTTTTGGTGACGCTTCGATCGGTTTTGGCAGTCGCGGGCTCGTAGTTTGAGCGTCTCGTCGAGGCGCCGTCGTTCTGCCTGTTGTGTTGTTGGACTTCCCGACCCTTTGTGGGTGGCGCGGTGCCCCTGGGTAGATTCGACGTGTGCTCGCTGCGCTAACGAATCCCCGGACGAGTCGTTAGCGTCAAGTCGACAAGGTCTGGTGGCCGGTGCCGTGCAGCTTGCGTCACACACGCCCGAATCTCCCTGGTCGGGGCACTTCGCCTCAACGGTCCCAGGGCGTCCTCAGCTCGCAGGCAGACGACTGAACGTCTGGTAGCCCTCTAGAACCGACTGGAGGGAGCGCGGGCGTTCCCCCAGCCTGCGTGACGGTATCGCCCTCGTCGACAACGTTGGCGGGCTTACCGTCATCGAGCCCAGGAGGGGAGAGGAGAGAGGGACGGGGTGGGACCGGGACACAGGTTGGAGAGGCTCCGCACCCACCTCTGCGTCAACAACAGCCGCCGATTGTTGCGCGGAGGACTGGTTGGGGGATGGGTCGTCGCCGCCGGACTCGGTGGCGCAAGTTCGCCAACCTGGACGCCACCTGTGACCCGTCGCTGAAGCGCGACAACCTCCTCAGGACTTGCGGCCTACAACAACCTTTGCTGAGTTTATCGCCGTCGACTCCCAGGCTTCAGCTCGCGCCCGGGTTGGGCATTCTGCGGCACTGAGCCCGGTGGTGACGACCCATTCCCCATCCAGTCCTCCGCGCAACAATCGGCGGCTGCTGTTGACGCAGAGGTGGGTGCGGAGCCTCTCACACCGTGTGTCCCGGTCCACCCCGTACCTCTCTCCTCCTACCTCCTGGGCTCGATGACGGTAAGCCCGCGCCGTTGTCGACAAGGGCGATACCTGACCTTCCCCCATTTTGACTGACACCTGGATACGAAAGCCCCCAGGAGTCCATCATGGCCAAACGCTTCAGCCCCGAATTCAAGACCGAGGCCGTGC
>Ga0316204_10012038_pt1 | contig 10665 bp, 6 predicted proteins | sample 6monrhotite_MG_2_FD_205661 | JGI IMG/M metagenome (GOLD analysis project Ga0316204, IMG submission 205661) | Microbial mat bacterial communities from mineral coupon in-situ incubated in ocean water Damariscotta River, Maine, United States -... | ecosystem: Environmental > Aquatic > Marine >... | reverse complement strand
TGCCAGCCGCTAGCGCCGTCCTTACGCCGGTACCGGAATTCCCCGCTGACCACCTGACCCGCCGCCAGCTTCGGCATCGAACGCTCATATTGCTCGCCGGCAGCACTGGGATCGGCGGCGAAGCAATGCACCGGCATGCCCACGGCCTGCGCTTCGGTGTAGCCGAACAGCGACACGAACCCTCTGCTGCAGCGCTGCATTCGGCGATTGCGCGTTACTGAGATCGCGCCGATCTCGTTCTCGAAAATGATCTGTAGCTCACGCCGCGCCCGATCCAATTCAGCGGCATCGCGCTTTTGCTGGCGGATGTCCTGGGCCATCCACACCACGCCCTGAGACAAGTCCTCCGAATCCAGGGCGCGACCGCTGACAAAGGCCGGAATCAGCTCGCCGTCTCGATGCCGGTAGATCACCTCGCCTTGCACGACGCCGCCAGCCTTGAGGATGGGGTAGGCATACTCGCCGTATTCTTGGAAGGCCTGCGCGCTGGGAAAGTAGGTGCCGACCGATTGCCCCGCAAGCGTGCCGGGCTCGAAACCGAGAAAGTCCTCTACGCCTCGGTTACAACGCACTACCGTGCGGTCCTTGGTAAACATGATGCCGCCAGACAGATTGTCGAAAATAATCTGCTGCTCGCGACGAATGCGCTCCAATTCGGCCGCCGCCCGCTTGGTTTCGCTAATGTCGTGCGCGACCCAGATCGAGCCTTGTTCTAAATCCTGCGGGTTGACCGCCCTGCCGCGGTAGTACACCCAGATTCGCTGGCCGTCCTTGCGGACCACCTCATTCTCACCGTCGGCGACCTCGCCGGCACCAATCTGGGCATTGGTAACCGCGTTCTGGGCTTCCCAAATCTCGGCCGTGGGAAAGTAGATCTCGGGGGATTGGCCTAACAGTTCTCCCGGCCCATAGCCCAAGATCTCTTCCATGCCTCGGTTGCAGCGAGCGATGACGCCATCCTTGACCAGAAAAACCGCCGCAGAAACGTAGTCGAGTATCAGCTGTTGCTCCGCACTGAGCCGCAACAAACGCTGATCGGTCTCGTGCAGCTTTCGGTAGCTGGCAGAGTTGTCCAGCGCGATGGCACCATAGGCGCACAGGCTGCGAAAGATGACTCTTTCGCGCTCACCGTAGGCATGCTCGCGAGGCGACTGGATCGTCATCACGCCGAGCAGCCGATCACCGATTGCCAGCGGCGCAAACATGGCGCTCAAAGTGTTCAGAGTGCCTGCGACCTGGCTGGGGTCTTCGTCTTCGGGCGTCCAATTCATCAGCAACTCGCTGCGTTCGCGAGCACAGCGAGCGGCGTGTCTGACCGGATCATCCACCGCAAATGCCTCGTTGGGCAGCGGCTCACTGTCTTCGACCCGGAGTACTGAACTCAAGTTCTGACCGCCGTCATCCAGACGGTAAATAACAAAAGTAGTGGCATCCAACAGCCCGTGTACATGCCGATCAAGGGTTGCCACTACCGCCGCTTGGTCCAGGGTCGCGGTGATCTCTCGTCCAATCTCAGCCAATACCGATAGGTTTCGGTTGATCTGCTCAATGTCGTCCTTTTGCCGGACCACTTCAGCGGTCCGCGCATCGACCTCCTGCGCGAGCAGCGCTCGCTGACGGGTGTGGAAGCGCATACGCAGTCGGTACGCCGTCCACAGTGCCAGAGCCACCAGCAGCAGTGCACCGCCACGCGCCCACCAGGTGGCCCACCACGGCGGCAGCACGCTGACGCTCAATCGCCGCGGCTCAGGGCTCCAAACACCATCCTTATTGGCTGCTTTGACTTCGAACTCATAATCTCCGGGCGCGAGATTGCTATAGGTCACGTAGCGGCGGCTGGCGCCGGTCTCTACCCATTCCGAATCCAGCCCAAGCATTCGGTAAGCGTAGCGATTACGCCGCGGGTCGGCGTAGTGCAGGGCGGCGAACTCGATGGAGAGCGTCGACTGCTGATGGGGAAGCACCAGAGCATCGGCTTTGTGAATCGGTAGATCAAAACGGACGCCTTCCGGAAAATGACCGGCGCCTAGAGAGCGGCTAAACAACTGCAGTCCCGTAATTGCCACTACTGGTGGCACGCTGTTCTCGCTAATCGCCTCCGGATGGAACGCGGTGAGACCGCTGATGCCACCGAAGTACATCCGGCCATCGGAGGATTGGTGGGCGGAGCCGACGAAGTACCCCCCGTCGACCAGACCGTCGGCAGCGCCGTAGTTTCGAACGGATCCTGACTCGGGGTTCAGTCGGGACAGCCCGGCAGTGGTGCTTACCCAGATCTGACCCGACGCATCCTCCAGGCTCGCGCCAATGGGATCGGCACCTAAGCCCTGGGCTCGGCCATAGCGACGGAACCGCAGGGTCTCAGCAGTCGGGTCGTCGAGTCGATGCAATCCGCTCGCGGTGCCGACCCATAGCCTGCCCTTGCTATCTTCCATGATATGGCTGATGCGACCGCTGAATAGGGCGTCGCTGCGAGACGGGTCCGGCAAGTAATGCTCGAAGCTCAAGCCATCCAGCGCCATCCGGTGCAGGCCCGAATCGGTACCGATCCAGAATCGATTTTTTCGATCGAAGTGCATCGCGTGCACTCGCCCAAAACCGAAACTGCGCGGATCATCGGGGTCGTGACGATAGGCCTGAGCAGCACCCGTCTCAGGCTCGTAGCGAATCAACCCGTCGGCGGTGCCTAGCCAGAGTATCGAACGACTGTCGCTGGCGATTCGGCGAATCTCCTCGTAGGGCTGCGCGTTGAACAAGCGCACCGCTTCGAATTGCCCGGTTTGTGGATCCAGCCTAGCCAAGCCACGATCTGTACCCACCCAAGTACGGCCCACACGATCGACATGGACCGCCGAGACTGTGTCGTCTGGCAGGCTGCGCAGTTGAACAGCTTGTCGCCGGAAGTTGCGAGTCTGGCCGGTCGCACGAATAAAGCGGTGCACGCCACCACCCAGCGATGCTAACCATAGGGCTCCTTCGGAGTCGCCGGATATACTGTAGATCTTGTTGCTGTCGCGCAGGCCGTTTGCAACGTCAAAGTTCCCGTAGCGGTCGAAACCACCGCTGGATAGATCCACGCGGCTTGCTCCGCCAGTCCGAGTGCCCACCCACAGTGTTCCAGTGCGGTCCTGAAGCAGGGAGTTGATGTTGTCATCAGCCAAACTGTGGGCATCACCGCGATGGTGGCGATAGCGTAAGAATCGGGCACGATCTGGATCCCAACTGAGCAAACCTTCGGTGCGGGTACCGACCCAGACCTGTCCCTGTCGATCCTGCAGCAAAGTCTGTACGTCGCTTTCAGGAAAGCCATCTTCTGCGCCAAAGCGCCGACGCAGCGGCTCACCACCACCGAGTTGCCAAACTTCTAACCCTGCTGCTGTGCCTATCCAGAGTTTGCCATCGCGACCGACCTGTAGCGCGTTAATCTCATTGCGGCGACTATCCGGCACTGCATCCTCATCGAGCCTGTAGCTCTGGAATGTTTTTCCGCCCGAATCTGTACGGGTCAAAGTTGTCGCCGTGCCCACCCACAGATGGCCGCTCCGATCCCACGCTAACGCAGTGACGTTATCGTCCGGCAGGCCGTCCATTCGGTCTGCGCTTTGATGACTAGCGGTCGTTTCAGAGTTGCCCACATCCAAGCGATACAACCCGTGCCCTGTGGCAATCCACAACGCACCGCTGGCGGCGCCCGGCCGATCAGCAATAATCGCCTGGATAAGCTGAGTTCCACTGCCGCGGCCAACGCCAGCCTCCAGCGCGATAGATTCGAACAACTCGCGTTCGGCGTCGTAGCGCTGCAAACCACCCCGAGTGCCAACCCACAGCTGTCCCTCTACGTCCTCATACAGGGCCGATACCCAGTTGTCGGATAAGGAGTGTGGAATCCCCGGCTCGGAGCGAAATACCGTCGTTTGGTAGCCATCAAAGCGAGCCAGACCTGCTTGACTGCCTAACCACAGGAAGCCGTCGCGGTCCTGCAGCATCACCGTTACCGATTCCTGAGCCAGCCCTTGCTCGACGCTTAGGGTCTCAAAACGCAGAGTCTGCGGCGGAGCAGGAAAGGCTGACCCACAGGCGCACAGCAACACTGCGCCCAGCGCAGCCCGCATCACCGCGGTACGGCGAGCCCCTCTCATTTGTGCCCCCAACAGCCTAGCCGCCACCTTTGCACGGTTTTCTTCAGTGGCGCAAGCAATCGTCAGGAGAGCAAGATCGAATGTATAGAAAGTCGCAAATTCAGCGCCCAGATGCGTAGAGCGTGATTGGCTCCGGCCCTGCCCTAACTACGCCGTGAGCAAAGGGAGGCGCATGGGCACACGTTGCGCGCGGCACAGTCACAGTTTGAGCGCACCGTATCTACCCAGCGTACTTAGGCGCTCGGCAGTATGCTTGCGTCCCTGGTCACTACTTGCGCCAACGCCAACGATGCTGAGCAACACGCAAAAGCAGGACTTTGAACGAGACGGCTACGTCGTACTCGAAGGATTCAAATCTGCCGCGCAGATGGCGGCGCTGCGAGCCCGCGCCGGCGAGATCGTGGATGCCTTCGACCCCGAATCCAGCCGCAGCATATTCACCACCAATGACCAGATTCGGGTCAGCGATCGCTACTTTCTCGATTCCGCCGATAAGATCAGCTGCTTCTTCGAAGAGGACGCCTTTGCCGCCGACGGTAGCCTGGGCCAGGCCAAGGCCCTATCGATCAATAAGATCGGCCACGCTATGCACGACTTGGATCCGGTTTTTGATCGCTTTTCCCGCGACCCCAAACTGGCCGCATTGGCCGGCGATTTGGGTCTGCAGCAGCCATTGCTGTGGCAGTCGATGTACATCTTCAAGCAGCCGAGCATAGGCGGCGAGGTAGGCTGGCATCAGGACGCCACCTTCCTGCACACAGACCCCATCAGCGTCACCACATTTTGGTTCGCGCTGGAGGACGCCACCTTGGAAAACGGCTGCCTATGGGTGGAGCCCGGCGGCCATCGCGGCCCGCTGCGCGAGCTATTTGAGCGAGACGGCGACCAAGTCAGCATGCGGACTGTAGACCGCACGCCGTGGCCGCGCACCGAAACCGCACGGCCGCTGCCGGTAAGCGCCGGCAGCCTGGTGTGTTTCCACGGCCTGTTGCCGCACTACAGCGCGCCCAACCGATCAGCGCATTCGCGTCACGCCTACTCGCTGCATCTCACCGACGCGCGGACGCGCTACGCTGCCAGTAACTGGCTGCAGCGTGGTCCCCAGTCGCCGCGCTTGCGCGGGTTTGGGAATGAGCCTGATCTACCCAGCAGCTAGGCTCAGAGCCGAACGCGTCGGTCTGAGTTTAGGGCCGGTCGCGATTGCGTAGAATGCCGCTTCGGGCGAATCGAGCCCGGTTATCGCAATCAGGGAATCCGAGCCAGGATGACAGGTCGATCTCGAGATGACGCAGACAAGAGCCCAGGCGCAGCCGCAGGCCTTGGCGATCCGGTCAGTTCTAACTCGATCAACATCGAATCTTTGGTCAGCGCCGGCACGTGGCAAATAGGCGAGTTTCACGTGTCTTTTGGCGCGCTAACAATTGAACAGACTGATCAGACTCACCGACTCCCACCGAAAGCCATGTCCGTACTGTTGGTGCTGGTGCGCAACGCCGGGGAAACGGTTAGCCGCAATCAGCTGCTGGATATGGTTTGGCCCGACGAATACCCCACACCAGACGTGGTGAGCCAGGCTGTGCGTCAGCTTCGTCAGGTGCTGGGTAGCGCGATGATCCACACGGTCCCGAAAATCGGCTACCGATTTTGCGCCGAACGTACAGGCGAACAAGAGCTCACACCGACACAACGAGCTCAGGTGGTTTCGCCAGATACCAGAAGCAAACGGGGCACCGCCGCTGCCCAGTCGGCGAGTGCCGAGACGCGTACGCAGAAACACCGGGGTTGGTTAGTCATCGGAATTGCTGGCTTGGCCTTGGCGGTAGCTGTGGTTGTCCTGATGCCTAGGTCCGCAGTAACGACGGTGCAAACGGCCGAGCCTTCGCTGACTTATCCCGCCGTTACCAACCTCACGTCCAAACTCAGCGCCGACGTGTCGCCATCGGTGGCGCCGGAGGGCGAGCGCTTCGCCTATGTGGAAATGAGCCCGGATTCGAAGGTTTCGCAGGTCATCTTGAGTAGCATTGATGGACTCCAACGCATCGTCCTCTCGGAGTCCAAATCGGGCGCAGTGACACCGCCGATGTGGTCACGCGATGGCTCACAGCTGATATTCCAGCGTCACGAAGACTCTCATTGCACGTTTCAAGTCGTTGCCTTGCAGAGTCTGAGTGTCGTCGACCGGAGCACATACGGCGAATGCCTAAGCCAGTTCGCTGAGGATGCGGAATGGGCGGTCGCCGATCGCGGCCTTTGGCTATCGCGTTCGGTGGCTGAATCTGATCGTCGCCGTTCCGGCGCTGAGGACGGCGATATCGAGTCCAGCCCGGGAACACACATCGTGTTTCGAGATTCGGAAGCAGTTGACCACGCGTTGACTTACGAGCGCTCCGACGGCGATTTCGATCTTAATCCTAGGCAGTCGCCGGACGGTCGGTGGATCGCGTTCCGGCGCGGATTGTTTCCGCAGGCCAACCTCTTTTTGATGGCCAGTGATGGTGGTCAGGTTCGCAAACTGACTCAAATCAACGGCTATTACGGACGCTTCGATTGGTACCCCGATGGCGAACACCTGTTGGTGAGCTCAGCGGTAGACGGTGCGCCCCAGCTTTACCGGCTGAACATACACAGTCTGAAACTAGAGCCGCTGAACATTCATAGTGCCGATGATGTAGACATCGGGGGTAATAAGGCCGTATTCGAGCGCATACGGCGCCGTGCGCAACTGCGCGAATATGACCTCGACACTCAGGAACAGCTGCCATCAATGCGATCTTCAAACGGCAACGACGGTATGGGCGCGTACGCGCCCGATGGCCAGCAATTGGCCTTTTTGTCCGACCGTTCGGGCAGCTCGCAAGTGTGGGTACAGTCTGATTCCCAATCCGCCCCAATTCAGTTGTCCCAGCTACCGGGGGCCAAGCTTAGAGATCTGCATTGGTCAGAGAACATCAATGCGATCACGCTGATCGCCAAACAGTCCGACATGAGCGACGCCGTCGCCGTCATCGATCCGGACAAGACTGAACTCACGCGGTTGCAGCACCTGCATCATGAGACCTTGGGTTCGGTGCGCTTTTTGGTGGACGGCAAGATGCTCGTGTACACCACCCCAACGGCGCAAGGTTGGAGTGCATATCTCGCCCAAGCGACCGACGTAGCGCATCCCCGACCGCTCTCAGAATCCGGCCGCTTCACGCCCGTCGTTCAGGTTCAGGGTGGCTCCATTTATCTGACTGACTCGGCCTTGGCTGAGATAATCCGCTTTGATCCCCCCTATGTGCATGGCCAAGTAGTGATGACCGGGCTACCGCAATGGACCATCAACCGCTGGCAGCTTGCTGATGGCGCCGTTTGGTACATCGGGCTTGATCGGAGTTCCGACCATTTCTCTCTCCACAGAGCCGTGCTACCCGGTCCGTTTCAGAGTGAAATTGTCAGTTATCTCCCCGGCCTGAAAGCCAACTCAACGCTTTCCATCGCCAAGGGCGGACAGCGTGCGTTGCTGCGCGACGCATTCGCGATTGATCGCTCGGATATTGCGGTCATCGACCTGTACTGAGCTAGTCAGTGCGGGTGATGTGCTTAGTCGTAGTTGATCAGCATTGCCGAAATCGCGACTACCCATCCGATAACAAAAGCGGTTACCGCACTGGTCGCAACGATCACCCAGGTGGGGCGCTGCCGAAAACGGCGGAACGCCGACCCGCGCGCCGATGCGTCGGCAAGTTCAGCAGTACTGAGCGTCAGCTTCTCGACAGTTCCGACCAAGCGATAGCCGGACTTTGAGACTGCCTCAATTTGCACACCCTCGGTCTGCAGGGTCCCACGCAATCGAGACACTGTCTTGGCCAGGGCCTGGTCGGTCGCGATCGATCCCGGCCACAGCCGTTCGATTAGCTCGTCCTTGCTAAATACGTCACCGGGCCGCTCAAGCAAACACGCCAACATCGCGGACTGACGAGGCTCCAGGCGCCGAGACTGATTGCGCTGGCTGAGCAGGTGCAAGCGCGGCTGGAATAACCATCCACCCACTTGGTACGCGGTCGCTGATTCCGCATTGGGTACCTTGCCCATTGGGTCGCCTATCTTAGCGTCGATGGCGCTTGGCCAATTCGAGATGATCGGCGCGAAGTGTCAGCGAAAAAGTCCAGTTTCGTCAATTTTTAGTCAAGCCTTTAGCGCCCAATGGCACCAGTTTGGGTGCTGCGGTGCGGATCACACTAAACGTTGTTTCAAGGAGGTGGAACAGTGAGTTGGAAAGGTGTCAAAACTGCGCTTTCATGGTTGCTGGCGGTGTTGTTATCGGTCAGCTTCGTATTTTCCGGAGCAATGAAACTGCCGCTGGACGACAGAACCGTGCGGCGATTTGAACAGTGGGGATACAACGCCGAGTTCGCCGTGCTGATTGGAGTGTTAGAAGTGCTCGCCGGGTTATTCATCCTCTACCCGCCAACGGTACCGTTAGCGGCACCAACCATCGTTGTGCTGATGCTAGGTGCGGTTTGGACGCACGTCAGCAGCAACATCGGAAGCCCCTGGTTCGCTGCAGCATATGTCGTGATGGCAATCGGCTTGCTAGCGCTGAGGTGGAATGAAACGCAGCGCTACTTGGCCACAGGTGCCAGATCTAAGTAGCAGGTCTGCGACTACGCCGACCGACGGCGGCCAGCAGTAGGCGGGTTCAATGGCGGCCGGTGATCTGACTGCTATTCCATCCAGCCTTCTAATCGCTCGAAGATCGGCGGTCCAACCAGTTCATCCATCACGTGGCCGCCGTTGGCAATAATCTCCAACGTGCTGTTGACACCTCTGGCCTGCAGCCGCCGGTGCGCGCGCTTGGAACCATCTCTCCAATAGGTATCGTTGTCGCCGACGACGAAGTGCACGGATACCGACTTAAGCTTATCTAAGTCACTGTCAGTGGCGTTGCCGGGCATGCCCGCGATACCAGTCACGCTGAGGAAATCTTGCGCGTGGGCCATCGCAATCTGAAACACCCCGGCGCTGTTCGCGCTCCAGCCCGCAAGATGAAATCCGCCACCCTTAGGGGGGTAGCGCAGGCGCAAAAAGTCTAGAGCCAGGCGCGACTTGCCGACCACATCGCCGCCATAGAACGGGCCGCCCGTGACGACTATCCATCCCGGCACCGACTCGCGGTCCTGCCAGTAGTAATCGCCAGGTGAAAGCAGCACCGAGTACGACTGGCTCACGTCGTAATTGGGCGGCAACCGAACGTTGAGCTCGCCGGCATCACCGTCGATGCCCGGTACGCGAACGCTTTCAGCGATAGCGGACGCACAGAACACCATTGCCAACAGCGCGAGTAAGAATCGATGCATTGAACAGGCCTTTTGGGTATCCGCCTTTGATTAATGCTCGCGGCGTGCGCAGCATCGGCATAGTCGGCGGATTCAGATTGACTCGGGCCTATGACACGAGCAACAACTGAGTGCCCAAATCCCCCGATTGTGGGTTGAGCGGCAAAGACGACACCTGGCCCCCGATCTGAGCGTTGCCAGAGCCAGCCCAGCCTGCATCTGGCGCTTAAGCCGTTTCGTTGTAGATCACTGGCATTTTCCCTTGCCACTGAGACCAGGCCGAGTCGTCGCCGATCAGATCTGCCATGAAACTGGCGACGTTGATACGGCTGGTTTTTCCAGCATCAAATATGGCGCTGCGGGTCGGCGAAGGGTGCACTGTCGTTGCCGACACCGAGGCTTCGTCGGTCAAGCCATCCGGACGCACCACAGCCCACTGGATCACCGCGTTCCCCTGGCCCACCTGAGTGCGCAGGTAGTCAGCGGCATCTTCGTTGTCTCGGTGCGGCGGCAAGCACAGACGCAGGAGTGCGATCACCGCCCGCTGGGCGAGAGAAACGGGCTCGTTCAAGTCACGATTGCGGTTGCCGGTAGTGTTCATTAGGACAAATTTCACCGGTTCGACCGGCCCATTGATTTCGATCGCAGCGCACAGTCGTCGCGTTGCGTCGGTTACCAACTGTCGTGGCGAGCCAAATATCCCGCTAAAAGACAGGTTATGACCCAAACACGAGGCCACGGCGCGGCATCCTTTGACGTGTCGTGCCAAGTCGCTTGCTTCGAGGTCCAGAATGTTCGCCTCAATCACCGACAAGCCGGCGTGCTCGCGCAACCGTTTCGGCAGGCTGCCTTCAGAGCGGACGATCGCGCGCACGCCCGACCCTCGATTGAGCAGTTGTTCGACTAACAAACTCCCGGTTGCGCCGCTAGCGCCGACCACTAATACATCCATCCGCATCGATTCCGACGGTAAGAACGACGAGATACTACGGGCAAAGACCAATCGTTGGCGGACTGTTTCAATCAAAGGCACGTTTATGGCGCTGCTGTTGGCACTGAACTCAGCACTTGCCGTCAGTCAGCCTGCCCCACAGCCTTCTAGCGAAGCGGCCAACGCATTGTTATCGGCCCTGGAAGGGGAGTGGCAATTTGAGCTGGTTCGATCAGGCGCTTCGACGCCTTCGGTGACCGGCAGTCGCACTTATGTG
>Ga0316204_10012037_pt1 | contig 10665 bp, 9 predicted proteins | sample 6monrhotite_MG_2_FD_205661 | JGI IMG/M metagenome (GOLD analysis project Ga0316204, IMG submission 205661) | Microbial mat bacterial communities from mineral coupon in-situ incubated in ocean water Damariscotta River, Maine, United States -... | ecosystem: Environmental > Aquatic > Marine >... | reverse complement strand
CGGACCTATGGCAGACAATTTCCAATGGCAAGCCCTGGCACGGCGAGATCAAGAATCTCAAGAAAAACGGAGACCCTTACTGGGTCCAGGCATCAATCGTGCCATTCCTGAACGAAGAGGGGAAACCATATCGGTACGTTGCCATTCGCACTGATGTTACTGACCGCAAGCGTGCGATGGAGCACCTTAAGACAAACCAACGCTCCTTGATGATCCAGGCTGGGGAACTTAAGCGAGTTATGGCGCTAAATGAGCGTGAACGTGAGCGTGCCGAAGGGGCGACCAAAGCCAAATCTGAGTTCCTGGCCAACATGAGCCACGAAATTCGGACACCGATGAATGCAATCACCGGCATGTCCTACTTGGCGCTCCAGACCGACCTTGATGACCAGCAGCGTGATTACATCCAAAAACTCAACCGTTCGGCTCATTCCCTGCTGGGAATCATCAATGACATTCTTGATTTCTCGAAGGTAGAGGCTGGCAAGATAGATATCGAATCGACCAGATTCAGCCTCCGCGATGTGTTGGATAACCTGGCCAATGCCGTCGGCATCAAGGCTCAGGAAAAGGCCTGGAATTCTTGGTTTCCCAAGCCGCTGACGTCCCCGAGGCGTTGATAGGTGATCCTCTTCGGCTCGGCCAGGTTCTGCTAAATTTCACCAGCAACGCCATCAAGTTCACCGAAGCCGGCGAAGTAACAATTGGTATTGAATGCATCAAAAACGATGGCAGTGAGGTGGAGCTTAAATTTTCCGTCGAGGATACCGGAATCGGCCTTACAAAAAAACAGTTGTCAAAATTGTTTGAAGCTTTCAGTCAGGCGGACACATCGACCACACGGAAGTATGGCGGCACTGGGCTCGGCCTCATCATCTCCAAAAACCTGATCGAGCTGATGGGCGGTGAGGTAGGTGTAGAGAGCGAGATAGGAAAAGGCAGCATCTTCCATTTCACCGCACGATTTGAAGCGGCAAGCAAAAGCAGGAGAACGGACGACCTTACGGACTCCAAACTCCATTGCCTTGTTGTCGAGGACAACTCCACCGCCCGACGAATACTTCGCGAGATACTGGAGACTTTCTCCTTCACCGTGGAGACGAAGGAATCCGGCGAGGAAGCGATCACCGAGTTTGAACGCATCAAACAGGAGAACGGCCGCCACTATGACCTCATCTTGATGGATTTACAGATGCCCGGGCTGGATGGCATCGAGACCATAAAGTCGATCAGACATCGTGGGCTGCTTGCTGACGGCACGTCGGTTCTGCTTGTAACCGGGTATGGCGGAGAGGCCGTGGAGCAACAGGCAGGAGTAGAGTTTGATGGCTATCTGGAGAAACCGGTAACGCGTTCCTCTTTGTATGATTGCATCTCGATCGTAAGGAGTGGCGGGCGACCCCGCATATCTGGGAAAAGAGCCACTGCATCTGTTTCTGGGACAGAAAGGCACAAGTTTTCTTCAGTCCGGGTCTTGGTTGCGGAGGACAATGACATTAACCAGCAAATCGCCCGAGAATTGCTGGAAGGGTTCGGGCTTGAGGTAACCATCGCAGAAAATGGCCGTGAAGCCATTGATCTTTTGTACAAAAACAATGTATTTGATCTCGTCTTCATGGACCTGCAGATGCCCGTCATGGGGGGCCTGGATGCTGCCCGAAACATTCGCGCTGATGACAAATTCAAGGAAATTCCGATCATCGCCATGACAGCCAACGCCATGGTCAGTGACCGGGAGCAGTGTCTCGAAGTGGGGATGGATGATCATATCGGCAAGCCAATCGACCCGGATGAATTATTTAAAATGGTCGAGGCCTGGGTCACCACTGACGCTGCTTCAGAGGAAGCGGACAGCGTACCTGCGGAGACATATACAGACGAGCTGCAGGACCCGGTACTGCCTGACAGTCTTCCCGGGGTGGATATTATGGCTGGGTTGCGCTATGCGAGCGGCAACAAAAAACTCTATCGTGAATTGGCATTGCAATTCGCTGAAGAGGTAGAAAACTTGCCAGATAAGCTGAAGAATGGCCTGATAAATGAAAACCTGACGGACGCCATCCGGGAAATTCACACTGCTAAGGGCGCTCTGGCTACGCTCGGTGCCGAAACAGCGGCAGCGGCGGCACACGAGCTTGAAGCCGCCCTGAAAGGCCGGGAAATGGATCGCCTCGACGCCCTGCTGGATAAATTCGCAATTCTCCTCGAGACGGTTGTCGGCTCACTTCAGTCGCTCCGTATCGATAGAGAGGGCCGTAAGGAAGGAGATGAGATCACAAAAAATCAGCAATGATGGATGTTGAAGGGATCATAATAGAATTGGCCGCACCGTTAGAAGCAAGTGACCCTGGAGCCGTTAAAAAGGCTGACCGTCTGAAGCCGCTTCTGCCTCCATCAGCAGGCATTTGACACTGAGACAAGTAGAGTCCGGAAATGGCACGTTTCTGCCAGAAATCCCGACGCCACATTTCGTCCGTAACCCAAGGTGACAGCGGTCATTCTTAGATCAGATTTCAAATTTTCACAAATATAGGCCGTTGCTGTGCAGATAGGAGCCTAGATTTCCAGAGTGTCATTTCGGCCCTGGGTGACCCAACTCAGATATTAATTCTGGTAATTAGTATATGTCGAATCGGCACCAACGTTGCTAGCCTCATGCGGCGAGCGGACGCCATTAGGCCAGTGCAGATGGGTGCAAGAAGTCTGGTGCGACCCGTCTCCTGCAAATCATCCTGATAAACCAGGAACACAGCTGGAAACAGTTAGGGTATTGGGCAAATATTATAGATTTTTGACATAATCTCGGATGCTGGCTAGATAGGGTCAGCATTCCCTTGATTTTGGACTGAGATATCGATCATAATCATCAGGAGGGTCACAGGATCTACTAAATCTTTTGCCAACTTGATCGTCTCCACCATTTCGTCCAGAATCTTGCTGATGGCTCGACGGCGCGCGAGTTCATTCATGTCGGGTTTCTTCGCCGGTAACGGGGGGAGCAAATGCACGGGCTTGCGTTTGGGAAGCGGTGGGACGTCTCGTAAATGGATAGTTTTGCCGATGCTAACGGCCTCCCCGGCATCCGCTAAGGCGGGTTTGTCGAGTACGAAAAGTGTCGAGCCGAGGGTCATGCTCGCAATTAAAATAATATATTTCATGCCGTAGTCGCTCCTAATCAAGCCCCATAAGCCGCCGACAGGACTTGCCTTGCAGTCTTCAACACTTCTGCTTCTATTTGCGGCCGCACTTCAGGCTTCACGGACGACCACCCGCCATCTATCTTGATGTCCTCAAGCAGCTCATCAACGTAGGCGGCTAAAGAAATTGGGCAAGCCTTTATGCCGCTTTCGATGGCTTGCGCTGCTGCAACGCCGCTTTTTACATCATAAAGCGTGATTTCGTTCACACAGGCCAAGAAAACTACGTAGGATTGTCGAGGCTTCCATTTGCCGTAGTCTAAGCGCTTCGAATTCGAGGGAACACAGGCGCTCAGCGCGAGAAATGAAGACAATCCGAGAAAAACGAGCAGCCACTTCATGCACGGTGCTTTAATTCTCACAAGCGTTTGCAAATCTTTAAGCACGGGTTCTCCCTTGACCAATGTTTTCTGAGCGAATCTAGAATTCTTTTATTATTTTATACGAGGGTTAGGTAATTACAATCCACCAAGGGCGATTTATTATGGTGTTAGCTTAAACTAGGCAGGCTTTGGCTGAGATCGCTACGCCACGTTTCCGCGATCATTGCCAAGAATACCGGGTGGTAGTGGGCGAAAGAATCGAACTCTCCATACGTTTACGCTTAAATCACCGCCGGAACATCAATAGTGGCGGCTCTTTGTTGAAAGCGGTCGTCAAATTTCTGCGATTTTCTAAATTTTTGGCAACACCAACAATGGCCGCTCTTGGCACAAAACGGAAGTTTTTGGCCGCGCTTGGTTTAGTTCGCAACTGACATCATAGCGGACATTTTGTCGCTGTAAGCTTGAGGTTTAGGGGGAAAGTCGCGGTTTCTCAGACAATCCGTATCCCTAACTGTGAAATCCCACAATGGTCGGGTCTTCAATTCTATTTTTCGCTGAACGCCAGCCGCAGTCCCAGACTTACAAATAACGCGCCCAGACCTCTATCCAGCCACAATCCAAGTTTTTTATTATTGCGTAGGGTTTCTGCCAGTTTCGCACCGAGCATAACCAGTGGCGGTTCGATAAAGGCCGCAACGACGATGATCAGGCTGCCGTGCAGCACTAACTGAGCCCAGGCCGGCCCGGCACCGTCGACAATAAATTGCGGCAGGAAGGCCAGAAAAAATATGGCGACCTTTGGATTGAGCACGCAGACCAGCACGCCTTGTCTAAATATCTTTCCATTGGATGATTTCCGAGGTCCAGCCTCTCCGACCAGGCCGCCTCCCTTTGATCTGAGCGCACTGATCCCGAGCCAAATCAAATACCCCGCGCCCACCCATTTAACGATGGAGAACGCCAGCGCAGATGTTGCCAAAATGGCTGACAGACCAACGGCCGCCAACACAACATGTGCTCCCGCACCGGTCCAGATTCCAAACATCGCGGCAAAACCGGCTTTTGATCCGCCCTTGGCGGTTTGACCCAGAATAAAAGCGATGTCAGGTCCCGGTGACAAATTGAGCAGGACGGCCGCGGTCAGAAATGTAAGCCAATGAATTAAAGTGTAGTCAAACATGATGTTCCCTCCCCCAAGGCATAGGACCTGAACGCCGACAAACTCTCTTAGGAAACGATCCCGCCTACTTCTGCGGCCACCGCTCAAAACTTTTAACCCCGTCCGGCACATGATGGAAACTTTGGCTGTCGGCAGTCTGGATGACCACGTCGGGTCCGCCGAAGAGAGATGGATCGTCGAAGGTTCCGACCTTGATCAGCACACCGTCGGGCAGACTGGGGGAGCGGGTCAGCAGGTGGGTACCGCACTCTCCGCAAAAGTCACGGGTCCGGGGCGTTTCCAGATCGTTACGGAGAAACTGTTTGGGAGACCCTTTGGTATAGGCGAAGCCGTCGTTCAGCATCCCCAGTATGACGTTGGGGTGACCGCCCGTAATGTACTGGCATTCCCGGCAATGACACTGGGTTCTGACCTGGGGTTCACCTTCGGCGATATAACGCACCGCGCCGCAGTAACATCCACCTTCAATTTTCATGGCTTACCTCCTGCACCACCCACTAAGCGTCTTCCAAATTCAATGACCCGTCCGCCGCCATGCGGTGCATGAGTTTCAGCAGGGTTGCCAGGGTAATCGATTTTAGTGTCGAGACGGCAATCTCGTCGATTTCGGTGGTCACCTGGTTGAGCGCCTGCCCAATGGGTGAATGATCACCGGCTTCCGGGCGTAAGCCCCGCCCGACGTCTTCGAACATCTCGACGATCTCATAAAGCGTGACGCGTTTGGCATTACCGGAGAACCGATACCCCCCCCCAGCACCGCGCATGGATTCAACCAACCCGGCGCGGGCCAAATCGCGCAACACCTTGGCCAGATGATTAGCGGAGATACCATATTTTTCGGCAATATCAGCGGCTGAAATCTGTCGTTCGGGATCCTGGGCCAGTTCAAGCACCGCGAACAAGGCACATCGGGTGGCTTTTTGAAGTCTCACGATTTGTCCCCCAGATCAGCACCCGCCAAACCCATCTCCAGCTGGATAAAAGGCCCGCCCATCATGCCCTGCGAGCGGAAAAACGCCATATTCAACTCATCATCCCTTGCCAGCATGGTGCGCACCGTATCGACACCCGATTGTTTCAGGCATTGGCAAATGGAACCAAACAGGGTTGAGCCGACTTTCATGAGGCGGGTATCGGGATCAACACCCAGTGCAAACACCCAGCCACTGGGTGGCGAGCCAAATTCCCAGGCCCGTACTTCGCCGATGATAAACCCGACCAGCTTGCCCCCCGGGTCTTCAGCAACCAGGAAATATCGGTCGTCACGTTTGCCGTAACGCTCATACATATCAGCCCAGTAGTCGGCCTTATTCAGGCCCGTAATCCGGGCATCCAGCCCGACCACTGACGGCACATCAGAGGCCACTGAATTTCGAACGGTCAGGCCGTTATTCGTGTCAGGCATATGGTCCCCACTTTAGAATTATTATCTTTCTTATTTGCCCACGCTAACGCCTTGACAGGATGAAACTTGTTAAGCAATATGTAAATAAGTATTTTGGTACCTATTTAACAATATGGGTTAATTGCGGTTACCATTAACTGGACATTTCGGGTAATATTTCATCTTACGCAAAAGGGGCTGCGTCAACGCATATGATTGATTTTTCAACAAACCCAAAGGATTACAAGCACTGGAAATTATCCTTTGATGGCCCGGTCGCGACACTGGCCATGGATGTTCGCGAAGACGGCGGGCTGGTGCCGGGGTATGATCTAAAGCTGAATTCCTATGATCTTGGCGTCGATATCGAGCTTTATGATGCCATTCAACGCCTCCGATTCGAGCATCCTGAAATCAGTGCGGTCGTCATAACCTCTGCCAAGGACAGAGTCTTCTGTTCCGGGGCCAACATCACCATGCTTGGCAAATCCAGCCACGCCCATAAGGTCAATTTCTGCAAATTCACCAACGAGACCAGAAATTCAATCGAAGACGCGACCGAGAATTCCAGTCAAACCTATATTTGCGCCATTAACGGTACTGCTGCCGGCGGCGGGTATGAATTGGCGTTGGCGACCGACCACATTATCTTGATTGACGATGGCTCAAGTGCGGTGTCGTTACCGGAAGTGCCGCTTCTGGCCGTGTTACCGGGGACCGGAGGACTGACCCGCGTCGTCGATAAACGCCACGTGCGCCGTGATCATGCCGATGTGTTCTGCACCTTGACGGAAGGCATTCGCGGCAAGCGGGCGGTATCGTGGAAGTTGGTTGACGAGATTGTACCGCGCTCAAAACTGGACGAAACGGTGGCCAAACGGGCCTCCGAATTTGCCGGGAAGTCTGACCGCCCCGGTACGGCCAAAGGCATCGACCTGACCGAACTGAAGCGCACGATAACCGATGACGCCGTGACTTATGACCACATCAGCCTGCAGTTCGACCGCGACCACAGCATGGTCAAAATCAACATCAATGCCCCCACTGAAACACCGCCCGGCGATATCGCCGCCATTCATAACGCTGGTGCGGCGTTCTGGCCGATGGCGATGGCCCGCGAACTGGACGATGCCATCCTGCATCTGCGGGCTAACGAAACGGATATCGGCACCTGGGTATTCACCACCAGCGGCGATGCGGACTTGGTTGCGGCCGCCGATGCGGCATTGGCAGACAACGCAGACGACTGGTATGTACGCGAAGTTACATTGTTCCTGAAACGCACCTTCAAGCGTATCGACGTCACCTCTCGCAGCATCATCACATTGATCGAACCCGGAAGCTGTTTCACCGGGTCCTTACTGGAGTTGGTTCTGGCTGCCGACCGAAGCTACATGCTGGCAGGGACCTTTGAAGGCGACAACCGCCCGGAAGCCACGGTTCGGCTGGGCGCCATGAACTTCGGCCCGCTGCCCATGTGTAACGGCATTACCCGACTGGAGACGCGGTTCCTTGACGATGACGCGAAGATTGACGACATCCGGGCCGAAATCGGTAACGATCTGGATGCGGAAACGGCGGAAGAATTAGGATTGGTTACGTTCGCACCTGACGATATCGACTGGGAAGACGAAGTCCGCCTCGCCATTGAGGAACGCGCCAGCTTTTCACCGGACTCTCTGACCGGCATGGAGGCCAGCCTGCGGTTTGCCGGGCCGGAAACGCTGGAAACCAAAATATTCGGGCGATTGAGTGCCTGGCAGAACTGGATTTTCCAACGCCCCAATGCGGTCGGCGACGACGGAGCATTAAAACGCTTCGGCACCGGCCTCAAGGCTGAATTTGACAACAACCGGGTTTAGAACGAGCGGAACCGAACATGAGCATCGACTATCAGGAGAAAATTCCAAACAACGTCAATCTGGCCGAAGACCGAAAACTCCAGCGCGCCCTGGAAAAATGGCAGCCGGGGTATCAGCAATGGTGGTCCGAACTGGGACCCGAGGGCAGTCACCAGATGGATGTTTATCTGCGCACCGCGATCAGTGTTGAGCCGGGCGGCTGGGCCAACTATGGCCATGTCAAAATGCCCGATTACCGCTGGGGAATTTTCCTGGCTCCGCAGGAAGCAGAACGCAAGGTCAACTTCGGCGCCCACAAAGGCGATGCCGCCTGGCAGGAAGTTCCCGGTGAATACCGCGCTGAACTGCGCCGCCTGATCGTCACCCAAGGCGACACCGAACCAGCGTCTGTTGAACAGCAACGTCATCTCGGCCTGACTTGCCCGTCGCTTTACGATCTTCGTAATCTCTTTCAGGTCAATGTTGAGGAAGGTCGCCACCTGTGGGCCATGGTCTACCTGCTTCATGCCCATTTTGGCCGCGACGGTCGCGAAGAAGCGGAAGCCATGCTGGAACGCCATTCTGGCGACGCTGACAAACCACGCATCCTCGAAGCCTTCAACGAACCAACCCCGGATTGGCTGTCGTTCTTCATGTTCACTTACTTCACTGACCGTGACGGCAAATATCAATTGGCGTCGCTGGCTGAATCGGGGTTCGATCCGCTGTCGCGCACCTGTCGTTTCATGTTGACCGAAGAGGCACACCATATGTTTGTCGGTGAAACCGGCGTCGGCCGTGTCATTCAGCGCGCCTGTGACATCATGAACGAACACAAGACCGATGATGTGCGTAAATATGGCGGCATTGATCTGGCGACCATCCAGCGCTACCTGAATTTCCACTTCAGTGTCTCCGTCGACTTGTTTGGTCAGGAAATTTCCACCAACGCCGCCAATTATTTCACCATGGGTCTGAAGGGACGCTTTCAGGAAACCCGCATTGATGATGACCACTTGCTCAAAGACGCCATCTATCAGGTTGCCGAAGTCAAAGGCGATGGGATCGTCTATGCCGATCAAAGCGCTTTGACGGCGGTCAACGAACGGCTTCGCGATGACTATATTCGTGATTGCCAGCGTGGCGTCGACAAGTGGAACAAGGTCATCCAGGAAGCCGGTATCGATTTCGAAATGACGCTGCCACATCGTATATTCCATCGTGGCATCGGCTCGTTCTCGACCATCAAGGCGACACCCGACGGCAAAATCATCACCGAAGCCGATTGGGATCACAAACACAACGACTGGCTGCCCACGGATGAAGACCGGCAATATGTGACGTCTCTGATGGAGGCCGTAACCGAACCGGGTAAAGTCGCCAACTGGATTGCGCCGCCTGCCAAGGGCATCAACGGCCAACCGCAGGACTTCGATTATGTCCGCTTCAACTGAACGCTTTAACGACGGGCATCTGACGCAGGAGACCTAATCGTCCTGGCCGGGACGGAACCATAAAAACAAAAAAATCCCCCGGCCCGTAAAAAATTTGGGAGAGTTTTTATGCGCGATCACACGGTAACCATCGACCGCTCGACATCACCGAGCACCATCAGTTACGCCGCCAATTTCAATGTCGCGGTGTCGTTTATTGACCGCCATCTGGATGAGGGGCGTGCTCAGAAAATCGCCATCTATCCGGTCGGCGGCGAAACCGTGACCTATGGCGATCTGGCCTTGAACGTCAATCGGGCCGGAAACGGGTTGAAGTCACTCGGCCTGAACGCCGGTGACCGGGTGCTGATGATGGTCAAGGATTGCGCCCATTTCTATTTCCTGTTCTGGGGGGCGATCAAGGCTGGCTTTATTCCCGTACCCATCAACACCCTGCTTCGTGCCAAAGACTATCAGTTCATGATCGAGGATTCAGGAGCCGCGACCGTCATCTATTCTCCGGAGTTCGCCGGCGAAGTCGAACCCGCGCTAGATGCTGCCAGCACAAAACCGGCGCATCATTTTCGAACCGAAGGTGATGGCCAGACGCTGGCGTCGCTGATGAGTGAGGCAGGCGACACTCTTGAGGCCGCTCCGGCGACGGCCGAAGCGCCTTGTTTCTGGCTGTATTCGTCGGGGACCACGGGGACCCCTAAGGGTGCCGTACATCTTCATCGTGATATGGTGGTCACCAGCGAACATTACGGGCTTCGAACGCTGGGCGTGAAGGAAGCTGATATTTGTTTTTCCGCGGCCAAACTGTTTTTTGCCTACGGCCTTGGCAATGGCATGACGTTCCCGTTATGGGTTGGGGCCAGCGCTGTTCTCTACCCGGGACCGCCAATACCCGACGCCACCTTTGATACCATCGAAAACTTCAAACCAAGCATCTTCTTCGGTGTGCCAACGCTTTACGCGGCACAATTGAAAGCGCTGGCTGAAACTGACCGTGACCTTTCATCGTTGCGGGTCTGCGTCTCTGCCGGAGAAGCCCTGCCCGCCGACATTTTTATGCGCTGGCAGAAAAACACCGGAACGACGATTCTCGATGGCATTGGTTCAACCGAGGCGCTGCATATTTTTATCTCGAACCTTGAGGATGATTACAAGGCGGGCACCAGCGGTCGAATGGTGCCGGGATATGATGCCCGGATCATTGGTGATGACGGCGAAGACGTCACCAAAGGAGACAGTGGGCAGTTGATGATCAGAGGACAGTCAACGGCCTCGCACTACTGGAACAA
>Ga0316204_10012036_pt1 | contig 10667 bp, 6 predicted proteins | sample 6monrhotite_MG_2_FD_205661 | JGI IMG/M metagenome (GOLD analysis project Ga0316204, IMG submission 205661) | Microbial mat bacterial communities from mineral coupon in-situ incubated in ocean water Damariscotta River, Maine, United States -... | ecosystem: Environmental > Aquatic > Marine >... | reverse complement strand
ATCGCTTGTTGATAAGCTTGCTCAGCACGATTAAGTGCTACACGTTTTTGTGTCTCTAGTGCGGTTTTTTGTTCTGTTAACGCTTGTGCATATTCTTGTTTTGCTTTTGCTAATGCGACTTGTTTTTCAACTGTTAAACTGGACTCTTTTGATTTAAGCGCATCTCGATACTCACGATGCGCAAGTTTAAGTGCCTGCTCTTTTTCAGATTCCAAAGCATCTTTTTGTGTCGCCAATGCGTTGGCATGTGCCTGCTGGGCTTTCTCCAATGCTTGCTTTTTCGCTTTTACGAGATTGCTTTGTTGGCTTTTAATCGCTTCATCAAACTCTGCTTTTGCTTTTGTCAATTCCTGGCGTTTTTCTGTTTCAAACGCTGTTTTTTGTTCTGTTAAAGAACTGGCATACTGTTGCTTTGCTTTATCCAGCGCTTCGCGTTTTTCTCTCGCCAACTCAAACTTTTGAGAGGAAAGTGCTGATTCATATTCTTTTTCTGCCTGTTTTAGCTCTTGTTGTCGCTGTTCTTCCAGTGCAGTTTTTTGTGCTATCAATGCTTTATTATATTCAGCAGTGGCATTTTCCAGTTCTTTCTGTTTTTGTTTGGCTAAAGTTGTTTTGTTTGATTTAATGGCTTTATCAAACTCTTGTTGTACTTTCGCGAGTTGTTGGCGTTTTTGTTTTTCTAACGCTTCTTTTTGTTCTGTCAATGATTGTGCATGTTGTTGTTGCGCCTGTTCCAACTCTTTGCGTTTTTGCTCTGTTAACTCTGTTTCCTGTGAAGCTATTGCTTCCTTAAACTCTTCTTCAGCTTGTTTTAACTCCCGTTGTCTTTGTGACTCTAACGCCGTTTTTTGTGCAATTATAGCTTCAGTATACGCAGCATTAGCCTCTTCCAGCTCCTGCTGTTTTTGTCTGGCTAAAGTCGTTTTGTTTGATTTGATGGCTTTATCAAACTCTTGTTGTACTTTTGCCAACTGCTGGCGTTTTTGTGTTTCCAATGCCGTCCTTTGTGCTGTTAACGATTCAGCATGCTCACGCTGTGCTTTTTCCAGCTCCTGGCGTTTCTCTTCTACCAAAGTCGTTTTTTGGGTAGAAAGTGCAACTTCATAATCTTCTTCTGCCTGCTCCAGTTCTCGTTGTTTTTGAGCTTCTAAAGCAGTTTTCTGTGCAATGAGTGCCTCAGTGTACGCGGTATTCGCTTTTTCTAATGCTTTTCGTTTTTCTTTCGCGAGTGATGATTTATTCGATTGAATAGCCTTATCAAACTCTTGCTGAGCTTGCGCGAGCTCCTGAAGTTTTTGATGCTCTAATGCTGTTTTCTGATCAGTTAATGCTTTTGCGTGTTGACGCACTGCTTCTGCTAGCGCATCTCGTTTTCTTTCTGTTAGCTCAGTTTCTTGAGAAGCCAACGCTTTTTGCAAAGCCTCTTGAGCCAATTCGAGCTCTTTTCGCTTCTGCGCTTCAAGGCGGGTTTGTTGTTCAACTAAATGTTTTGCATATTTCTGTTTGGCTTCAGCCAACTGCTGTTGTTGCTGCTGCTCCAGCTGCTGCTCTCTTTCAGCGAGAGATTGTTGATATTCTATCTCTGCTTTTTCGAGTTGCTTTTTACGATTTTCTTCAATCTCTTCACGTTTTTTGGAATGTTTATCTTCAATATCAACAACCAGATCTTCATACGAATCGGTAAATTTCTGCTGTTCCATCGCCAACATTTGTGCAAATTTTTTCATCAATTCTTTAGCCTGTTCCTCCTGACGCTTTTTTATCTCCTCTAATGTCAAATTGGATTCTTTTGCTAAAGCTCGACGTTTAGCTTCAGCATTCTTTTCAAATTCAACCTGCTCAGAAAATTCCTTAATTTGTTCTTGTGTCTCCTGTTTTACCTCGACAATTTCCTGGCTCGAATAGAGCATAAAAACCAACGCCAAAACAGCAAACAGATCTATCAAAGGCACTAAGGCCTCTGCTGCTTGTGATTTATCCTCGCTATTTTTTTCAGAAAGCATCTTTAGTAATGTTACTCATCAGGAAAGAGTTAAGTGTAAAAGATAAGGGGAATCTGAAATATCGATTTGATCACAACGAAATAGGAACGCTTACTCAATCCTCAAGAATATTCGTTATAAAACTAATAAATGCGCTAAGCGCTATTTAAAAACGTGATTTGAGTCACTTTTAAACGGCAGCTCTGAAAATGTATTTCCAGATATTTATTGTTTAAAAAGTCAGCTATATTGCACACTCCTGCTGACCAAAAATACATTCAAATATGCAAAATTGATGAGCACAACACATCCTCAAGTCACGCTGTAGTTAGATATTTATGTTTTGAAAAAACGCTTTATAATGTCGTTTATTGTTATTAGAACGCTAAAAAACATTAATCGAACACATGTTTTCGGATTTACCATATGCTTAAGATGAACAAAACTTAAGCTTATTTTTAGCATTCGAATTTTTAACGCCAGTGGTAATTTATAGTTTTTTATCCTGATGCTTCAGCGAATAAACAAGGATCAATTTTATATGGCAGTTATTGAATATAAAGAATACGAACATGATGGTGGTTTTGTCGGGTTTCGAACAGTAAGAACAATCGGAACTGAGTCAGACTATCGACAAAAATATTTTTCATTACAGGATTATTCTTACACCGCAGCTAAGCGTTTGGCTCAAGAGCTAGATAAAAGATGGAAACTGGAAGCTGAAAGACATGTAAAAAGCAAAGCCAAAAACATTTACAAACAAAGAGACAAAAAAAAATCACATATTATTGCAGATGGGTTTCGTGCATACATTGAGGCTCATACAAAAATAAGAGCAGGTGAACCAAGAACCTATTTTTCTCCCGTTTTTCTTATCAAAATTCCTGGGGTTGGTAAAGGCGATCTCTCTTTTCGCATCCACAAACTTGGCTACCAGGCAGCATTTGTAAAAGCAGCGAAAAAATACAGTGAAATACATAAGCTTTCCCCCAGCAACCGATTAGCACTAATCGCCAAACAACCGGAGATAACTTTATTCACTGAACATTTGTTAAAAAACCTTCGTAAGCGTGGCCATAAACTTTCGAAGCAGGCACTTCTCGAAATATTGAATTCTTGAACAATAGGATTATATTATTATAAAGAGAGCGCCACCTTTAGACAATCGGCTATAACAAAACAACTTAACAATAAGGGGGAGCATCCTCTTTATAAAAAAATGTTAGGGCTTTAAGACAAGAAAAAAGTTAATCTCTTTTCACGATTCTCATGCCGCGAGGATTTGTACCTACCGTCACAGTCGCCACCACTTTGTTGCTATCCGTGTCCATAACTGAAACAGTATTGCCCGCATTATTGACACCGCGATTGGCGATATAAAGCCGCTTCAACTCTTCAGTTAAAATAATATTGATCGGTGTATTTCCAACAGTAACCGCTGTCCTACTGCCACTGGACACCTCCACCACCGTCACTGTATTGTCATTCGTTGTCGAGGTATAAACCGTGGTACCCGCACTGTTTACTCTTATGCCACGAGGTTGCTGGCCAACATTAAAGCGAACCGTGCTGTTATCTACAACAGAAATGCGGGTGACTGTGTTATTGTCATGATCCGCGGTAAACACATTTCCTGCATCATCAATATTCAAAGCCCCAGCACCTTCTCCGACTTTGACCGTGGTTTCAACTGCTGTGCCATTAATAATTGTTACCCGGTCATCCTCATCGGAATGCGCTCGTGTTACATACACCTTTTTGTTGATTTCATTAAATGCCATGCGTCGGATAGCCGGATTACCACCGCCGCCGGTAATATCAAGCACCACGGGCGCAGCATTCAAATTTGTCCCGTCAAGAATATAGACATCTCGATTCGCCATGCCAACGTAGACCTTACCCGTCCCTGTATTGATGACAACTTTATGTGGTGTATCGCCAACCGGGATATCTTGCGCGACGGCCTTGTTGTAATTCAAGTGATCAGTGGTTTGATAGACAGAAACAGTATCGTCACCCGAATTAGTAACATACACAAAACCCCGCACATCATCCACAGCAATATCGCGGGGACCAGCACCCACAGTTAAGGTGACGATCAATTTATCACTCTCCGTATCAAGAACAGAAATTGAGTTTGAATTCTCGTTGCTGACATAAATTCGTTGGTGAGTTTTATCCTGTGCCCAAATGTTTACGCCAGGGCCGGCAGAAATTGTTTTAGTTTCGACGCTGTCACATAAGTCTACAACCGAAATATTATTATCACTTCTGTTAGCAACATAAAGCTTGTATGACTCACACGCTTGTTTTTCGTCCCCATTGCCGTCGCTACTTCCACCACCACAAGCTGTGAGTGCCAAAATAAACAATGAAACTAAACATGCTTTTCCGAAATGCATCATCAGCTCCCTATTCTTTCTCTGTAATCAACCAAAACGAGTTAAAAAGCAGTCATTTTGATTACCGCTCTTAAAAGTATAGATTAAGTTTCTTCAGTTGTTGGATGGAACTGGTTACAATTTTCTCAATTATGAAACCATTACGTCTTTTTTCGTACTGTGTTGAAAGACACGATGTAATATGATTCAAGTAAACTTTACCCTATCAATAATTATTTAGACCGAGGAGATACAAATGAGATTTATTGGCAGAAACATCCTGACAGGACTGATAACCATCCTACCAGTCGCGCTAACACTTTATCTTCTCTACTGGCTCGCCATATCGGCAGAGACCTTACTGGGTAATGTCATTCGACTAATTTTACCCGAAAATAGTTACTGGCCCGGTATGGGCGTGATTGCTGGCCTAGTAGTGGTATTCGTAATCGGCTTGCTGATGCACGCGTACTTGGTTAGACGCATGTTTGCCGCAGGAGAACAGCTGCTCTACCGCATGCCGCTGGTTAAATCAGTGTATCCCACCATTCGCGATTTTTTTAATTATTTTTCACCAACCTCAAAAAAAGAATTTGAACAAGTGGTGTCAGTCACGATTGGAGATAACGGTATGCAAGTGATCGGTTTTGTCACCCAGGCAATTCCGGAACAACTTCCACAAGGCTTTCAGGAAAAAGATAGCATTCTTGTCTATCTGCCATTAAGTTATATGATTGGTGGTTATGCCGTGTTAATGCCGCGCAGTGCAATCCGACCTGTAAATATGAGTATCGAAGAAGCCATGCGTTTTACGTTGACAGCTGGGGTAACAGGAACACCCAAGGCTCGTCGAAATTCTGACTAAACTCCACCGTCTTATTTCGAAATACGAAAAGAACTGCACGGATAAGTATTTTGCACAATCGTGAAAAACTACAGCGCGACCACACGAAAATCTTTAAACATTAACATCAAACGGTGGACGATATGAATAGCGAAATCACGCCCGATAGCCTCAAAAGACATGTCTATACACTCGCGGCCGATATTGGTGAGCGTAACATCTTCCAACCACAGACCTTACATGCTGCCGAGGAATATATTACTCAAACTTGGAAGCAACAAGGCTATGCTGTTGAACGTTACGCTTACGAAGTGCATGGCATTGAGTGCGCCAATTTAGAAATCACTTGCACTGGCAACCCTGCTTCGAACGAAATAATTTTGATCGGTGCCCATTATGATTCAGTCATTGGCAGTCCTGGTGCCAATGACAATGGTAGTGGTGTTGCCGCACTGCTAGAGCTTTCTAGATTGTTTACCAATATCACTCCAACAATCACCTTGCGCTTCGTCGCCTTTGTCAATGAAGAACCGCCGTTTTTTATGTGGGGAAACATGGGCAGCCATGTTTATGCCAAAACTGCCCGTCAACGAGGCGATAAGATCCGCTTTATGATCTCGCTGGAGACTATCGGTTATTACAGTGACACACCCGGGAGTCAACGTTATCCACCGCTGTTTAAGTTTTTTTATCCCAACCGTGGGAATTTCATTAGTTTTGTTTCTAACCTACGTTCGCGTACAGTGATGCGAAAAGCCATGCACGCCTTTCGAGCCAACTCCACATTTCCCGTTCAACATGTCGCCACCTTCTCCTGGATTCCTGGTATTGCCTGGAGTGATCATCTCTCTTTTTGGCGTCAAGGTTACCGAGCATTTATGGTGACGGATACGGCCTTTTATCGATATCCTTTTTACCACAGCGCAGAAGATACCGCTGAGAAGCTTTGTTATGAATCGTTTGCGGATTGTTGCAATGGGCTTTATTGGTGCTTTGTTGAGCTTTCGCAAGAATAGAAGAACACCGATGCTGACACGTTTTTAACTACAGCTTTGCACATGAGATTATGTTGTCTTGTCAGCTTCCTTTACGCAGCTTAAGTCGATGCTTCCATAATGTACTCATAAGAACTAGTCACTTTGATAGAACTCCAGCAACCTTTTGAATAACGTATAAATTTTACCGATACTTCGCACGGCATTACCTAACGAACTGATAAAAATTTGATATATAGAATCGGGAGCAAATATGATCAAGTAATTCTATCTATTAAAACTGTTCTCTAAGCTCTCGTTAATTTATACTCAAACGAATTTCACCTTAAATTCTGCTTCACGATGTTTGGCTGTCATGACAACAAACTTATTCAATCACAACTTACCAGTTTTACCGTGTAACGCTGCCGATATTGTTGACCTTGTGCTCAAACAAAATCAACGACTGCTATTGTATGGCCCACCAGGAGTGGGTAAGTCAACACTGGCGGTGCAATTGGCGTACGTTCTTGTTGCTGCTGGTAGAAGTTGTCACTGTATTTCTGCCGATCCTGGTTCGCCAGCGTTTGGGGTTCCGGGTGCTGTTTCCCTTGCTACATGGCAAAACAATGCTTGGCAGTTATGCGCTTACGAAGCGTTGTGTACACTTGATGCTGGCCGCTTTCGTCTACCGCTGGTGACAGCAGTAAGGCGCTTATCATCACATAACAACGGCGTACTGTTGATAGATAGCCCAGGTGTGTAGTACGTGGTGTTGCTGGCCGGGAGTTGTTGCAGGGTTTGTTAGCCGCAACAACGGCTGATGCTGTGCTGGCACTGACTGCGGCTGAACAGCCGCCACCTTTACTTGAAGAGTTGCGCGCTGCAAATACTGAGTTGTTTGTAATTCGCGCCGCTGCAGAAGCCAAACGACCAGGTAAACGTGCGCGTGCTAATGAACGCACAGAACATTGGAATACCTATCTCAGCAAAAGCCAGGAGATTACTCTAGAACTGGATAAACTGAACTTAATCGGTACACCGCCGCCATTGGGCGAAACAAGTGTCTGGATAGGAAGGCAGGTGGCGCTGTTGCAGCACAACCAGGCTGTGGCCATGGCCGAGGTGGTACGTTGGCAAGACAAACAGTTAATCGTCAGAGCACCGCGCGATTTGCCAGATTTTGACGGTGTATTGATGCGTGATGCACAACGTTCGATCAATGGACTATTGCAAACAGCAGCACCGTTTGCATTTCAACGACTCGAATATCTGCCACCACCTGATATGACCGTACCACTACAAGAAAGTGGTGGGCCGCGTGTTGTTGGGCGTGTCGGTTCGGTTGATGTTTGCCTGGTGAACGGTGTCTTCGGTGATCCACTGTTACATCTTCGTTTACGCCATCAACGTCGTAGCTTGCTATTCGACCTGGGTGATGGTACACGCCTGCCAGCACGTATTGCTCATCAAGTGACAGACGTTTTCATCAGTCATGCGCACATGGATCACATCAGCGGTTTCCTGTGGCTATTGCGCTCGCGCATGGGCGAACTCCCAGCTTGCCGGCTTTATGGCCCTCCAGGTTTGGCCCGGCACATCGAGGGTTTTTTACAAAGTATTCTTTGGGACCGAATAACAGCAGAGCGTAGCCCTTGTTTTGAAGTAGCGGAATTAGGGCCGGATAAACTGCAATGGTTTCGTCTACAGGCTGGTGCTGACGGCTACAAAAACATTGGCGAAGTAAAAGTCATTGATGGCATTGTGTTACAAGAGGAAAATTTCCGAATACGAGCAATAGAACTTGACCACAATACGCCAGTACTTGCATATGCTTTCGAGCCTATTAACGAAATCAATATTCGTAAGGATCGTATCAAAGCGCATGGCTGGCAACCTGGGCCTTGGCTCAATGTGTTAAAGCAACATTTATCGGCTGGAAATGAGGCAGCAAAGATCTCCTTACCCGATGGTAAGGAGGCAGATGTTAAAACACTGGCGGCAGAGTTAGTGCTCATCACACCGGGCAAAAAACTGGTTTATGCTTCAGATCTCTCAGACAACCGCCAACGTCTGCAATCCTTGGCCCGGTATGCGCATACTTTTTTCTGCGAAGCCAAATTTGTTGAGGCTGATTGCGATCAAGCAAAACGCACTGGACATTTAACCACACGTGCTTGCGATGAAATCGCTTCAGCCGCAGAAGTGGCCCGGCTAATACCGTTTCATTTCTCACAGCGCTACACGGATAACCCTCAACAAATTTATGATGAAGTGCAAAACTACTGCTCACGCGTTGTTATACCAAATTTCATAGAGCTTTTTGACACAAAACAGGAAATAAAATCGGAGACAGTGCTTACTTTGGATTAACGCACTTGCTTTTAATTTCTGGCTTTATAGAGAAGTGTGGTATCTGTTCATTTTACCCAGATTCAGCAGATTGACATGACGGGTATCGACGACACTGTTGTCGATTATTTTTACATAAGTTAACTATAACAATAATATCAAGCGAAACACCTCGCTGAGAAACGACAAAAGTATGCCGTATTTTTAACTCAGCATCATCCACGAAAATGATTGGACTCAGACAACAAACGTCACTCTTGATGGCGAAATGTTTTTACTTTGTGAGCGTGTAGACATTGCTCGTTATCTAACTTGCTCAGAGACTCCCCAGTAACAACTCAGGAACTGAAAATAACTTACATTGGCGTTTTATAACAAGTCACTAATCAGTACTTGAGCGGCAATACTTTTGTCATCACAGTGCAAAGAACTTGATTGGTATTGAGTTTGCGTTGTCTTATAAGTAGATTTTGTTCTGCATAAATTTATTTAGTAAGGAGACTACTTATGTACAGACATTCCACCCTCTTAGCACTGATGATTTTGGTCTTCTTTTATCCCGGTTTAAGTTTGGCAAAAACCTGGGGGCCACACGAACTGGTCGACGATAGTGATGCATCCACTCGGCACATTCACTCCATTTCAGCTTCAGTAGACGCTGCTAACAATCGTCATGTGGCGTGGGAAAACGGCGTCACCGATGTGACTTGGGTGAACAATATCTTCTATAAGCGATGGGAATCCCCTACCGAAACCTGGATGGCAACCGACCAGCTTACCGGCTATCTGTTGAGTCCGCCCCACTTCAGGGGGGCGATCTTTCCGCATATGGCCTCAGATGTTTCACTGGGCTGGACCTTCCTGACATATGACTCGGAGGACGACGGTCTGGTAGTAAACCGCAGCACCATTGTTTCCATCTTGGATGCCGATCCAGCCGGCAATTTGGGTAACGGCGGGCCGATCGCCGTGGAAGAAGGTAGCGGTGTCGCCCATATTCTCTACCAGAAACAACCGGCACCGGATTTGAGTTTTCAGTTGTATTATTCCAAATACACAACCTTAACGGGTTGGGGTACTCCCATTGAATTGACAAGCGATACAGAAATCAAGGGCCACTATGATATCGCGGTGGACCGCTTTGGCGACGTACATGTCGTGTGGGCTTCTAGTTTGGACGTCGCTGACCCGCAAACCCTTTACTACCGTAAATACACTGCCGCCACCGATTCATGGAGCACGCGCCTGGCCCTGACTACCTCCCAAGGGATCTGGCGGGTGAAGATCAAGGCCGACCGGCATGACCCACCTTATCTGCATGTGGTGTGGGAAGATAACGAACCGACCGAGCACGCCAGTTTAGATATCTTTTACAAATCCTGGCGTCACGCCTGGAGTGCTGACATCAATCTTTCCGACGACACCTTCATGTCTATGAGCCCAACTTTAGTCACCGATAAGGCCGGCGGCGTACACGTTGCCTGGTTGAAAAACGGCGGCGGAGAAGGCATTGTGCGCTACCGACGTTGGGCCGGCGACTGGGACCCAGTAATCGAACTCACAGATGCCGCGAATCCTGGTTGGACACCGTTCATTACTGCGGATTGGGATGAGAACCTGTATCTCTATTACTCCGACGGTGATCGGCTAATGCTACGTCGTTACGCCGAACACCCTGACAGCGATGGCGATGGTATCCCCGATGAGATAGATAGCTGCCCAGCGGATCGCTTCAACGATATCGATGGCGACGGCCACTGTGGCGATGTGGATAATTGTCCGTTCCACGCTAATCCTGGCCAGGAGGACAGCGACGGTGATGGTACCGGTGACGCTTGTGAAGTGAGTGAGGTGCGCGATGCGGTGGATATTGTTCTGGTTCTTGATCACTCCGGTAGTATGGACAGTCCGGCAGCCGGTGGGACTATGGATAAGATAGCCTTGTTGAAGGATGCAACAGAGCTGTTTGTTCGTCAATGGACACCCTATGCAGTTGCGGATGATAAAATAGGTGTGGTGTATTTCGAATCTGAAGTCACGCAACAGAACGAACCGTTGTTAATTCCCTTCCTCGGTAACGAAGAAACCATTATCGATTCGGTACGGGACCACGAACCGGAAAACTATACGGCCA
>Ga0316204_10012035_pt1 | contig 10668 bp, 2 predicted proteins | sample 6monrhotite_MG_2_FD_205661 | JGI IMG/M metagenome (GOLD analysis project Ga0316204, IMG submission 205661) | Microbial mat bacterial communities from mineral coupon in-situ incubated in ocean water Damariscotta River, Maine, United States -... | ecosystem: Environmental > Aquatic > Marine >... | reverse complement strand
GCTCTCGCATAAGTGTCTGTATGTCTTGGTTTCCATTGTGCTTTCCTTTCTGTTTTCAATTTAAACAAAAAGGTGTTGCACTTAGAACCTGAGACTTCCCTTTACGGGGTTAATTCCCTGCCGCTTGCGGCGTGTGTCATTGCGAGCGCAGCGAAGCTGATGCGGCAATCTCTACATTTTTGTCCTTGTGGCCACTGGATTGCTTCGCATTTGAGGGCCTCATATAAAATGATTCGAAGACTCTTTTTATATGAGATAAGCTACACGTAATACGCATGCAATAATCTCAAAACTAATATCAAATATTCAAAACATGATACCCGATACCGACAGCATAAATAAGAGTGATAGATCTCTGCTTCTTTTTACTGGAGCGATCACTTTTCTTTTGTGCTTATTGGTTCCGGTTTCTATGCTTGCGCCTCGTATTCTGGGAACGGGTCCTGCGGTTTTGGGTATTATCCTGTTGGGCGGTGTTTTCTTGATAAAAAAGGCCGAGCTTCAGGGCAAAGCCAACAATTTTTTTCTGATAATCGCATTATGTATCCCAGCTTTGGCCGCTTGCAGCGCTTTCTGGTCTTTAGATTCCGGTTTCGCGCTTGAGCGTAGCGGGAAAATCGCAGCCATGCTGCTGGGCGGCTATGCCCTGTTTATCGGCCTTAAGAGCGTGGGTGCGAATACACTATCCAAAATGCTGCCAATTGCATTGACGCTCAGTGCTGCCATATGTCTGGGCGAGTTGTTAAGTGAAGGCTGGCTATATCATACATGGCGGGGAGAAGACCCTTCAATCAGTCAGGGAAATGTCTCTATGATGAACCGCGCTGTTGTGTTCTTAACGCTTATGACACCGCTTGGTTTATATGCTTTGAGCCAAAGCGCTTGGCCAGAAAACACAAAAAAGAGTATGGCTGCTTTTTTGATCCTCTTAATGACAGCCGTGGCTGTTTTCACGGATAGCCAATCATGTCATATGGCCATTGTTGTTATGGCTGTGTTTTGGCTTGCTTTTCCTGTGCAGCGGCCAAAAATATGGATGATTTTGAGCGCCCTGATTTGCATGGGTATTCTTGCGATGCCCTGGATTGTGCAGTTTCTTTACAATAGTTTGGCGATGTATATGAGAGAGGCGCATTGGCTTGCCGAGGCCTACGCGGCGGACCGCCTTGAGATATGGGATTTTGTAGCGCGCAAAGCGCTGGAGCAGCCGTTCTATGGATTTGGTATAGAGGCCACGCGCCATATTGAGCATTTTGATACCGCCAAATTATACACGCCTCATGATCATGTTTTGCATCCGCATAATGCGGTTTTGCAGATATGGATCGAGTTTGGTTTAGCTGGGGCACTGGCACTTTGCGCGTTGATAACAACAATGCTTTATAAGCTCTCGAAAATCGAAGATGTCGACGCAAAAAAATTATGCCTGGCTGTCTTTATGGCGATTTGCGCCGTTGGGTGCACCGCATACGGCGTGTGGCAAAGCTGGTGGCTCGGATCTATAACGCTCATAGTGGCAATCTGCGGGCGCTATGTTTCACTCAAACAAAAAGGCCACTAAGTTGCGGCCTTCTCATAAGTTTTAAAATATTGAGAGATGTTTAAAAGCTGCGGTTTAGATTAAAATACAGCTTAGGATCGTCATCCCCTTGCGTTTGAACATCGCGTGTTAACGGGAAGGCAACGGCCAAACCAGCTTTGATATCATCCGTAAAATCTGCGCGAATACCAACACCGGTTGATGCTAAAGACTCATCATTATCTGATATCGTTGCATCGTCATTCCACACTTTACCAATATCGTAAAAACCGTACAGCTGGTAATCTTGGAAAAGACCAAGAGGTGTTGGCTCATTCCATTGAAGCTCAAGCTTGGCAGAAACACCATCATCGCCCACGACTTCAGAAGAATCAAAACCACGACCGGAATTAACACCGCCCACGCCGAACTCTTCCGATGACAAAAGCGCCGAATTAGAAAGCTGCCCCTTTGCCGCCATAAGGAAGTTAAGATCAGATGTTACGCGCTGTAAACGTTGTACGGAGGCTGTGATTTTAGAGAATGTTGGATCACCTGCAGGGCGGGATAGGCGAATATCATTCTCGCTACTGGCACCAAAAACATTCAAACCCTGTGCAAATTCAAGATTGATCGAGTTAATACCCGCAGTGAATATATTGTCCATAAATTCATAACGGCCACCGATACGCACGGCGCGAATGCGGTCTTCGCGGGTTGGTTCCAGATCATTACGACTTTGCACATCACGCCAATCGACCAAAATATGGCCATATAAATTGCGTGAACGCGATCTAAGAAACGGATGCTCTACTTTCACACTGGCAAAGTCTGACTTACCATTTACATCGAATTGATCAAGGTCGTAACCAGGCTCGGTATTCGCATGGCTGTATGAAGTGCGGATAACCGTTCCGGCTGTTCCTATTGGCTGGTCATAACCAAAAGAGAAGAAGTAAAGCTCTGCATTATCCGGCGCGGCAACAAACTGTGCGGAAATCCGCTCATTATTTCCAAAAAAGGAATTCAAAGCGCCGGCGGCGGTTAACTGAACCGGCCCAAGATAGCGACTACCATAGTTATCTACGCCCAGAAACGCATCATAAGGGTCGCGCTCCACGATAATACGAAGATCCGAAGCACCGGTTTTTGTTTTAGAGGGACTAAGAATACTGCGCGCATCAACGCCAGGAAGGTCGTTGATAAGAAGCAGGAATTTCTCAAGATCGGCAACATTCAGCGCACCGACAGAGTGAATACGGTTCGCATAAGCCCGAATGGTTTTAAGCGCACTGGCTTGGTCGTCACCGCTCACCAGAATTTGATCTACAAACCCTTCAACGGCGCGCAACGTAACAATACCGCCATCAATTGTTTGCGGCGGCACGATGACTTGAGTCAGAATGTAACCGTCATTGCGGTATTTATTCGTCATGGCCGTAGCAATCGCATAAACATCAGCCAGAGTAACGGTTCCGCCAAGTTTATCCGCAAATATTGGACGCATGGCATTTTCGTCATAAACGCCAACACCTTCAAACTCGATACCGGCAAGGTTAAAACGAATTTGATCGGCGTTCGCCGGCATATTTTGAAGAACAAGGTCTTTGACCTCGACTTTTGATCCGACATTGGGAGAAAAACGCCGTTCTTCCAGCTGTTCCTGAACCCGGCCCGCACTTGCAGGGCCTGTTGCGGCCTGATCCTGCGCTGTAGAAAGTTGCGCAAATGCAAGTGAGCTTGTTCCAGCCAGTAAAATCAGTGAACCTAAACCTGCATAAAATGCGCCCTTAAAGCTTGTGCTGGCCTTTGATTTTTTCATAAGTCTACGCCTTAAATTATTTCGGACATTTAAATTATTGCGAGTAGCTATAGCAGAATATTCAGAAAAGAAAAGTCATTTCACCATCAATTTGTACGCGAAATTGCGTGTCTGATCAAGCCCTACACCGCAATAGCCATAATATAATCGCAGTCATTGATATTTTTTCCATATTAGATTCTTTTTATAAGCCGCGCTGAGTCTTTGATTCCTGAAACTGTGCGCTGCAAAATCCATAAAAAGTTAAATTTTCCTTAATAAAAACTTGTAAAAAAGGCGGAAACCTGCGATACCGTGCGATGAATATTTAAAGAGCATTTTTACATCTGAGTTTTTATAAGGCGATAAAAAACAGAGGTAATAGCAAGAACATGTAATAAAGCATTAAAGCCCCTATTTAGAGTGAGCTTTAAATGCCGCCTGATTTAAGATTTTTTATCAAGTTTCTGATCGAGGAAGGAAGAAACAAATGAGTACATTTAAAGCCCGCAAAAACGCTGCAAAACGTTTTGGATTATCTCCTAAAAAGCTTTTAGCAACATCTGCCCTGACGGCTGCAGGGTTGTTGGCGCTGGGGGCATCCTCACATGCTCAAACAATTGACCCTAATACAACGCCTACAGGGGGTAATCCAGTTTACGGTGATATCTCGATAGAGCAGGACGGGACAAGAACTGATGTATATCAGGGGGAAGAATTCGGGCGTGTTGATTGGCAGAGCTTTAATCACGGAAGTAATGCAGTTACGCAATTCCATCAGCCTGGTACGACGTCCTGGACGTTCAACTACGTTATTGGAAATATTGAAGGCGCTCTTGGTACGATAATCGACGGCCATATTATAGCCAACGGTAATATCGGTATTTTTGATCAAAATGGTGTGATTGTTACGGAAAATGCAAGAATGGATATTGGTGGTATTCTTGCTTCGACAGGGCGTTTGGATGAATCTCTCTTTTTCGATACAGGGAAAATGCAGTTATCTGATTTCGGCGATGGTGAAATCAAGATAGGGGATGGCGCTGTAATCAATGTTGCTGATGCTGGTCTTGCTTCTTTTGTGGCGTCTCATGTTTCTAACAATGGAACAATTAACGCCAAAATGGGTAAAGTTGTTCTGGCTGCGGCCGAAACTGTGACGCTTGATCTTTATGGTGATGGCTTGTTTGAGGTCGCGGTTGACGGTGAGCTGGCTGATGCGTTTGTCGAAAATACAGGTACAATTGCAGCCGAGGGCGGAACTGTTGAGATGACCGCTCTTACAGCAAAAGGCGTTGTTGATAACGTTATCAATATGGATGGTGTTATCACTGTGGCATCTGCCGAAATGGCTGGCGGTAAAATCGTTCTGTCTGCAACAGGTGGCGGTAACGTTTCTGTTAAAGGAAAGCTTGATGCAACCGGTAAACAAGGCGGCGGTGATATTGACATTTCTGCCGATACAATCACTCTATCAAGTACAACTGAAATCGATGCAAGCTCCGCCGAAGGCGATGCTGGCCAAATCGACATTATTGGCCGTGAAGAATTATACGTAGACGGCGTTCTGAAAGCGCTCGGTAACCGCGCCGGATTCATCGAAACATCCGCACCAGGCGTTGTCTTTGGTGATAATACAATCATCCGTGCCGACAAATGGCTGCTCGATCCGACGAATATTGATATTGACGCAACATTGGCCGGCATCATTGAAGGGCAACTGATCTCCGGTGACGCAGAAGTTTTGACACCGGCTGCCGGTGGTGGTTCAGGTACAATTCGTGTGCAGGATGTGATTGATTGGGCCTCCGATTACACTTTGACGTTGACGGCCTTGGGCAGTGTTCTTTTTGAAACAAGCGGCGGTTTGAACGCAACAGGTTCTGGAAATGCTGTGATCAACAGTGGTCGTGACATGAAGATGAATGCTGGCAATGCCGGCATTAACCTTGCCGGTGGAAATTTCACGGCGAATGTTACACGCCACGTCATTATTAATGACGGCACGATTAACGCCAATGGTGGAAACATTGATATCAATAATGGTGTCGGTTTTGCCTCCCTTTCCGCAGATGTTTTAAAAACATCTGGCACTGGAACAATTAGCTTGAATCAGAATAAGAGTGCCGCTGCTGTGTTACCGTCCAACTCGCTTGAAAACGCGATGGACGCAATTGATAACACTGGTACTGGTATGAATACGATCAATTTAGGCACCGGGACATGGGAAAACCCTGCTCAAGTTGTGATTGATCAAAACCTAACGATCAGCGGTGCTGGCGTTGCTAATACTGAATTAAATCCTGATTTTGACACAGGAAGTTCGGGTGATTCACGTGGCTGGTTCCTTGTTGAGGCCGGTAATGAGTTCCATGTTAATAATTTGACATTCGACGGTAATGGGCACCTGGTGCATCAGGGTATTCGCCATAAAGGTTCCGGTACAATCGATAATGTGGCCTTTAACGATATTAAATTTAACGAATCTGGCCCAGACTATGCTGGCATAGCTGTTGCCGCTTTTGGTGATGGCGCGGTGGATATTACCAACACCACATTCACTAATATAGGTCGGGTTGGCGCGCTTTATTTCGGCACAGGCGTTGCCGGTTCAATTTTTGCGGATAATGCCTATACCGGTAAAGGTGCCGGTGATTGGCTCGATTACGCGCTTGATATAAGCGCTGGCGCAACGGTTGATGTTCTGCGTAATACCATTACAAATAATCTCGGCGTCGCTTCTGTCGATGGCAGCACCTCTGCGGGTGTTCTTGTCTCTACATTCTTTGCTCCCGGGACGGCGGCTAATCTTGAAAACAACATTATTACCGGTAACTCAACCGGTGTCTTTGTTGGTTTCGACGGCGCAGACACAAGCACAGTAACAATTAATGGCAACGACCTGTCCGGTAACGGCGCTGGTGTGCGCTCAACTGCGCAAACTGTTGACGCGTCCGGTAACTGGTGGGGCACAACGGATGAAGCTGCGATTCTTGCAAACACATCTGGTCTAATCGATATCACACCATTCTTGAATTCAGGCACCGATACGGACGCAGGTATAGCCGGTTTCCAGGGTGATTTCTCGACATTAAACGTAACGGCCCTTGGTGAGCAAACAGGCGCAACAGGCCGCATTCAGGAAGGCGTAAATCTTGTTGATGTGAATGGTAGCGTTAAGGTTGGTGCAGGTACATTTAACGAATCGACTTTGATCAATAAAGCGGTTCAGGTGATCGGTGTTAACCGCAACACAACCTTCATTAATCCGCTCTCAACAGCGCAAAATGCATTCACAGTTGATGGTGCAATTAACGGTAACGTAAGAATTCAACGCATGAACGTCTCTGGCGCCAAAAATGGTGTTGAGGTTCTTGATACTGCAACGGGCTTAAATGTCCTGACAATTGGTGGCATGGCGTTTGAAAACAACGCATTGACAGGCGTTCGTGTAAATGGTGATACAGCCAATAGAACACGCATCGTAAACACAAACTTTAAAGACAACGGCCATAATGGTGCTTCTGCAGGTGATGGCGACATTCTTTTCTGGATGTATAATAACGATATTGAGCTTGAGAATGTAAATATCGAGAACAATTCTCCAATTCTGACGTCTGGACCTAACGCTGGAAAATATGCCGCTGATTACGGTATCCAGATCCGCGGCGATGACACATTCGCGCCATCTGGCAATATCACCATGGATAACGTGAATATAGCAGGTCGTTACCGCGCCGCACTTCTCGGGCTTCAGAATTTCACACAGCTTGGTACTGTATCTCTGACTGACGTTACATTGGGCGGTCTTGTGGCCGGTACGCCATCTGCTAATTCAGGCGGCTTCGGTGCATTATATCTTGGCGGTATTGGCGCAGGCAACACCAGCCTGGGTAACCTTGCATTTGCAAATCTTGATCCAAGCTTGAATTACATCACAAACCACACATTCACAAATATCGATGCAACGGGCGTTGATTTCGAAGGCGTAACGGGCGCTACGGCAACACCGGCGCAAAACTTCGCAATCGAAGACCGTGTGACACATAAAATGGATTTTGCATCGCTTGGCCTTGTTGAGTGGGCGGCTGGCCAGTCATTCGTGACACAAAACACATTGGGTATTCAGCACGCGATTGATATCGCCACCGCTGGTGACACCGTAAATGTTGACGACAGCACATATACTGAAAACCTCAACATCTGGAAAGAATTGAAACTTACAGGCCATGACACAATCCTTCAGGCAGCGTCTCCAACAAACGCTCTGATCACTGTGAGCGCGGCTGATGTAGAGATCGATCCATTCACATTCGATGGTCTTGGTCTAACAAATTACGGTATCGCCGCTACGGGAATCGCTGCTAACGGTCTGGTTGTGGACGGTAACACGTTCAAGAATTTCAACCGCGCCGGTATCTTGCTTGCGGGTGATGCTGCGGCAACCGGTACGATTAAAAACAATATATTCCTCGGCACATCTACACGCGGAATGGAAATCGGTATCTTGAATAACGGCTATACACTGGACATCGAAAACAACATAATCGGCTCTGCCGGTGATGAAGTTGAAAACGGCCTTCTGTTTATCGGCCAGGTTCGTGATGCAACCGTGAATATCTCTGGTGGTTCTATCAATGCGGATAGCCTGCTTCCAGGTTCTGCTGCTGGCGATGGTATCCATTTCGCGCAAGGCTTGTTCAACGGTGCGGAAGTTAATATCTCGGATATTGATGTAAAATCTAAATCAGACGAAGCAGTTGGCTTCCAAGAGGGCGTCCGTTCAGGCGCAACCGCGAACATCTTCGATGGTAAATTCGACGGCGGAAATAACGGTATAGAATTCGCGGCAATCGCCGGCGATGTAAATATCGGCAAAGCTGGAAACTCTACACAAATCAACGGTTTGGGCGCTGATAAGCGCGGCGTGAACCTCTTGGGTTCAATCACTGGATCATTGAGCATCGATAGCGCCTTTATTTACGGCGGCGATGATGCCATCGGTTCAAATGACAGCCAAAACAACATTGTGAATGGCGGTACAGTTACTGTTAAAAACGCAATCCTTGGCGCAAACACAGGCGATGGCCTTGAGCTTGGCGCCCTTTCAAACGGTGCAACTGTAACGGTTGAAGGCGGTACCATTTATGCCGAAGATAACGGCGTTCACTTCGTCAACGGTGTTGATGGATCTTCCGTTGAGATCAAAAACGCTAGCATTTTTGCCGAGGGCAATGCTGTTCTCTTTGGTGCAGGCAGCCCAAGCGTAACAGGCGGAAGTGATATTGCAATCATAGGTGCAGGTAGCTTTGGCATTATTGGTAAGAAAAATGGCGTGTTGTTTGAAGATGTCGTTGATGGCGCTTCAACGCTCACAATAGACAGCACTAAAATCAGCACGGCTAATGTATCGATTAATGTTGTTCCGGGCGGCTTTGGCGCGGGTGGTTTGGCAACGCCTAGCACGGTTGCTGGTGACGCGCTTCGCTTTAATCAGGTTAACAACGCAACTGTTGATATCAAAAACAGCACGATCACAGCCACAAACGGCAATGGCGTACGCTTTGACGATCTCAACGGTAATGGTCCGAGCATTCTTGGTGGAACTGTTGATATTACAGGCAACACAATTACGGGGTCTGAAAACGGTATCCTTGTTGATGCAAACGTGACAGGCGGCGGTGCAAACCCTGTCTCTAAAGTCACAATCGACGGCAACACAGAAATCGAAGGCACAAATGGCGACGCTATTCGCTTCGGTAAAGAAATCAATGGTGCTTCCGAAATCAAAATCACAGGCAACACTGACATTATCGGCGGTGATGACGGCGTGAGCTTTGACGGTAAAATCAACAATGCGATAATCGATATCAGTGGCAACACAAAAATCGAAGGCACAGATAACGGCGTTGATTTCTCCGGCATTAATGGCGCACAAGCCGATGTGAAAGTGGCAAATAACACAATCAACGCTCTAAACGGTGTTGGTGTACTCTTCGGCGGCGCTTCCCCAAGCGTATCGGGCGGTGCGACTGTAAATGTTTACACCAACACAATCACATCCGGTGATGACGGCCTTCGTTTTGACGATGAAATCAACGGCGGCTCACTGGTCCAAATCAATTCAAACACGATTGATGCGGGCGCGGATGGTATTGACTTCGCTGGCGCAATTTCCGGTTCTTCAAACGTAAGAATCGGTAATTTCACGCCGACATCTGGTTTTACTACACAAACCATTGATGCGGATGACAGCGGCGTTGTATTCCGCGGCGCAGTTATAGACTCTGAAGTTCTTCTTGGTGGTACAAACATTGATGCCGATGGCGGCGATGGTGTCCGCTTCGAAGGTGCAATTGCCGGCTCGAATGTCGTGCTTGGCGGTTCAGGCAGTGAATATCCGTTAACGTCCGGTATATCATTTGTGGCTGGAAGGACAATAACAGGTTCTGAAAGCGGTATTGTATTTGACGAAACTGTAAATAATGCAAGCACGATCACAATCGGCCGTATGACAATCACCGGTGAAAATGGTGATGGTATTCGTTTCGAAAAAGACATCGCAAATGCCGGTACAGCCGTAAACATCGTACAGGGAACGATTGACGGCCAAAACGGTGACGGTGTTCGCTTTGCTGGTAAGATTACCGACAATGCAGGCGTAGCAATCAACAACGGCCCGATGAGCGTGACTATCAATGGCTTTTCCTTCGGCGCCAGCGGTTCTGGTAATACAATCACAGGCTCTAACGACGGTATTGAGTTCAACGGCGTCAACGCCGGTGCAACGGTTACAATCGCAAATAACGTCAAGATCGAAGGTCAGGGCGGCGATGGTATCGTGTTCAATGGCGCAAGCCCAAGCGTTGATAACGCAACGGTTAACATTCTGGACAACACATCAATCGTTGGCTCTAACGATGGTATCGAGTTCGCGGATGATGTGATCACAGGTCTTATCACAATTGATGGAAACACAATTGAAGGCCAGGGCAGCGATGGTATTCAGTTTAGCGGTGATATCAAAACTGCTTCGACTGTGAAAATCTCTGACAATATAATTACAGCCAACGATGACGGTATTGATATCGAAGGCCAAATCAGAGGCCGCAGAACAACAGTGACAATCGGCGGCGCAAGCGCAGCGGATGGAAACACGATCACTGGTGGCGATGATGGTATTGATATTGGTAACATCAACCGCCGTGCAACTGTTTTGATCAGCAACAATGCGAAAATCGAAGGGACAGGTAGCGACGGTATCGAATTCGAAGGCACGATCAGCGGCGGTGCAAACGTCACTGTTTCCGATAACACAACAATCGAAGGTAAAGGTTCTGAAGGGATC